>OLOW01001295.1_pt1 | contig 17374 bp, 16 predicted proteins | sample 1672801 | NCBI WGS metagenome assembly OLOW01 (sample SAMEA3136725, study PRJEB25190) | human gut metagenome | biome: human gut; feature: human-associated habitat; material: faeces | place: Austria | collected 2013 | reverse complement strand
AGGAATACTTCCCCGACATAACCGCGGCGGACATCCCCGAGGAGGTATGGGCCGAGGTGGCGCAGGGCGTTTCGCTCACGCACGCCTACGCGCTGTACAGGGCGGCGGCCGGCGCGGCGGACGCGAAGGCGCGCAGCCTCAACCGCGTCAACGCGGAGCGTTCGGCGCCGCTCGGCACGGAGGGAGACCCGACCGACGCGCTGACGCAGGAGCAGGTGGAGAATATGAGTCCGCAGGCGGTGAAAAAGAATTACAACCGCATTCTCGCCTCTATGAGAAACTGGCGGCTTTGAGCAGCAAAGCAAGAAAAACATTTGTAAAGGAATGGTTTGACAATGAGCATTTACAACAGCATTGAAAAAGTAATTTCCGCCGAGATCCTGCGTTCAAACGAGGACAATCTGATCGCCAACCGCATCTGCAACACCTCCTTCGTCGGCGACATCAAGAATCGCGGCGACAGCGTGACCTTCATCGGGCTGTCCGAGCCGACGGTCTACAATTACGAGGGCACGCTCGACTACGAGGACATCAGCGACTCAGGCGTCGTGCTGTCCATCGATCAGGACATGGTCTTTTCGTTTATGGTCAAGGACCTTGAGGAGCTGCGCAGCAGCATCGGCCTGAAGGACTCGCAGACCAAACGCGCCTCCTACAACCTCGGGCTGGCCGTGGACAAATATGTGCTCGGCCTTTACGACCAGGCGGGCGAAACGCGCAGCGCCGTCGCCGTGACGCCGTCAAACGTTCTGGAAACGATCGCCGCGGCCAAGCAGGCGCTGGAGGAGGAGAACGTCCCGGACGGCCAGTCGTGGATCGTGGTGCCTCCGTTCGTGAAAACGAAGCTGATGCTGGCGGGCATCAAATTCCAGATCAACAACGGCGTCAACGGCACGGGCAGTATGGGCTTTACGGATGAGCTGGGCTTCGACATCTACGTTTCGAACAATCTGGCCGCATTTCTTTTTCTGTAAATTTGGTAACATCTTTCCCCTTGTAGAGAACGCTTCCTTCCTCGATCCTTCCGTTGGATTCCAAAATTCGCATGATGGAATACGCCGTTACCGATTTGCCGGAGCCGGATTCTCCTACGATGCCGAGAATCTTACCGGTGCCCAAGTCAAACGACACCCCATTGACCGCGTGGACTTCGCCTTTGCCGGTTGTAAAAGAGGTGTGCAGATTCTGTACAGAAAGTATTGTTTCACTCATGCTCCGCTACCTCCTTAATTTCGGGTCAAACGCGTCACGCAGACCATCACCCAAAAGATTGCACGCGAGCGTGATCAGACAGATCATCATCGCCGGGAAAATCAGTTTGTAGGAATACTCCGAAATACCGGCTCTGGCGGCGTTCGCGAGTGATCCCAAGGAAGGCATCGGCGCCTTGACGCCCAGACCGATAAAGCTCAGGAAGCTTTCGGTGAAAATCGCGGAAGGCACCTGCAGTGCCGCCGTAATAATGATGACACTGATGCTGTTTGGTAAAATATGCCTGCGGATAATGCGTCCGGCGCTCGCGCCGCTTACTTTCGCGGCAAGCACATATTCGTTGGATTTAATCGTGAGGATCTGTCCACGCACCATTCTGGCCATACCTGTCCAGTAGAGCAGGGCAAAGACCATGAACATCGAAAGCATATTGGTGCCCAGCTGCTTGAGTATCGGGAACTGGTCTACGCTCAGCACCTCCTGCAGCACAACGGAGAGCAGCACCACCATCAGCATATCCGGCAGGGAGTAGATGATATCGACAATCCGCATCATAATGAGGTCGACCTTGCCGCCCAGATATCCGGAAATGCTTCCGTATACCACGCCGATGATCAAAACCAAAAGCGCGGCAAAAATACCTACGATCAGTGAGACCTTCGTGCCGTAGACAACACGTACAAAATAGTCGCGTCCCATTTCGTCAGTTCCCATAATATGCGGGAACAAGCTGCCGCCGTCATCGATGTAGGCCTGCTCCATTTCGGACCACTGGAGTGGTGCCATATTCTGCGCCGCCGTGTCGCGCACGCCGTTGATGGTCACGATATCCGAATATCCGTAAGGCACGACGCGCGGCACGATCACGATCATCAAAACAATCGCGACCAGTACGATGATGCTGCCCACCGCGAGCGGGTTCTTCATCAGCTTGCGCATACCGTCCTTAAAAAAGGAAGCGGATTCGCTCATCACGTCCTGCTGCTTTTTTTCTTCATCTGTCGCTTTTTCAAATTTCGATAAATCAATCTGAAAACTAAGAGGATTCTTCTTAGGCATTCGATCGATCTGATTCATTTCGTTCTGCATCTTCATCCTCCTCTAGTCCAGTTTGATTCTAGGGTCAACCATTTTATACACGATATCTGTGATCAGGTTCATCGTAATCATCAGCGTCGCGAGGAAAATGGTGGTTCCCATGATCATCGGGTAATCGCGATTTATGATACAGTCAACAAACTTCGCGCCCAGTCCGCCGATGGTAAAAATTCTTTCTACAACCAGAGAGCCGGTTAAAATGTAGGCCGTCATCGGTCCCACGTAGGTGATGACCGGAATCATCGCGTTTCGCAAGGTATGCTTGAAGATGATCTTCCACCTCGCTACGCCCTTCGCCTTCGCTGTCCGCACATAGTCCTGACCCAGCGCGTCTAGCATGCTGGTCTTTGTCAGGCGGGTAATGTACGCCATCGGAGATGCCGACAACGCGATGACCGGCAGGATGTAATTCGGACTTTCCGGACTCCAGGACGGAATCCACTGCAGCTTAATACAAAACGCGAGCAGCAGCAGGGTCGCGAACACAAAGCTCGGTAAGGATGTAAACAGGGTGGAAAGAAAGATAATCAGGCGGTCAAGGAATCCGTTTCGATTCAGTGCCGCAATGCTGCCCAGGACAACCCCGATGATGACAGCGACCACAATGGCCTGACCTCCTAATCTTGCGGATACAGCAAATGAGCTGAAAATAGTGGTTTTGATATCTCTGCCGGTCTTTGTCGAAATGCCGAAATCATCGTGCAGAAGATTATTCATATAAAGCACAAACTGCTCCGGAACCGGTTTATCCAAATTGAATCTCTGTTCCAGCACAGCTCTTACTGCCGGTGAAGTCGCTTTTTCTCCGTCGAACGGGCCAGCGGGAATCGCGTTCATCGAAAAGAACGTGATTCCGCAAACGATCAACAAGGTGGCTACGGCAAGAAAAACACGTTTTACAATATACTTAGACAACGCTTCTTCTCCTTCTCTTTTAATTTTGTCATGCAGTGACAAACGAATTTGCATTGGTTATACTTCAGTACGTCATTTCATCGCAGTATGCAAATGTTGTGTTTTTTAGTATACCACATTTGCGGGCACAAAGCAAGGTTTTCCTGCCGAATTGCAGGGCTTTGCGGGATGCTTCTTTGCTTTGCAGTGCCTTGCGCCGCGATGGTTTTTGGGACATCTTTGCATTTTTGCCGTAAAAAAACTCCGCAAAGCTTACGCCCTGCGGAGTGCGTTCTTTGATTTACGCGTATAACAGGAATGCCTTGTAGCCCTTCACCGCCTCATAGACATCCGCTTTGCTGCTGATCTCATACGGCGCGTGCATATTCAACACCGCTACGCCGCTGTCGATGACTTCCATGCCGTAATTCGCCATGATATAGGCAATCGTTCCGCCGCCGCCGATATCCACCTTTCCAAGCTCTGCGAATTGATACGCCACACCTTCGCGGTCGAAGATCGCGCGCAGATCCGCGATATATTCCGCGTTCGCGTCATTGGAACCGCTTTTGCCGCCGCTTCCCGTAAATTTGTTGAAGGAAAGACCGTTCGCGAAGAACGCGGCGCTGCGTTTTTCAAACGCATCGGCAAAGGATGGGTCGTACGCTGCGCTGACATCCGATGACAGCATACGGGAATTCGCCATCGCGCGGCGCGTCTTGAGCTCGGATTCGCCCTCATTCAGCGCAATCAGCTCTGCCACAGTGTTCTCAAAAGCGCGAGAGTGCATACCGGTCGCGCCGACGCTTCCGATTTCCTCTTTGTCTACAAGCAGGCAGCAGCTCGCGCGTTCTGTGTGTTCTACCTCCAGCATCGCGAAAAGAGAGGTGAAGGCGCACACTCTGTCATCCTGCCCGTAGGCGAGCACCATGCTGCGATCCAGACCGCAGTCTCTGGCTTTGCCTGCCGGAACAAGCTCCAGCTCTGCAGACAGGAAGTCCGCTTCTTCAATGTCGTAGCTTTCCTTGAGCAGCTGCAGAAGATTTGCCTTGACCGCTTCTTTTTCGTTTTTATCAACGTCCTTAAGCGGTCTGTTGCCGACGAGGACATCCAGTCTTTCACCCTCAATGACAACGCTCGCCTTCTTTTCAAGCTGCTCCTTCGCGAGGTGAATCAGCAGGTCGGTAATCACGAGTACCGGATCTTCCTCTTTCTCTCCGATCACGATTTCCACAATGGTTCCGTCTTTTTTGGCTACAACGCCGTGGAGTGCCATCGGTCCGGCTACCCACTGATATTTTTTGATGCCGCCATAGTAGTGCGTGTCCAGATACGCGAATTCTTCGTTTTCGTACAGCGGATTTTGCTTGATATCGATGCGCGGCGAGTCAATATGTGCACCCAGAATATTCATGCCGGCGGAGATCGGCTTTTCGCCCATGCGCAGCAGCGCGAGGGCTTTGCCCATATAATTCGCGTAGACCTTGTCCCCGCAGACTAACGGCTTCCCTGCAGCAAGCACCTCTTTGACATCTCTGTAGCCTGCCTCCTCAGCCATTTTAATCGCGAGCGTTACGCATTCTCTCTCTGTTTTGCCTGCGTCCAAGCATTTTTTATATTTTTCATTTACCGCATGGAGCTCCTGCAATTCCTTTTCGCCATAGGTTTTCCATACATTTTCATTCTTCATGGGGTTCCCCTTCCTTTCCTCAATTCATACAAGTTTACTTGGCTTCCTATAGTATAGCTCTTATCCTCCGAAAAGGCAACCTTATCTTGGTCTAGGTTTGATGGGAAAAATTTTAAGGATGGTTATTTCGACTTTCGCTTGTCGAATTTTGTCGGAAATTTTTTCTCCATGTTTTCCATATTATCCCTTGCATTTTCTCCTTGTTTGTTTTAGAATGGTTTTACAGGAATTCCTATTATCTCGAATGGATCCATTCTCCGCAGCATTTGTAAAAGGAGAACTCGATGAAAAAGAAGAACTTAACAAGTAATGAAGAAATTACAAAACTCTACACCGATACCTACCGCTCGCGTATGCCGCTTTATAACGACTATGTCTTTCACCGCATCTACGGAAGCGATACCGAGGAATCACGCGCGGCACTCATCGGTCTGCTGAACATTATCCTTGAGCGAAAAAATGACCCGATTCGTCACATTGAAATCACCAATCCGATTGATTTGGGTGACTGGATACTGGATAAAGAGAGCGTCATGGATATCAAAGCGAAAGCCGATTCCGGCGAGCTTCTGACCATTGAAATGCAGGTCTCCAACCTTGCCGACTATCGCTGCCGCACCCTCTTCTACGGCGGCAGACTCGTCAATTCCTCATTGAAATCCGGAGAATCTTATGATATGATGAAAAAGAGCATTGTAGTATCCATCATCCAGAACAAACTCTTTCCGAAAGAGATCGGATGTCACAGCATTTTCGATGTACGAGAACAAAAGACAGGACTTCTCTTGTCTGACCGTCTTGCATTTCATTTTCTCGAACTCGGAAAAGTTGACCCGCAAAAGCCTGTCGAGGAAATGACGCAAATTGAAAAACTTGCAGTTTATCTCAGGTATGCCAATGATGAAAACTACAAAGACTCTGTACAGGAAATATGTGAGAGCGAGGAGGGCATCATCATGGCAGAAAACTTGTATCGGCATGCAACGAAGGAAGAACGCGAGGCTGCATGGGCAGAGTGCCGCATGATGTATCAGCACGATCAGGCATCTTTACGCGAAGATGGGCGCAAAGAGGGCCACAGACAGGGGCTGGCGGAGGGCGAAGCCATTGGCGCCGCGCAGGAAAGGCGCGAGATCGCCAAAAATCTCAAGCAATCTGATATTCCCATTGACGTCATCGCAAAGAATACCGGACTTTCTGTCGAAGAAGTTAAAAAATTGTAAACGGTGCTTTGACTATGCGGCAGATTCGTCGTTAGAAAAAGATAAAAAAAATCAAAAGCAATGGACAAAAGTGTGCAACGGAATCGTAGGTTCCGTTGCACACATGCTTGGTATGCATGATAGACTCTTCGCAAGGTGCTTTTGTCGATATTCCGGAAACATCGCAAGCGATATTTCCTACGTAAAAAAACAGCCGGAGCAGATAATTGCCCCCGGCTGTGCTTTTTACAGTTTGTTTCTGTGCTTATTTCTTTGTATAATCGTAGAAACCAACGCCTGTCTTGCGGCCGAGCTTGCCGGCTCTGACCATCTTGCGCAGGAGTACGTGTGCTCTGTACTTGGAATCACCGTATTCTGTGTAGAGAACGTCCATGATCGCAAGGACAACGTCCAGACCGATCAGGTCACCTAATTCCAGCGGTCCCATCGGGTGGTTCGCGCCGAGCTTCATCGCAGTGTCGATGCCCTTCGCGTCAGCAACGCCGTCAGCCAGGATGCCGATACCTTCGTTGATCATCGGGATTAAGATTCTGTTTACAACGAATCCAGGCGCTTCCGCGACTTCTACCGGAGTCTTGCCTAATTTTTCGGTTAACGCAAGGATGGTATCCTTGGTTTCATCGGAGGTCGTCAGACCCTTGATGATCTCAACCAGCTTCATTGCCGGAACCGGATTGAAGAAGTGCATACCGATTACCTTATCCGGTCTTGTGGTTGCCGCGGCGATTTCGGTGATGGATAAGGAAGAAGTATTGGTAGCGATGATAGTTTCCGGTTTGCAGAGTTTATCCAGCTCCGCGAACAACGCCTTCTTTGCTTCCATATCTTCGGTCGCGGCCTCAATGACCAGGTCAGCATCCGCGATGATGTTGATATCTGTAGAGCCATGAATTCTCGCGAATACCGCTTCCGCTTCTTCCGCGGTCATTCTTTCCTTCGCGACCATCTTGTCCAGATTCTTCTTGACAGTCGCAAGACCCTTCTCAATGGAAGTTTCTCTTCTTGCTCTCATAACCACTTCATAGCCGTTCTGCGCTAAAACCTGAATGATGCCGGCTCCCATCGTGCCTGTTCCCAGTACGCCAATCTTTTTCATTAAATTGCCTCCTTTAATATGTAATGCAAATTTTTGGTCTCGTTTTGTTAAAAAATTAACCCTTTCACATATAACATTATACCACACTTTCAGAAAAAAGGAACCCCTTTTCTTCCTCGTATTTTGTATTTTTTACGAAACTTCAACTTTTTCGTGCGCTGTTTTGCTAAAAAACAGATAAAATTCCGCGATTGACTTTCTTTTCACAAAGAAATCTAGTACAATAGTTGCGGAAGGCTATAAGCCAGCGGGACAAAGAAACAGCCCGTAAGCAGTGTGTGTTTGTATGTACTTATGAAAAAGGAAGGAGTTTGACCTTGAATCTTAACTTGCAAAAATGTGTCGGAAACAATCTGAAATTTTTACGAACCTATCATGGGTTAAGTCAGCAGCGTATGGCAGAAGCCGTCAATATGACAAGATCACTCTATGTGCAGTATGAACTCGGCAATCGCACGCCCGATGCCGAGGCTCTGTTCAATATCGCCCAATGCTTTGAAATCGATATGGATCTGTTTTTTGAGGAGGATTCGGACGCGTTCTTAAACGGTCTGATCTGCAGCAAGATGTCCAGCAAATCCGCCTTTGAGCTTCTGCGCAACTATCACGCGCTTTCGCCATTCTCCAAGGGGCGTCTGCTCGAATACTCCGAAAAGCTGATGGAGTGGGACCGGCAAAAGGCTGCCCATCTGCACGATGTAGAAACGCTGCGTCACACCATCTTTTGATTGATTACAGTTTTGCCGTGGGATCATCCTTTTGGAGAATGATTCTGCGGCATTTTTCTTCAAGCGTTTGGTTCACCGCCGGCAGATTGCCCTCATGACACAGAACCACGACCGTATCTCCGCTCGCGAGCGCGGTTTGCCCGCCCGGAACCAGTTCCCGACCCGCGCGCTGCACCGAAACAATCAGGCTGCCAGGCGGCAAACCGATTTCAGCAAGCGTCCGACCGTCCATAAAGGAACCGATCTGTACCTGACTCTCGACAAAGACCTTGTTGCTTTTTTTCGGTTTCTTCGGCGTACCTCCCTGCAGCATACGCTGCAGAAGCTGGTCGTATACCGGAATACCGCCGAGAAGCTCAGCGGTCAGATACGCGGTCAGAGAAACCAGTGACAGAGAAAGCAGATTGGAAAGTGTGCCCGTCATTTCACTGATGAGAATGATGCCGGTAATCGGCGCTCTGACAATCGCCGCGAAATATCCTGCCATGCCGAGAATCACAAAGATGGATATATATGTGTTCGAATAGCCGACCAACGGACTGACGAGCTTCGTAAAGAAGCCTCCGCTCACAGAGCCCAGCACCAAAAGCGGCAGGAAAATTCCGCCCGGCGCTCCGGTTCCGAAGCTCATGACCGAAAACAAAAATTTGACCAGCAGCAGAACCGCCAGCGCGCCGACCGTCATCGCTCCGCTGCCCACATGACCCACAAGGCTGTGTCCGCTGCCCAGCGCTTCCGGATACAGAGCCGCCAGCAGGATCACGCAGACGCAAGGGATCCCTGCCTTGAGCCATCCGGTCGGAAGCTTCGCGAAGAAGTCCTGTGAAACGGCGAGCGCTTTGTTATAGAAAACGCCGAACGCGCCCATGAAGATGCCGAGGACGATGACCATCCAAAAATGTGACAGCGGCAGCCCATTGGTCACCGTCAAATCAAAGACCGGACGTAAACCGAAGATATATGACGCAATCCAGTCCGCGGTGATTGCTGAGGCCATCGTGCTGAGCAGCACTTCCGTTGAGAAGCTCTTGTGTAATTCTTCCAGCGAAAACACCACGCCTGCCAACGGCGCGCTGAAAGCAGCGGCAAGGCCCGCGCCCGCGCCGCAGGTCATCAGCAGTTTTTCCTCTGTACGGAAGCGGTTATTCAGACGCGAAAAGCCTTTGCCGACCATAGCGCCAAGCTGAATGCTCGGGCCCTCCCGTCCCAGTGACAAACCGCCGCCGATGGCGCAGACAGCTCCCAAAAATTTGGCGAGCAATACCTCCAGCCAATTGGCGTTGATCTTTCCATGCAGTTCTCCTTCGACCTGCGGAATCCCGCTTCCGGAGATCAAAGGCTCCCGCTTTAGCAGGGCGGCAATAAAGACCGCCAGCGCGCCGAGCAAAAAGATGCCCAGCACAGCCAAGGTCAATTTTTGCCGCGCGCTTTCCACAAACAAAGTTCGTATGCTCTCTGCCGCCATCAAGGTCCAGCGAAACGCCGAGCTGACCAATCCGGCGAGTAAGCCGACGGCGATCCCCTCAAGGATCAGACGATATTTTAACTTTTCCTGCCGCGTGAGCAGCGTTTGAATGCCGCTCTCTTTTCTTCGTTTTTCTGATTTTCTGGTCATATAGATTCCTAAAACTGGTTCGCGAACCGCCGCGCCTGCCGCGATTCGCCTTTTTACGATAAGTATAAGTTTGTAGTCAGATATTCCGGATCACAGGTCACGTCAATGCCCATGCTCCTGAGTACCTGTTCATCCCGTTCGCTGAGAATCGCCGTACAATGCGCCTTGCAGCCGTTGAGCTTTTCGAGCATTTTAATCGCCTTCGCCGCGCAGGAATTGTTCTCCGCAGATATGGTCAGCGCTGTCAGAATTTCTTCCAGATTGAGACTTGTCCGGTCATAATGCAGAATATCGCCCTTGATGCTCTGAATACTGCTGAATACGTTCGGCGCGATCATGTACAGATCGTCCGGAATTCCGGCGAGCTTTTTAATCGCGTTCAGCACCGCCGCGCCCGCGGCGACCATGCGGCGGCTGCTGCGTCCGGTTACGATGCTGCCGTCCGGCATCTCGATAGCCATCACGACGACATTGACATATTTTTTATCGCAATTACGCTTATATTCCGCGTATTCACGCGCCGGAATCACAACCTTACGGTCCTCCTCTCCGGCGCCGACCTCCTTCATCAGGAGCTCGGAACGCTCCAGCACCGCCTCGGAAATCTTACCCTTCTTATAGTCGCATTTCGCGATCATAAAGCGGCGGATGATCTCCTGTCTGGCTGCCTCGCGAACAATCTCGTCATTGGTAATGCAAAAGCCGGCCCGATTGACGCCCATGTCCGTCGGAGATTGATATTCCGACTCTCCGGTGATCTTTTCAATGATTCGTTTCACCACCGGAAAAACCTCCAAATCGCGGTTATAGTTGACTGCCATCTCTCCGTAAGCCTCCAAATGGAAGGAGTCAATCATATTGACATCGCGCAGATCCGCGGTTGCGGCCTCGTAGGCGATATTGACCGGATGTTTGAGCGGAAGATTCCAAATCGGGAAGGTCTCGAACTTCGCGTATCGGGCCTTGGTTCCGCGCTTATATTCGTGATAGAGCTGCGAAAGGCTGGTCGCCAGCTTGCCGCTGCCGCCTCCCGGTCCGGTTACAACAATCAACGGCTTCGTTACCTCGATATAAGGATTGGCCCCGTAGCCTTCTTCGCTGACGATGGTTTCGACATCCGTCGGATAGCCCTTCGTGAAGCAGTGTTTGTAGGTTTTGATGTCTCTGCGCTCCAGTTTATTAATAAAGCGATTGACTGCCGGAGCGTCCTCGTATCTGGTTACAACGACGCTGTTGATCTTCAAATCATGCTTGCGAAAAATATCGATCAGACGCAAGACCTCCAAGTCGTAGGTGATACCGAAATCCTGACGGGTCTTGCTGTTGATGATATCGCCGGAATAAACGCAGATGATGATCTCCGCCTGATCCTTCATGCGCTGCAGCAGTTTGACCTTCGCGTTTTCGTCAAAACCGGGCAGTACGCGCATCGCGTGCTTGTCATGCACCAGCTTGCCGCCAAACTCTAAATACAGCCGCTTCCCATTGCCCGCCTTGATTCTTTCCAAAATATATTTGGACTGTTCTTCGATATACTTGTCCGCGTCAAAACCTATTTCTCTCATTTTTACCTTCTGCTCCTCGTTTTTTGCTTTTTCTCGTTTTTATTGAATATCGATCGTTAATCGGTTCTTGCTTTCTGCCATGCCGGACAGACTGACATGGTACTCAATGTCCACATTGCCGCGATACTCCGCGGTGTCCAGACGATTGATAACGCTGCGCGTCAGCACCTCCAGCTCCATCGGTCCGTATGGGGTTTCGTACAGGCTGCTGATGCGTTTGCCCTTTTCAAAATACAACTCGGTCTGCGGACCTCCGCCTCCGATTCTGCGCATCTTAAGGGAATCTCCGCTGACCTTGAGCGTGGTCTTACAGCCGGACAGTCCGGAAACATCGCTTTCGTCATAGACGATATAAATCGCGCCCCCTCTGACATAAAGCTTCCCGTCTGTCACGAACTCCATCTGTTCCTCTTCATGATTGTCATAGCATTGCTTCCCGGTGATTTTTAGCGTAATATCTTTCATACCCCAGTTCTATAATCCTTTCTACGATTTGCGGATAGTTCACTCCAGCTGCCTCCCACAAAAGCGGGAACATGCTGTATTTCGTAAATCCCGGAATCGTGTTAATTTCATTCAGATAGAGTTTGCCGGTCTTGCGGTCCTTAAAAAAGTCCACGCGGCAGTAGCCCTCGCCGCCGATGGCCTTGCATGCCTTGACTGCCATCATGCGGATCTCCTCGCGATCCTCCGCCGTGATCTCCGCCGGAATACAAACGCGGGACGCGCCGTCCGTATACTTTGCCTCGTAATCGTAAAACTCCGCGGAAGACAGAATTTCACCCACCTCCGCCGCGGCCGGATAATCGTTGCCTAAGATTCCGGTCTCCAGTTCTCTGCAATCGATAAACTCCTCTACGATAACACGGCTGTCAAAGCTGAGCGCGAGCGTAAGTGCCTCCACCAACGCCTCTCTGTTTTTCGCCTTGCTGATACCCACACTGGAGCCAAGATTCGCCGGCTTGACAAAATTCGGATACCCAAGCTCCTGCTCGACGCGCGCAAGCACTGTTTCCCGCTCGTCCTGCCATTCGGCCTTTGTCAGGAAAACGTGTTTGCACATCGGCAGACCTGCATGCAGGAAAACCTGTCTCGCCACCTGCTTATCCATCGCGACCGCCGAGGCCAGCACGCCGCAGCCGCCGTACGGAATATCCATCGTTTCCAAAAATCCCTGTAGCTTGCCGTCCTCGCAATACGGTCCGTGCACGATCGGCAGCGCAAAATCCAAATACTGCTTCAAATCTCCGGGATTGATAGACTCCGCCGTTGCGAGCCATGTGCCGTTTTCTACGCTTTCCGCGTCTCCGCGGTACCGTTTCCACGCGCCCTCCTTTGTAATACCGATATAGACCGGCTCGTATTTTTCGGTATTGAGCACCCGGATCACCGAAGCCGCGGAGAGCAGAGAGACCTCATGCTCTCCCGATCTGCCGCCAAAGATGATGCCAATTCGTTTTTTTTGATTTTCCACTGTGTTGCCTCCGCGCGTTGTTATTTATATAGGAAATATCGCTTGCGATGTTTCCGAAATATTAAGAAAGTCCGGTTCTAAAACCTAATCGGCGATGTCGTCTTTCTTTTTTTTCATTTCCGCTAAAATTCTCTGTAAATGTTCCTTGTCAAAATAATACTTCTTGCAGCAGAACTGGCAGACTAACTCTGCCCCTTCGTCCTCCTCGATGATCTCCGTTAAATCTTTTTCACCGATCGTCATCAGGATTTTTTCAAGGCGCTCCTCCGAACAGTCGCAATGCCAGCGCAGGTCACGCGATTCGAGCGTTCTGACCCGGTACTCCTCCGGCATATCCGCAAAAATTTCCTGCAGCATACGCTCCAGCACCGTTTCCTGCGGCGTGTTCTCGCCGCCGCAGGCTTCTGCCCGTTCCACCAGCGTTGTGATCGGCGGCAGTGACGCAAGCATCTTCTCCAGCGCGTCAATAGCGCTCTCCTGCGCGTCCGGCAGCATCTGAATCATCATGCCGCCGGCGGCCAGTACGCTATAATCCGTATCGATCTTGACACCCAGGGAAATCGCTGTATTTTGCTGCTCCGATATGAAATAATAGGCGGTCAAATCCTCCGCGATCTCTCCGGAGACCAACGCGATCGTACCGACATAAGGCTCCTTGAGTCCCAGATCCTTTATGACCGTCAGTTCACCGATCCCCAGCGAACCGCCGACATCGAGCTTGCCTGCCGCGGTCAGCGGCAGCTCCACATCCGGATTCGCGATATAGCCCTTGACCTCTCCCGCTCCGGTTGCCGTCGCCAAAATCTGCTTTGCCGGTCCGTCTCCCTTGAACAGAAGCGTCAGCTTATCGCTTTTATTCTTTAAGAGCAGCCCCATCATTCCGGCGCCCGTCAGAACGCGGCCCAAGCCGGCTGTCGCCAGTGGCGTTGTATTGTGAATCGTTCTGGCTTCCTCGACCAGATCTGTCGTAACCGTGAGGTATACACGAAAGGATCCGCTGTGGTCCATTCCGATTAAGACTTTACTCATACTCTTCCTCCCATTTATTCCGCATGCGGCGGCAGATCGCCTCCGCGGCGTCCTCTGCCTCCTGCTCACTTTTTCCTCTGCAAAAAATATATGTCTTCAGTTTCGGCTCAGTGCCGGAAGGCCTGACAATGATCCTTGTGGCATCGACGAGGTCTGCGCAGTAAAACGGCGGATTCCGGTAACAAAGCTCTTTTTTAATCGCGAAGCCGTCCGGTTTCAATCCGTCCGCGAACAGACCCTCCATGATGCGGCGCGTCTTTTGCCGGCCCTGTTCCTTTTGATAGTAGACCGAAACGTTTCTTGTCGCCAGATAGCCATAGTCTTCATAAATTTCCCGCAGACGGTCTATAAGCGTCTTGTCCTGCTCGCGTGCCTCCGCGGCTGCCAGACAGACCAGCTGTGCCGCCATCACGCCGTCTTTGTCGCGTGTGTAATCTCCATACAGATAGCCGAGACTTTCCTCAAACCCAAAGAGAAACGCGCCTGCCTCTTCCTGCCGGTTGAGACGTTCTATCTGCGCGGCGATATTCTTAAAGCCCGTAAAAACATTTTTGACGCGCACGCCGTAACGTCCGGCGATATCCTCCGTCAAAGGTGAACTGACGATGCTTTTCATCATGACCTTGTTTTTGTCCAGCTTCCTGCCGCGGACGCCCGCCGCATGCACGCGGCAAACGTAATCAAACAGGAGCTCGCCTACCTGATTGCCGCTCAAATGCCGATAAGCTCCCTCATGACGTACCATCACGCCGAGACGATCACTGTCCGGATCTGTCGCTAAAAGCAGGTCCGGCCATCTTCGCGCGTCCTTTGCGGAGCCCGCGGAGGCGGTCTTCGTCTCTTGCGGCAAAACTCCGTTTCCATGATTTTCTCGATCTTCTCGCTCCGCCGCGCTGCCTGCTGTCCGCAGAGCTTCCGCGAAGGTTTCCGGATATTCCGGATTCGGAGACGGACAGGTTGGGAAGTCTCCGTTCGGCGCGTCCTGACTCTCGACGCGCAAAATCTCGCGCACGCCGACACGTTCCAGCGCGGCAAGCACATAATCACGACCGCTTCCGTTCAGCGGAGTATAGCAGATACGCAAGCCCCCGAGCGCTTTTTTGCAGTGCACGATGTCCTCATTCCACCACAAAGTTTCTCTCTCCAGCGCCGCGAGGTATGCTTCCTTAATATCTTCTTCCAAAAAAGATATCGTACCCTCTTTTTGCGCCTCTGTCAAGTCCTTTGGCACACCTTCCCAAAAGGTTGGTTCCGCTTCCATATATTGTTCAATCAACGCCGCCTTGCGGTCATCAATTTGGTTTCCAAAATGGTCGTAAACCTTGTAGCCGTTATATTCTTTGGTATTGTGACTTGCGGTGATCATAACGCCGCCATTCAGCCCGAGCTGCCGTATCGCGAACGATACGACCGGAACCGGTGTCGGCTCCGCGAAGAGATAGCAGCGGATCCCGCTCCGCGCGAACTCCTGCGCGATACCGTCCGCATATTCCCGTGAGTTGTGCCTTGTGTCATAGCCGATTACCATCGCGGGACTCTCATAACGTTCCGTAAGATAGCGGCTGATCGCTCTCGTCGCCTTACTGAGTATGATGGAGTTGATGCGGTTTGTCCCAACCCCCATCTTGCCGCGCAGTCCCGAGGTGCCGAATCGCATGACGCGGCAAAAACGGTCCTGCAGCTCGCCTTCATCCTTTCGCGCAAGGGCCAGCTCCGCCGCCAGATCTTCCGGCAGTTCCTGTTTTTGCCAACGCGCATATTCCTGTAAATACTGTTCCATACTATCTTTATCTTATCTGTCTTTATCCGTTATCCTTCTTTTTTATTCTATGTCCCGCGCTCCGCCGCGCCTGACCGTTATCGGGGCAGCCGGCTTGCCGCTGCGCGCGGACAAAACGGGACAGCCGCTGCGCATGGCGAAGAAATGCTTCACAGATATTTTATCATATTTCACATGTTTTTTACACAGAAAAAACACAAATGCTGATTATAATTTGGGTATCAAAAAGAAAAACAGAAAGCGAGGGATTCGTGATGGATGATTGGGATAAATTTGAAACAGAAAGACCCCATACAGAGTCTTTTGACGGGGAAGAAACAACGTCGCGGCAGAATGTTTATACAGACCGAGCCGAAGCGCCGCAGAGAATAAAAAAAGAAAAGAACACCACACCTTATGTTACGAAAAAGTTTTTTGCGTTGATGTTGGTGGTCTGCATGGTAATCTCCGCCGCGATCGGCGCCGGCGCTTACGCGTTGGCGATCAGCAATTTTGGCGGCACCTCCGTAGACAAATCCGTACACACAACGTACTACAATTTGGCCAAGGCGACAGGCAGTGAGCTCTCGATTGAGGAAATCGTCGCAAAAAACGAAAATTCCGTCGTCGCGATTGAAACCGAGTCCGTCGCCACAGACACCTGGCTGCGTCAATATGTTACGCAGGGCGCGGGCAGCGGCGTCATCTACAGCGAGGACGGCTATATCATTACCAACAACCATGTGATTGACGGCGCAAGCAGCATTCAGGTCACCCTATACAACGGCAAGTCCTATCCCGCGACACTCGTCGCGACCGACGCGCAAACCGATGTCGCCGTCATCAAGATTGACGAAACAGGTTTGACTCCGGTCAGCATGGGCAGCATGGATCAGGTCTCCGTCGGCAGCTTGGCAGTTGCCATCGGCAACCCGCTCGGGACGCTTTCCGGTACGGCAACCGACGGTATCATCAGCGCGTTGGAACGCGAAATTACGATTGACGGCAAATCCATGACCTTGATTCAGACCAGCGCCTCCATCAATCCGGGCAACTCCGGCGGCGGACTCTTTGACCAGTACGGCGATCTGATCGGTCTGGTCGTCGCGAAATCCTCCGGCTCCGATGTCGAAGGTCTCGGCTTCGCCATTCCGGTTGACAAGGTTGAAAGCGTCGCGAAATCGCTGATCAAAAATGGTTATGTGGAAGGACGTCCCGCTGCCGGCATCCAGATCCAGGATCTGACCGACAGCAGTACCGCGATGCAGTACGGTGTTTCCATCACCGGTGTCTATATCATGGGCGTAACCGGGGACAACGCCAAAAAGGCGGGTCTGCAGCAAGGCGACATGGTCTACTATATCGATGATGTCAAGGTGACTGATTCCGCCACGCTGATTAAGGAAATCCAAAAGCATAAGGTCGGCGATACCGTAACTTTTACCATCGTGCGCGGCGGCGATATTCTCAAGGTTGACGTTCAGCTCGAGGACTCCGCCAAAATTCAGCAGAAACAAAACACAAAGGACAGCACCAAAGCTTCCGACAAAAACTAATTCGCTTCTCCTACAATTTTTAATATAACCGAAAAAGCTCAGCATCCTTTGCTGAGCCTTTTCATTTTATTCGGCAGGAAATATCGCTCAACAATCGTTCCAAAATCACGATGCCCGATCCAGCAGCTCTCGAATTTTGGATTTGAGCACCAAACGTCCCTGCGCGTCAATGTGGAAGGAATCTCGATAAGCAGAATCCGCCGCGTCCACCATACACAACGGCGGGAATATGACACACCACCAGTTTTGTCCGGCACCCTCTCCGATCGTAATCGTCAGCGCCTCATAATTCCCTGCGGGGAAATAGAGGTCATCATAGTTTTTGGCCGGAATCGCGCAGACGCCGTATCGCGCACTTGCCGTATAGGCGCACCCGCTCGTCGTTGCAGACATGAAAGATGGCGACATTGAACAATGGTATGATGATATATACCA
>OLOW01001291.1_pt1 | contig 17397 bp, 25 predicted proteins | sample 1672801 | NCBI WGS metagenome assembly OLOW01 (sample SAMEA3136725, study PRJEB25190) | human gut metagenome | biome: human gut; feature: human-associated habitat; material: faeces | place: Austria | collected 2013 | reverse complement strand
GATCATGCAACGGCTGTTGGAAGATGAATCCTTCTTGAAGAAACCGCTAAGCTCGCCTATAGAAACGGGTAAGCGATCCAGAAGAATCAGACAAAAGATCTATAACCATTTAAACACAGCACAGATGTCAGCAAATTACAAGCTAGTCAGAAACCCCAACCCGAATCCAGAGGAATCCGGGAAGTCATTACCCCTACATCCTCGTTTGGTCTCTTGCGGGACGATACATACGGATGAGTTCATCAATAGAGCGAAGTCCCGGTCTTCTTTCTCGCCCGCGGATATGAAAGGGATCTTGCAGCTTTTCCAAGACATGATGGTGGACTTCCTCATGTTCGGTTATAACGTGGAGCTAGAGGGGATCGGTACTTTCAGCGTCTCACTGAAAAGCCGGCCCGTGATGGAAAAGAATGAGATCCGGGCGGAATCCATCCATTTCAAGGACGTGAAGTTCAGATCGTCCAAGGAACTAAGAGACCGGCTGAAGACCATGCCGGTGTTTCGTGACGAGTACACGGTTAGCGATCCTGCGTATCCCTCCGCCAAGGAATGCGAGCAAGAGGTATTCCGTTATCTGGAGAATCCGTGGGAAACACCGACTTTGCCTTGGTCACCTTGCGCAGCTGGCGATTGAAGCCCTCGATGGCGTTGGTGGTGTAGATCAGCCTGCGCACCTCCTGAGGGTACTTGAAATATGTGCTCAGATTGGCCCAGTTCGCTCGCCAGAACTGAGAGATTCTCGGGTATTTCCTGTCCCAGCGCTCTCCAAAGGTATCCAGGGCATTCAAAGCTGCCTGCTCGTCTATGGCGTCATAGACCGCCTTCAGGTCGGCCATGAGCGCTTTCAGATCCTTATAGGACACATACCTGCTGGAATTGCGCAGCTGGTGGAGGATGCAGTTTTGGATCTCGGTCTGAGGGAAGCTGGCGTGAATGGCCGCATCAAATCCCGTCAAGTTGTCCGTGCAGGCGATGAAAATGTCCTCTACGCCACGGTTCTTCAGACCATTGAGTACAGTCGCCCAGAATTTGGCGCTCTCGTTTTCTCCGACCCACATACCCAGAACGTCCTTCCGGCCGTTCAGGTCAATGCCAATAGCGATGTATACCGCCTTCTTCACGATCTGGCCCTCGCTGCGGACATGGTAGTGGATCGCGTCCAGAAACACTACGGCGTAGATCCCCTCCAGCGGCCGTTGCTGCCACTCCCGCACGATGGGCAGGATCTTGTCCGTGATCCGGCTCACGGTGCTGTCTGAGACGCAGATGCCGTAGATGTCCTGTATATGGGCCTCAATATCTCCCGTCGTCATCCCCTTGGCGTACATGGACAGGATCTTCTCCTCTATGTCCTGGCTGATGCTGGTCTGGTTCTTCTTCAGCACCTGGGGCTCAAATTCGCCTTTCCGGTCGCGGGGAACGGACACTTCCACATCTCCGAAGCTGGTGCGCAGCGTCTTGCTGCTGTGGCCGTTGCGGCTGTTGTCCGTGGCCTTGTTCCTGTAGTCGTATCTGCTGTAGCCCAGTTCATCCTCCAGCTCCGCCTCCAGACCATTCTCCATGAACTCCGCGATGGTCTCCTTGAACAGATTCTGGATGTCGTCCATGCTGCTGATGTTTGCCATCTGCAGCAGCTCCCGGATCTTCTCCCGTCGCGCCTTTTCTTCCGGGGTACGGTTCTTTCTGCCCATGTGTTTTACCTCCTGTGTGATGCTTCTATTCTACACCTCATGGGAGGTTTACACAAAGTTTGGGACGGTCTCGGACAGGCCAAAGGCATGTTCGGCTTGACTGCCGATCAGCGGAGCGACAGTTGTCCGTCAAGGGTGGCGAAGCCACTTGCGAAGCCCTTGACGGGCAGCTGGCGGTCTGCTACCTACGCCAGGTCACAGCAGTCTGTACCGTGTTTTTCCCGATCCATCTGTTCCAGCGATTTCATACTCATATAGCGCTTTACGCCCCACTGGGTACCGGCGACGTGTCTCAGCCTTGCGCAGACCAGCATCAACGCCGATTCTCCATCCGGGAAGGTTCCAACCACTCGCGTCCGTCTCCGAATTTCACGGTTCAGACGTTCCAGCATGTTGTTGGTTCGGATCTTCAGCCAGTGCTCGGAGGGGAATGCGTAGTAGGTCAGCGTTTCCTCAATGCCGTCCTCCACCTTTTTCGCCGCTTCCTTCAGACGCATTCCGCGCAGCTTCTGCACGACTGCCTGCGCCTTTTCACGCGCTGCCTCCCGCGTTTCCTGGGCGTGAATCGCCTTGAGCATTTCTTCGGTGTGCAGGGACTGCGAAAAGGAGATCAGTGCCGTAGCGAAGAGCGCGGCGGAAGCTGCTGCAAAACCGGCGGACACTGCTGCAAAACCGGCGGACATTGCTGCAAGCTCCGAACCGCCCTGTCCCATTCCCGGCATGGTAATGCACAACGGCGCGCCGATCCATGTAGAAAGGCCGCTGCCCGATACTCCCGAGATGTTCCGGTATGTGGCAGACCTGGTGAAGAGCTGCTGCGATTCCTATGTGATCGGCCTGACCTCGGCCATGCGCCGCTATTCCAGCGGCATGGGCAGCGAGGAGCATAACGCCCAGATTCTGGAGATGGTGCGCCGCACCAATGCACAGGTACTGACGATTCTGAACGAACGAATGGAGGAGAAATGATCATGAGCAGAAAGAACAAAAACGGAAAGCGCAGAAACTATACCCCCAAGACCTACGGCAGGGATTTTCTCACGCCCACGCCCATTGAACGGGCGATTCAGGAGGCGAACAAGCCCGCTTCCCCGCAGGCCGTGGCCGTCAGCGACCGCATCGCCTGCGACGACAAGTGCAGCTACGAGTACAAGCGGATGCCCGCCGCGTGGCTGGAAACGGATTTCAGCTACCAGCGCAAGATCGATTCCGGCCGGGTGGATCGCATCGTGAACAGCTTCGACCCGCGCCTGGCCAACGAGGTGAAGGTCAGCTTCCGGGATGGAAAGTTCTATGTGTTCGATGGCGCGCATACCCTCAGCGCGCTCAAGCGGATTCACGGTGAAGATTCCTTCATGGTGGACTGCAAGGTGTATTACGGCCTGTCCTACGAGGATGAGGCCTATTTGTTTGCGCTGCAGAGCGGCGAGTCCAGGGACGTAGCCTTCAACACCCGGCTTCGTGCGCTGATGCTCTCGGGCAGCCGGGAGGCGACGGATTTCCGAGCGTATACGGCGCAGGCGGGCTTTCAGCTGGCGGACAGCACGGGCAGCGCGACGAAAAACACCATCGCCGCCATCGCCAAGGCTTATCGCCTGTACAAAGAGTACGGCCCGGAACAGTACGTTCAGATTCTGCGGCTGATCGCCGATACCTGGAACGGCGCGGCGTGGAGCGTGACGGGCTATCTGCTGGGCGGCGTGGCCGTGTTCCTGCGGGAGTATGGCGCGGAGTACAATCGCCCGCGGTTCATCAAGCGCCTGCGCGGCGCGACGTATGAGATGCTTCGGGACGAAGCTCGCCGGCAGCAGCGCGGTTCCTCGGACGTGGCGCACGCCCTGGCGATCACGAAGCTGTACAACCTGACGGGCGGGCGCTACACGGTGGATCCGCGCAGGCTTACGATGCTGGATTAACAGGAGGCAGATCATGAACGAGAGATGTTTTGCGCATCGGCGCAACGGAAAATGCGTGGCTCTGACGGGAGAGCAGTGCGCGGGCTACGCGGTCTGCTCATTCTACAAGCCGATTTGGAAGCATGCGCAGGATGTAGCCAGAGTCAATCAGCGCTTGAACCGGCTGTCGATTCAAAAGCAGAGGGACATTGCAGAAAAGTACCATAACGGCGAGATGCCGTGGAAGGGAGAAAACGAATGACGGCCCGAGAATATCTCACCCAGGCGCGAATGATCGACTCGCGTATCAACAGCAAGCTCATGGAACTGCAGCGGGCACGGGAACTGGCGACCAAGGCCACCGTGCTGGTATCGGATATGCCGCGGAATCCTTCTCCCGATTTGCAGCAGATGGAAAGCCGCGTTGTGAAAATCGTAGATTTGGAACGGGAGATCAATGCGGAGATTGACGAACTGGTCGATCTGAAAAGGGACATTCGGGAACTGATCGCGCAGATTCGAAAGCCGGAGTACCGGACGCTTCTGGAACTGCGATACCTTGGATTCAGGACATGGGACGCCATTGCCGAAGAGATGGGTTTTGAGCCGAGAACCATCTATCGCTTCCACAGCAACGCCTTGCGGGTTGTTGAACGACTCATGCGCGCCGAGAAAAATTCCTGAGATTTTTTCTCCCAAAGCGCAAAATGTCATTGTTTGTCAGTATCCACCTGTGCTATGATGTATGCTGTCAAAATCAGATGAGCGACCAAGTGCCGCTCAATTCAGGAGCAGTGCGGGAAGAAACCCGGCTGCTCCTTTTCGTTGGAGGTACGAGCATGAAAGAGACACATCAACCCAGAGCGCCCACCGTCCTGCGCACGGGAAGACCCAATCGTGAGCCGCTGGATGCGGACGAGGTCATCGCCTACGGACTGGCGCTGGCGGAAGACCTGGGCGTCTCCATTCCAAAGCGCAAAAGGCTGCGCCGGATGCTGAAACGGAGGATACCCATTCCCCAGATTTATCAGGGCGCGGATTACCGGCTGTGGATCGACCGATACTACATCGCCGCTCAGCGCCTTGCGGATGAGAGCGTTCGCTACGTTTATTTGACCCGGATCCATATTCGCAGCGAGCTGCTGGCGAACAGAAACTCCATCCTGAAAAATGGATTCGCCCTTCTGGATTCAGAAGCGTTGGTGGAGTTCGCCGCCGCGCGCCGCGCCATGGAGCGCTACCAGACGGATTATGCCCTGCGCCTTTCCAGCCCCACGGAGGGCAGCAGGGCGCGGCTGAATCTGGACGCGGCATGGAGCTGCGCGTGAGCGTTCTCCCCGACACAGGGCGAACGCTGCGGCCACAGGGGCAAAGGAAAAGCCGCCGGGCGGCGGCGATTCAAAAGCGTCAGGCCAGATGGAACCAGATGGTCAGCCAGCCCTCCGGCGTAGGATAGCACAGCTCGGCGGTGGGATTCGCGAAGAATTTCTCCTTTGCGTCCTCAATCATCCGGCAGTAGCGCTCCTCGCCGCAGAGCTGCTTCACATAGCGCATGGTAACGGTCTCGCCTTCCAGCAGGAAGGTCTTTCGAATGGTTCTCATCATGGACGTTCCTCCGTTTCGGTTCGGTGGGGTGCGCCTCCATTGCGGAAGGCGCTGCTGCCCTGCAGACTTCGAAGCAGCACGGCGCGGGCGCGCTTGTACTCCGCGCCGATGAACCCCAGCCGCAGCAGGAAACAGCGCATGGCGTATTTCTCGTTGGGCGCGTCCTTCTCGGCGGAAACCGCCCACTTCAGGCGATTCGAAAGCTCCGCCAGCCGCTCAATGAAAAGCGCATAGGCGGCTTGTTCCTCTTCGTCGTCAGTTTGTTCGAACCAGGGAAAAGCGATCTTCCCATCTCGCTCCTCGACAGGCAATTCTGTTGCGTTCAGCGCGTCGCAGAAGAGCCTGTGTCGGGAGGTGATCAGCTTTCGAAGCCGCGCAAGCGCGTCAGGCGAAAGCCTGTCCGCCGGGATGGTCACGGTGAAGCGGCTATCGGGAACCGGTGATTCCTCCGCTGCAGCCTCGCAGGGCGCGTTATCCTCCGTCTCTATTTCGGAGCATACCGTTTCGACGGCGCAGGAGAATCCCCGTTCAGCAAGCGCCGCTGCCAGCCGCTCCGCCGCCGTTTCGTTCAGCGATGGAACCAGGCGAAGCGAAGCGTCGCGCGCCAGACGACCAACGCCGAATTCATAAGCGAAGGTGGGTGCGCCGCAGTAGCGCGGCTTTTCGTGAAACAGTTCGGACAGCGCTCCAGCCAGCGCCTTGCGGTTGGACTGTGCGTCGGTGCGGATGATGATCATATACATTCCTCCCCGTTGTCTATTTGAGAGCAGTGGCTCCCGCGACGCGCCCCGGCAATGCCGGTTCCATCGGCGCGTTTCGGCTCCTGCCAGAGAGCCATCGTCAGGCGGGACGAACGTTTTCCGGGTACGCGCCGTAGCGGTCGCCGTCGGGAAATTCGATCCACACGGTGTTCGTTGATTTCACTGCTTTCACCACGACGCCGGTGCGGCCGCAGTAGCGTTCGCGATGGCGTTCGATGGCGACGTTGACGAGCGTGACGCGCATCCCCTTGGGGAACTGATCTCGGATATCGGTTTTCTTCATGGTGATAACCTCCCATCGTATTCAGGAGCGTGGCTCCCGCGGGTTTCCCGCGACGCGCCCCGGCAGTGCCGGTTCCATCGGCGCGTTTCGGCTGGGTACCCTCTCCCAGCCATCGTCAGGCGGGTCATTCTTCGTCGCCGGCGTCCTGTTCGCGGAACTCCCGCATGATTTCATAGATTTCCTGCGGGTCGCAGTCGATACCGTCGTACCTGCGAATGTCCTCGGCCAGGGCAACAGCGTCCGCAAGTGTCCAGCCGTTCTCCCAGTCCATGTTGTCGTAGAGCTTGCTCAGCAGAAAAGCCGGAAGGTCAAAATCTGAATTCATCATGCACTTCCTCATCCATTTCAAAGCGTCAGTCGTTGCGAGGCGCCAGCAGGCGGAAGGTTTTCCCTCGCGCCTCAATTTCATAGCCGTAGAGCGCGGGCGTGGTCTCGCCCCAGCTGCTGCGGTTGATACGGGTCACGCGGGTGACGTCCGAGAGCTTGCAGCTCTTCATCCGCGGCTGGCGCTGGACGTACTTCAGCGCCGCGCATTTGAAAGCTTCGGGCAGGTTCCGGCGAACGCTCTCGTGACGCGCTTCCCGGCGCGCGCGGCGCTTTTTCTGAATGGCTCTGCCGGTTTCCGCGTCGGTATAGTAGTTCTCGCCAATCTGGCAGAACTCGATTTCGGAGAGAATCTCCAGGCGATTGTTCCAGATGGTGTTGCCCAGCGTGTCGAAGCAGTTCATGCGGATGCGGTCGGTATTCCGGCCGACGATGAGCCGGAAGCCGTCGGGCTTTTCGCCGTGGCCGCAGAAACGGTCCAGCAGCACCCGGATAATTTTCTCGCCCTTGTACAGGTCGACATGGGCAATTTCGCCCTGCGAGCCGCCCATGGTGCCGGGGTAAATTTGATAGCCCCGGCTCAGCAGTTCGGCGACCTTCTCGGTGAAGGCGCGGTTGATATCGTTCTGGTTCATGATAGTACCTCCTTCTCATTTGGAAGCTGTGGCTCCCGCGACCCCTTGCGGGGGTTTCGGCTCCTGCCAGAGAGCCATCGTCAGGCGGGTCAGAGGTACTGGTCGAGGCTGTCGACCATCAGGGGGTCGTTCCGGCACCACTCGGCCACCGCGTTCAGCAGCCACTTCTCGAAGGCGGCGTGGGAGTCGAACTCGTCGGCGCAGAAGGCGGTGCGGTCGCCGCCTTCCATGTAAGATTCCAGGTCGTCGGTGAACACCAGCTTGCCCTCAATTTCAAAGAGCTCGCGGTCGCTGAGCGCCTTCCAGGCGGCGACGGCCACCTTGCAGTAGCCATCGGGCAGACGGGTAATCTTGTATGCGCGGGTCATAAACATCCTCCTCTCGATTCAGAAGCTCAGGCGAAGAGCATGACGTAGTCGTGGGCGGCCTGGGCGATGGCGGCGACTTCGGCGGCGGTGGGCGCGACGTACCACTCGGCCCTGCCGCAGTCGACCCAGATGTGCGGGCAGCAGATTCCGGAGCATCCGGCCTTCCGGGGCGCGAAGAAATCGCTGAAGCGGAACCGCAGGCAGTCGATTTTTCCGTCGGCGGTGCTGAGGATAGTGACCTGCAGCGCGTCATACTGGTCGGCCACGCCGCTGGTGACGAATTCCAGCCGGGCGCGGCGGCTGCCGCTGAGGGGAATGAAGCAGGCGCGGCCTGCGTAGAGCGCCTTGCAGGATTTGAAAGCGGTGGTTTTGCCGGTGAAACGGCGGAGTTCCTGTTCGAAGAAATTCATGGTGACGCCTCCCTGATTTCAAAGATATTGCGGGCTTCCCGCGACGCTCGGGGCGTTTCGGCCCGGAGCCGCCGGGCCATCGTCAGGCGGGAGATTTCAAACCATCTCGCAGGCCTCGAAGGCCGCAAATTCCATATCGTCGGGCAGACCGCCGGTGGCGGCCCAGAGCAGGTCGTGGGCGACGCGCGCCGTCCGCCGATTTCCAAGCCGCGCCGCAGTTCGGGCAAAAGCCAGCGCCTGCCTGCGGCACTCCGTGTTCGATTTGTAACCCATGGCGATTCGGGCGGCGGTGCAGGCGTAGTTCCGGTAGTCCGCGACCTTCCGATTCACCGAGCGGCCGAAGCTGCCCGTTGCGGCCAGTTCTGCCACGCTCAGTTCCAGAGTGCCGGCTCGGTCCGCCGCGGCGGACGCTTCCCGCAGAAGCTCGGCGGTGGTGATGGCTCCCTTCTGGTAGTATGCGACGGCTCTGCCCAACCGGGCGATGGCGGCGTCGGTGCGGCAGCGCAGAGAGGCTGCGCGGCGGAGCGTGGCGTTGGATTTTTCCTTCATGGTGAGATTCCTCCTTGAAAAAAACTGTCCGCCGTGTGTTTCAGCGGCGGATTTCGTGATTCAGTTCTTCGGCCAGAGAGACCAGTTCGTCCGCCTGGTCGCAGGCTTCTTCCAGGGCGTCGTTGGCCTGCTGGAAGGCGTAAAGGATGGAGTCGTCCTCCAGGGCTTCCTCGGGGTCGAGGGCGTCGGCGGCGTTTTGCGCGGCCTCCTGGGCGGCCCGGCAGAGCCAGTAGGCGGCGTCTCCCACCTCCCAGGCGGACGGGGCTTCCGCGAGCAGTTCCCTTGCCGCGACGGCGGCCTGGGCGGCGAGGTTCGCGGCGACGGCGGCCGCGCGGGCTTTTCGGACTTCGAGTTTCATGAGGCAGACCTCCTTGGTTGTTTTGCGGGCTTTCCGCGACGCTGGGCGCGTTTCGGCTGGGAGCCCTCCCAGCCATCTTCAGGCGGAGCGGTGGTTAAAGCGGCGGTGCGCGTTTCATCCGGGGTTCCTCCTTTCCTTTTTCCTTTCGGGCTTTCCGCTCGGCGCCGGGCGGAAAGGTTCGGTCGTTGGGGGCACCCAGAGAGCCTTCTCGAGCAGGCGGACTGGGGCGGGGTCGCCGGGGCGGGCGTTTGCGCTGGCGGCGCAAAAACCGGGAGCCGGTCGCGGTCGTTGGGCGGGGCCGCCGCGGGGCGGCCGGGGTTTCGGGGCGGCGGGCTTTTCCCCCGCCGGCAACGCCAGTTTCGCTCTGGTCGGGCAAAAAAGCAAGCCACAAAACGGCGAACAAAAAAAGACTTTCCGTCGCCCAAACGTCGCCGTTTCGTAAAAACTGGCTTTTTCGCGCGTTATAAGGAAGCGCGCCGTTCCGGCCGGCCGCGCGGCCGAAAAAGCCCCGCCCGGGCAAAGGCGACCGTCGTTGTCGGCTTTCGCGCTTCGCCGTGAAGAAGTCCGGGCGGCCCAGTCGGCTTTTGGGCGGCCCCAAGGGGGGATCGAATCTCTGGAAGCCCCTGGCTGGAGACCGCCGCGCAGTTTTGCGCGAAAGTCCGACAAATCCGGGGCCCGGGGTATCGAACCCGAATTATGCGTGTTTTGCCATAGAAAGGGTCATGGACAGAAATGACAAAAGTAAAGAAAACGCTTGAAGCCGGCAAGAAATATGGTCATCTCGAAGCACTTTACGAAGCACCACGAGGGAGACACGGGGAGCACAGATTTATCTGTCGCTGCGATTGCGGGCATATTGGAAATTTTATCGTATATCCAGTATTAAACGGTAAAACGAAGCATTGTCGAAAGTGCGCCCCGCATTCAGGCGGATATCCTGAGCCTGATCTTGTCGGGAAAACATTGAACGGATGGTCAATCATCAATAAGGAAAATAAGGTTCGAACATCAAATGGCTGGATTTACTATTTTCGCTGCCAGTGTCTGCGGTGCGGGAACGAATCTGTTTTAAACGCAGGGCAAATCTATAACAGTAAGTCAAGCCGCTGTGGGAAATGCGGCCCAATGTATCATTTTCGCATCTATGGGGACAGCGCCTTTGGAAAGCTGCCGGATGGAACGGAATTCGTTATTGATGCGGATGACATTCAGCGGGTAAACGACTTTTATTGGTCAGACGAGGACGGATACGTCGTTTCCAGCGAAGGACTTCGTATGCATCGTTTTATCCTTGGCATTACAGATAAAAACACGATTGTCGATCATGTGAACAGAAACAAACGGGACAATCGAAAGTCGAATCTGCGAATCGCAACAGCGTTCGGAAATGCTGCTAACCACAGCAAGTCAAGCGGCAATAAAACGGGATATATTGGCGTGTATTTTAGCCGAAGCAATCAGCTGTATGAGGTGAAAGTAGGCTATAACAACAGGAGAATCAGGCTTGGTTCCTCCAAAGACGATCTGATTCTGCTCGTGCAAATGTATAACATCGCGGCAGAATATTTCTTTGGCGATTATGTTGGGGAATTGAATGATGTGCCGCCCCCAGCGCCGGAATTAGTGGAGAAGATCCTCTGGAAATGTAAAAAATACAAGGAAGCGTCTGTCACAGCGACAGGCGCTTTTACTATGGAGGAAAAGTTTGAAGACAGAAATGATCGTAAAAAAGCTGCCGGTTTCCATGATGAAACCCGCGAAATACAATCCCCGAAAAGACCTGAAGCCTGGCGATCCGGCTTACGAAAAGATCCGGCGCAGCCTGCATGAGTTCGGCTATGTGGATCCCGTCATCTGGAACGAGGTTACGGGCAATATCGTCGGCGGACATCAGCGCTACAAGGTGCTGACGGCGGAAGGCGCGACGGAGATCGACTGCGTGGTCGTTCACATCGAGAACCCGCAGGAAGAAAAGGCGCTGAACATTGCGCTCAATAAGGCGGTCGGCGAGTGGGAGCCGGTCGCCCTGGCGGATCTGCTCAATGAGCTGAAGCTCAGCGGCTATGACGTGGACGCGACCGGCTTTGACGCGGCGGAAATCGACGATCTGTTCAGCAGGGTTCACGATAAGGACGTAAAGGACGACGACTGCGACATCGACCCGGAGCAGGTAGAACCCTTCGTTCGGTCTGGCGATATCTGGCTGCTGGGCAGGCATCGGATGCTGTGCGGCGATTCCACCAGCGAAGTGGACGTGGCGCGCCTCATGGACGGCGATAAGGCCAATCTCGTCGTGACAGACCCGCCCTATAACGTGGCCTACGAGAGCGCGGATGGAAAGAAGATCCAGAATGACAGTATGGCGGACGGGCAGTTCTACGAATTCCTGCTGGCGGCGTTCCGCAACATGGCCGCGCATATGGTGGAGGGCGGTAGCGCCTACATTTTTCATGCGGATACGGAAGGGCTGAACTTCCGGCGCGCGTTCAAGAAAGCCGGATTTCATATCAGCGGCGTGTGCATCTGGGTGAAGAATTCGCTGGTGCTGGGCAGAAGCCCCTATCAGTGGCAGCATGAGCCGGTACTGTTCGGCTGGCTGCCCAACGGGAAGCACCGCTGGTTCGCGGATCGCAAGCAGTCCACCATCTGGAACTTCGATAAGCCCAAGCGGAGCAAGGAGCACCCCACCATGAAACCCATTCCGCTGCTGGCGTACCCCATTAAAAACAGCTCCGCACCCAACAGCATCGTGCTGGATCTGTTTGGCGGCAGCGGCAGTACGCTCATGGCCTGTGAACAGACCGACCGCATCTGTCGAACCATGGAGCTGGATCCAAGGTACGCAACAGCCATAGTAATGAGGTTCGCAAACGACTATGGAACAGAGAATATCCGGCTGCTGCGGAACGGCGAAGAACTGCCCTATGACGCGGTTGTTCCGCTGAACGGTGAACACGAATAAGCAAATTGATCTAAAGGCGTGGAAAGGAGGCGATTCTTATGGCGATGGCAGGAAGAAAGCCGAAGCCCACGGCACTAAAGGTGCTGGAAGGCGACCGGGGCAAGGGACGGCGGCCGCTCAACGAGCATGAGCCCGTCCCGCCCAGGGGCGGCGTAAAGTGCCCGTCGTGGCTGCTCCCCGAAGCGAAAAAGGAATGGAAGCGGCTGGCAGCTTCGCTGGAAGCCATGGGCGTGCTGACCATGGCCGACCTGACCGCCTTCGCCGGGTACTGCCAGGCGTATGCCCGATGGCGCGAAGCTGAAGATTTCATTACACAGCACGGCTCCATCTTCAAAACGCCGTCCGGGTATGTGCAGCAGGTGCCGCAGGTATCCATTGCCCAGCAGAATCTGAAAATCATGCAGTCCTTCGCCACGGAATTCGGTCTGACCCCAGCCTGTCGCACCCGCATTGTCGCCAGCGGCGGCGCAGCAGAGAGCGACGATGATCCCATGGCGCAGCTGCTGAAGGGCGGGTGGCAGGACGATGTTTGACGAGAAAAAAGCGCGGCGCGTCATCCGCTTTATTGAATGCCTGAAGCACACGAAGGGCGAATTTCACGGGAGGCCCTTCAAGCTGCTGCCATGGCAGGAGAAGATCATCCGCGATGTATTCGGCACAGTCCGGGACGAAGATCTTTCCATGCGTCAGTACAATCAGGTGTATATCGAGATCGGCAAAAAAAACGGCAAATCCGAGCTGGGTGCGGCGCTGGCGCTCAATATGCTCATTAACGACGATGAATGGAAAGCAGAGGTCTACTCCTGCGCCAGCGACCGCCAGCAGGCGGCCATTGTGTTTGACGTGGCGGTGGATATGGTCAGACAAAATCCCACGCTGAGTAAGCTGATCAAGATCATTCCCTCTACCAAACGTATGGTCTATCAGCCCACGGGCAGCATTCATCAGGTGCTTTCCTCGGAGGTTGCGACCAAGCATGGTCTGAACGTTTCAGCCTGCATTTTCGACGAGCTCCATACCCAGCCGACGCGCGCACTGTACGACGTGATGACCCAGGGCAGCGGCGACGCCCGCAAACAGCCCTTGTGGTTTTTCCTGACCACGGCTGGTACCGACCGCAATTCCGTCTGCTGGGAAGTGCACCAGAAAGCGCTGGATATTCTGGAAGGGCGCAAGCACGATCCGCGCTTTTATCCCGTAGTCTACGGACTTCCCGACGACGCGGACTGGCAGGACGAACAGAACTGGTACAAGTGCAATCCATCGCTGGGCTATACGATCACCATCGATAAAGTAAGGGACGCCTATCATAAGGCGCTGGAAACGCCCGCGGATGAGAATATGTTCCGTCAACTGCGGCTCAACCAGTGGGTGAAACAGAGCATCCGCTGGATGCCCATGGACAAATGGGACGAATGCGGCGGCGTTGTCGACCCATATCAGCTGGAAGGGCGTGCCTGTTACGCGGGGCTTGACCTTTCCTCCACCTCCGACCTGACAACGCTGGTGCTGGTTTTCCCGCCGAGAGATGAAAATGAAGCCTACATGGTGCTGCCCTTTTTCTGGCTGCCTGAGGATACCCTTGCACTGCGCGTTCGGCGGGATCATGTGATGTATGACGTGTGGGAAAAGCAGGGATTCCTTCAGACTACCGAGGGCAACGTGGTGCATTACGGGTTCATCGAGAAATTCATCTGCGAGCTGGGCGAAAAGTACAACATCCGGGAGATCGCCTACGACCGCTGGAACGCCACGCAGATGGTGCAGAATCTGGAGGACGACGGTTTTACCATGATTCCCTTCGGGCAGGGATTCCGCGATATGTCGCCGCCGACGAAGGAACTGATGCGGCTGGTGCTGGAACACAAGCTGGCCCACGGCGGGCACCCGGTGCTGCGCTGGAACATGGACAACGCCTTCGTGCGAACCGACCCTGCGGGCAATCTGAAGATCGACAAGCAGAAGTCCACGGAAAAGGTGGACGGCGCGGTGGCATTGGTCATGGCGCTGGATCGGGCGATGAAGAATCAGAACAGCGGCGGCTCCGTGTACGATGAAAGAGACATGATTTTCCTGTAAGCGGCGAAAAGAGCGCGAAACGCTTCAATTCGTCCCGATTTTGCACGGTTATTGCACCCAAACAGCTGAAAATAGGCAGAAAAGAGCACGAAATCATGGAGAAAACCGGTGCTCACTGCCGGAACAGGAGGTCATATGCCGCATACGCCCAAACGCCCCTGCCGCTATCCGGGATGCCCCAACCTCTGCGACAGCGGCGTCTACTGCGAGGTGCATCGCAAGGAATGGAGCCACGACGCTATCCGCGGCGGCGCGGCTGCGCGGGGATATGATGCACGCTGGCAAAAGGCACGAAAAGCTTTTTTATCCCGACATCCACTATGCGCGGATTGCCTGAAAAGCGGCACGCTGACCCCGGCGACTGTGGTAGACCACATCGTGCCTCATCGCGGAGATCGCGATCTTTTCTGGGATGAAAACAACTGGCAGCCCCTTTGCAAGAGCTGCCATGACCGGAAAACCGGGAAAGGGATGTAATTCATACTGGGATAAAATTGGCGGTTGCGTCAAAGCGCGAACCGTGGTATAATAAGGCCACGAAGGGAGTGAGCCTTATGACGCAATGCATTCCGATCCGCGATCTGAAGAATACCGCCGAGATTTCCGAAATGTGCAGAAAGTCCAATTCGCCCATTACGATCACGAAAAACGGTTACAGCGATATGGTGATCATGAGCGCCGAGGTATACGAGCGGATGCGGCTGTACTCGGTATATGAAAAGCTGATGCAGGCGGAAGACGACATCGCGGAAGGTCGGGTATTCGACGCGCACGATTCTATGAAGCGGCTGAGGGCGAAGTATGGGCTATAAGATTCTGCTCACGGAATCCGCCGAAAAGGATCTGGACAAAATTGTCGGGTATATTGTGGAGAAGCTCTGCAACCCGACCGCTGCTGTGGAACTGCTCAGTGCGATTGACGCGGCTTATGCGCGCCTGGAAGAAACGCCTTTTCTGTATGCGCAGTGCCAGCATAAACTGTTGTCCAGATGCGGTTACAGGAAGGCGTTCATCCGGGGCTATCTGCTGATCTACCGGGTCGATGAGGAGCAGCGCACCGTTTACATCGAGCGCTTCTTCAGCGATATGGAAGATTTTGAACAAAAATTATGAAGAATCACATACGCATTAACGGTCAGCTGCTTCAGACAAACAAGAAGTGGAGTCATCTGAAGGAGAAACAGAAGACCTGGATCATGGAAACCGCCAGACGGGAATACGACCGCTTCGTGCGGGAGCGAGGGAAGCTGCCGGTACACGGCTCCAAGCAGCAGCTGAACGAGCATATCTATGAGATGATCGAAGCGAAAGGAATCTGGATCCCCTATGGGGAAGTCAAACGAGCGCTGGACGCAAGGATCGCTCGCTGGAATCGTACTGCGGAGCGTGAGAACACAGAGAAGCCTGGAGAAGGAAAAGAACCAGGCAAAGATCATCCTGTGAACGAATAACCCTTTCATCAGCAACAAATCCATAACTTATCTGAGGCGCTTTGGCACTGAGTCGAAGCGCCTTTTCCATGCCCTTTTTTGACGTGATAAGGAGCAAACACATCATGAAAAATCCATTCGCATCGCTGTTCCGTGCACGGGATAAGCCCGGAAGGAACGAAAAAACGACGGACAGCGTCAGCTCCGCCGCCACCTTCTATTTCGGCTCCAGCGCGTCCGGAAAATCGGTCACGGCAACCACCGCCATTCAGATGAGCACGGTCTACGCCTGCGTGCGCGTCATTGCGGAAACTATCGCCAGCCTGCCCCTGCACGTATATCAGAATCAGGGCGAGGGCAGCGTCAAGACGCCGGAGCATCCGCTGTACCGCATCCTGCACGACGAACCCAATACCGAGATGACCAGCTTCATCCTGCGGGAGGTCATGCTCACCCATCTCCTGATTTACGGCAACGCTTACTGTCAGATCCTGCGCAACGGACGCGGCCACATTCTGGGGCTGTATCCATTGCTGCCGGATCAGATGCGGGTGGACAGGGACGACAGCGGAAAGCTCATCTACGACTACACCACCCGCGCGAGCAAGGTGGTGCGCCTGCGCCCGGAGGACGTGCTGCATATCCCCGGACTGGGCTTCGACGGCGTCATGGGCTACAGCCCCATTGCGCTGGAGAAAAACGCCATCGGCCTGGGCCTTGCCGCTGAGGAGTATGGCAGCAAGTTCTTTTCCAACGGCGCACGGCCCAGCGGCATCCTGACTCATCCCAATACGGTGAAGGATCCGAAGAAGCTGCGAGAAAGCTGGAACGCGGCCTACGGCGGTTCCGTCAACTCCGGCAAGGTGGCTGTGCTGGAAGAGAACATGAGCTATACGCCTATCTCTATCCCCAACTCGGAGGCGCAGTTTCTGGAGACCCGCAAGTTTCAGGTATCGGAGATCTGCCGCATTTATCGCGTACCGCCCCACATGGTGGGCGATCTGGAGCATGCGACCTTCAGCAATATTGAGCATCAGTCCATTTCGTTCGCCGTTCATACGATTCGCCCCTGGGTGGTGCGCATCGAGCAGGCCATGAACCGCGCCCTCTTCGCCGAAAAGGAGAAGGGCGTTTTTTATGTCCGCTTCAACATGGACGGACTCATGCGGGGCTCGTACAAAGAACGCATGGAGGGTTACGCCATCGGACGGCAGAACGGCTGGCTGTCGATGAACGACATCCGAGGTCTGGAGAACATGAACCCCGTGTCTGAAGAGGATGGCGGAAACGCGCTCCTCGTCAACGGGAACATGGTTTCCGTCCGCCGGGCCATGCTGGGCGGGTCGGAAAGTACGACGCAGGAAGAAACTTTGGAGGATTCAACTTGAGCAGAAAACTTACGCTGGGCAGTCTCTTTGACGGAATTGGAGGCTTTCCCCTGGCCGGGAAAATGGCGGGCATCACGCCCGTCTGGGCGTCGGAGATCGAGCCGTTTCCCATCCGGGTGACGGAAAAACGGCTGCCCGAAATGAAGCATTACGGCGATATCGCCTCTTTGAGGGGAGGTGATCTTGGGGCTGTGGACGTGATTACGTTCGGTAGCCCCTGTTAGCCAGGATCTCAGCATCGCGGGCAAGCGCGCGGGGCTGGACGGCAGCCGTTCCAGCCTCTTCTATGAAGCCGTGCGCATTATTACTGAAATGAGGGAAAGCACCAATGGGAAATATCCAAGATGGGCGGTATGGGAAAACGTGCCAAACGCAATGCATATTGACCAGGGCAGAGCGTTCCGCGAAGTCCTCCAGAACCTCATCCGCATCAAAGGCCCCGAGGCAGATGTTCCTATGCCGGAAAGCGGGCGCTGGTTGCCGGCGGGCGAGATCCTGGGCGACGGTTATTCTCTCGCCTGGCGCGTCCTCGACGCCGCGCAGGGTTGGGGCGTCGCACAGAGACGGAAACGTATATTTGCTGTCCTCGATCTTGGAGGACACAGTGCCGGAAAGGTTCTCTTTGAGTCCGAAGGCCTGTCAGGGTATACTCCGCCGGG
>OLOW01001283.1_pt1 | contig 17428 bp, 13 predicted proteins | sample 1672801 | NCBI WGS metagenome assembly OLOW01 (sample SAMEA3136725, study PRJEB25190) | human gut metagenome | biome: human gut; feature: human-associated habitat; material: faeces | place: Austria | collected 2013 | reverse complement strand
ATAGAACTGATGGCCCTGTACCGTAAAGCCCGTGTCCCTGGCCACCTTGTCTTCACCCCCCGAGGACGCCCCGCGCCACTCGCTCGGGGCGGGGCACATGCCCAAAGAAGTGCTTCCCCTGACGCAGGCGGGGGAGACTGCCGCGCCGAAGCCTGTCATCATGTGCGGCGACTTCAATGTGGCCCACAACGAGATAGACTTGAAGAACCCTGGCCCCAACAGGGGCAATGCGGGTTTCTCCGACGAGGAGCGCGGTAAATTCTCCGACTTGCTCGCCGCAGGCTTCACCGACACGTTCCGCACCCTTCATCCCGATACGACGGGCGCGTACTCGTGGTGGAGCTACCGTTTCAACGCGCGCAAGAACAACGCGGGGTGGCGCATCGATTACTTTTTGGTGAGCGACGGAATCGCCGACAAGGTGGAGGACGCGAGCATTTACAATGAAGTATTCGGAAGCGATCATTGCCCGGTGGGCATAGACATAGCACTGGAGGATTAACGGCCTATGGATACTCGGAAAATCGAAGAAGGAGTGCGCCTCATTCTCGAGGGCGTCGGCGAGGACCCCAATCGCGAAGGGCTTCGCGAAACGCCTGCCCGCGTGGCGCGCATGTACGAAGAGGTGTTCGCGGGGCTCGCGCAAGATCCCGCCGTCCACTTCGAGAAGACCTTCGACGAGCACTGCAACGAGATGGTCCTCGTGCGCGACATTTCCTTCTACTCGATGTGCGAGCATCATCTGGTGCCCTTCTTCGGCAAGGCGCATATCGGCTACATCCCCGCTGCGGACGGCCGTGTGTGCGGACTCTCGAAGCTCGCGCGTCTCGTGGAGGTGTTCGCGAAGCGTCCCCAGGTGCAGGAGCGCCTGACCGGGCAGATTGCCGACACCCTGGTGGAGCAGCTCCACCCGCAGGGCGTCATCGTGGTGCTCGAGGCCGAGCACATGTGCATGAGCATGCGCGGCGTGAAATTTCCCCCAAATAACTATTGATATATGATTAATTTTAAGTTACCGGAATGTAGGTGTCAAGCATTCCGGAGATAATACTGACAGAATTAATATTTGAAAACGGAACGATATTAAAGATATATTTTTTGAATACATGATCCTTCTCTCATTCTTTTGGCAGTGGGCTTTTGAAGGTGGCTTTTGAAAGTGACAGGATGAGTTTGCATAGCAAAGACAGGGTATGCTATAATTAACAATTAAGGAAAAAGATATATAGCAACATAAAATCATAAAATCAGGAGAAAAGATAACTTTGAAAGGAATAAAGAATTTTATCGCAAAACTACCCGGTATCCGGGGATTTCTTCACAAATGGAGAAATGCGCTTGCTGAAATAAAAGCACTTAAGAAAGAAGCTTCAAGTCTGAAAAAACAAATAACTGAACTCAAGAAAAAAAATACTGATCTTTCAGATAAGATCAAACAGCTAAATGCAGAAAAGAAAACAGTGAATGCGGAGCTTGCCAAGGTTAACAGACAGATGAAGAAACTGCGTGAGGATGCAGCCGGAGGATGTCTTATGGCAGATCTTGCAAGATTACAGGAACGGCAGTTTGAACGAAAAACCGAGTGGATGTTTTGGAAGGCAGATCCGTCGCCGGAACAGAACGATGAATTAAAGTATATTCAGGAGATTCGTTTTCTGGAAGAAAAACGACCGCTTGTGTCGATCATAGTATTGAATCAAAATGGGAAAAAGAATTTGGAACGATTGATGAAGTCGTTCGTTAACTGTCATTTTTATAAAAATATAGAAATTATTTTTGTGGATCACGCATCAACAGACGGGTCTGTGGATTATTTGGAGACCTATAGGTCGGTATATGATATGACAATAATTAAGCAAAATGAAAATCTGTCATTTTCCGTTTCAAATAATTATGCAGCAAAACAGGCAAAGGGCGAGTATCTTTTATTTATGAATAATGATACTCAGGTAACGGATGGATGGCTGGATGAATTATTAATTGCCATACAGAAAGCAGATCAGCCCGGTGCAATTGGAGCAAAATTGGTTTATCCGGAGATCCCTGTCGGATCGGCAAATGAGGAAAAATCATACATGCTTCAGCATGCCGGAATTGGGTTTAAGGATGTTATACGGGAAAAGGCACATTTTATTCAACCATATAATCTGAAAAACGGGGAGCCGGATTCGGATATAAGTCTGGAACTTCAGGAACGCGCAGCAGTAACGGCGGCGGTTATGCTGGTTAAAAAAGATGCATTTGATGAAGTCGGAGGATTTGATATAAAATATATATACGGATATGAGGATGTCGATTTATGTTTAAAATTGCATTTAGCCGGATATAAAAATTATTACTGCCCCGGTTCTGTAGTATATCATTATGAATTCGGAACGCAGGAGAAAGATGATGCAAAAGAAAAGAAGCAAAGACGTATTCATAACATGATGGTATTTAAGGGTAAATGGCAGAGATACCTTGCAAAGCAGTTATTCAATGATAAGATCAGTCAGTCACATATGTTCACAGAACAGAAATTGACAATTGCATTTGCCGTGTCGGATGCGAAGACCGGTACAGATGCAGAGGAATATTATCATGCATTATTCTTTGGGGCAGCACTTGAAGCACTTGGCTGTAAAGTGAAGATACTCAGCCGGACTGCGAAGAAGGATTGGTATAACGTAGGGGTTGATACAGATATATTGGTTCCTGTTTGTCCGGATTATGATATCGAAGCAGTGTATAACTGCAAGAATGATCTGATCAGGATATTATGGCAGCAGAAAGATAATACAGTTTGTCTGAAGTTGGAGATGGAAGCCGGACAGGATAAGGCGGCTGATATGGATTGTAGGTTTGATCTGGATTACGATTTGTATGATCTTAGCTGTATGAATGAAAAGACGCCGGCAGAGAAGAAAGAATATCTTGCGGAACAGAAAGCATATGTCATAAAGAATCATATATATGAGGATACTGCGCATGGATTTGTTCAGATGATCAGTGGGTGTTTTGATGTACCTGTCTGTTCGGATGAGATCGATATATGTGGGGCGATGCCGGATGATGAATCAAAAAAATACTGGGGAGACCAGCATTTTGCTGTTGGAATGAAAAAGGAATTTGAAAAGCTTGGGTATAAGGCAAATGTTCTTCCGAGAGACCGTTGGTATGATCAGAGCCGGGCGGGTTATGTGATCGTGCTGAGAGGGAAAAATCCTTATTACAGACCGATGGGAGATAACAGGAAATATATCATGTGGAATATTTCACATCCGGATGATGTGACGATAGACGAATATAATTCCTATGACTATGTATTCTTCGCTTCTCAGAAAATGCATGATGAGCTTGCCTCGAAGCTTCATGTGCCATCGGGAGTTGCACAGCAGTGTGTAGATGACAGTGCGATGGTATATGAAGAAGGACATGATAAGCAATATGAATTGTTGTTTGTAGGAAACTCCCGGCATGTATTCCGGCCGATCTTAAAGGATCTTATTCCAACAGAACATAAGCTGACAGTATATGGAAGACATTGGGAAAAATTTCCGGTTCAGGATTATGTTGTCAGTGATTATATGGATAACAGTAAGGTTGGACAGGCATATCATGATGCAAAGATTCTTCTAAATGATCATTGGGATGATATGAGAGAAAATGGAATTATCTCAAATCGTATCTTTGACGCATTGGCCGTTGGCGCATTCATAATCAGCGACGATATTCCAGAAATACATGAGTTGTTTGGGGATAATGTTGTGACATATCATGGACGAGAGGATCTGAAAGAAAAGATCGATTATTATCTGAAACACGAAGAAGAACGCGATGCAAAGGCGAAAGCCGGACAGAAGATTGCATTGAATGGACATACATTCCGTGATCGTGTTGCGGTTATGGTAAAGGTTATAAGAGAGATGCCGTTATAGACGGAGCACATTTTTACAGAAGAAATAATAAGACCCATATAGTTTATAGCAGAATTGAAATCTGTGTAATAAATCTATATGGGTCTTTATTATATGGTTATATGAAATTTGTTATATGGATTAGCCCATTACTACTTCTACAGCATGAGTCTTGCCATCACCGAATACAGGGAGAACATTGCCTTCAATAGCATTGCCATCTACAGTAACACTCTTGATACCCTTATTTACATGATCCGGATTTGTAACCTTGATATCATATGTAGCACCACGGAACTGACGTGTAGCATTCAGACCATCCCAAGCAGCAGGAATAGATGGATCGATCTTAAGACCATCGAAGTCTGCTGAGATACCTAAGATGTACTGTGAAATAGCTACCATGTTCCAAGCAGCTGTACCTGTAAGCCATGAGTTCTTACCCTGACCAAAGTGGTTGCCCGGCTTTCCGATATCGGAACCGGCATCCTTGCCACCGATCATCTGACCATATACATATGGTTCAGTCTTGTGGATATCAGATGTCTCCTCGGTGAAAGCAGGAGCAATCTCTGAGTAATATTTGAATGCCTGATCGCCGGCGCCTGCGTAAGCAGCAGCACAGATGATCCATGCATTGTTATGTGTGAAGATACCGGCATTCTCTTTGTATCCGCCCGGATATGTTGAGATCTCACCATACTGGATGTAATACTTTGTGAATGCAGGATTGTTAAGTACAAGTCCGTACTGTGTATTCAGACGCTCATCAATAGCAGCAAGTGTCTTCTTGTCGCAGCCCTGATCTTTACCGATGTCTGACATAATAGCGAAGCCCTGTGGCTCGATGAAGATCTGTCCTTCTTTACATTCCTTAGATCCCATCTTCTCACCGTTTGCATCGTATGCTCTTAAGAACCAGTCGCCATCCCAAGCAGATTCCATGATGTTAGCTTTCATCTTATCGATCTCAGCTTGAGCAGCTTCTGCTTCAGCGTCCATTCCGAGGTGCTTAAGAATAGCAACATAGTTAGGACCTGCATATGTAAAGAGTGTAGCAACCATAACTGACTCAGCAACCTTTGAGTATCCGCCTTCAGCAGCGAACTTAGGGTTGGTGTATGTCTGGAAACTTTCACCCGGTGTATCGGAGAAGCATGAAAGGTTGATACAGTCGTTCCAGTCAGCTCTCATTGCAAGTGGAAGTCCGTGTGGTCCAAGGTTGTTCACGATCTTGTAGAAGGAAACCTTTAAGTGGTCAAGCATCGGCTTAGCGATGGACATATCGTTGTCATATGGAACCATCTCATCAAGAATACCCCAGTCGCCTGTCTCCTTGATGTATGCAGATACAGAAAGGATCAGCCATAATGGATCGTCTGAGAAGTCACCACCGATATCTGCATTACCCTTCTTTGTAAGTGGCTGATACTGATGATAGCATCCACCATCCGGGAACTGTGTAGAAGCGATATCAATAATTCTCTCTCTTGCACGATCAGGAATCTGATGAACAAATCCAAGTACATCCTGGTTGGAATCACGGAATCCCATACCACGGCCGATACCGGACTCGAAGTATGAAGCTGAACGTGAAAGGTTGAATGTAACCATACACTGATACTGATTCCAGATATTAACCATACGGTTAACCTTATCATCAGGAGTATTAACATTTAAGATGCTTAAGAGGTTGTTCCAGTGTTCTTTGAGTTCTGCAAGACCTGCTGCAACCTTCTCAGGAGTGTTGTATTTCTCCATCATCTCAAGAGCCTTAACCTTGTTGATCGTCTTGCCATCAGCTTCGAACTTCTGGTCAACAGGCATCTCAACATATCCAAGAATAAATACAAGAGTCTTTGTCTCGCCCGGAGCAAGAGTGATCTTCTTGTAGTGTGAAGCGATTGGTGACCATCCATCTGCGAATGAATCATTTGCTTTGCCGGCTTCAACAGCCTGTGGGTTGTGGAAACCATTGTAAAGTCCGATGAATGAATCTCTGTCTGTATCGTAACCGTCAATCTCGTCATTTACGGTATAGAATGCGAAATGATCACGTCTGTCTCTGTACTCTGTCTTGTGGTAGATTGTAGAACCAACAACCTCTACACGACCTGTACTGAAGTTTCTCTGGAAGTTTGTGCAGTCATCCTGTGCATCCCAGAGACACCACTCTTCAAATGAGAAGAATGAGAAAGTCTTCTCTTCTGAGCTTTCATTTGTAAGAACAACCTGCTGAACTTCTCCGGCATAATTCTGAGGTACGAAGAAAGTAACCTCTGCCTTTAAGTTGTTCTTCTTACCGGTGATCACTGTGTAACCCATACCATGACGGCATTCGTATTCGTCAAGCTCTGTCTTAACCGGTGACCAGCCCGGATTCCAGATTGTACCATTCTCGTTAATATAGAAATAACGACCACCCATATCGATAGGTACATTGTTATAACGGTATCTTGTAATTCTACGAAGACGAGCATCTTTGTAGAAGCTGTAACCTCCCGCTGTATTTGAAATCAGTGAGAAGAAATCCTGTGTTCCAAGGTAGTTGATCCAAGGATAAGGAGTTCTAGGAGATGTGATGACATACTCCTTGTTGGCATCATCAAAATAACCAAACTTCATGTAATATATACCTTCCTTTCATGTGTATTAAGATAAGTAGTGTCTGCCGTTATCAGGCAGTATCCGCTGCTTCATGATCTCTCCCTTACAAAGGACATAGCACGCCCTTTATAAAAACAGTCATATGGACATATTATATAATAAAATAGTATATTTGACAACAAAACCCAGGATAAAAGTGGAAAAATAATCATTGTAAAAAGAATCATCATCTGATACACTCAAAATGTGAACAGACATAAAAAGTTCACAAATACTATTTATTATTTTTTACTTTTAGGAGGAGAGATTATGAATTGTCCAAATTGCGGAGCAGAGACAAATGAATCTGTTTGTCCTGTTTGTGGGGCAGCAGTAGGTACAAGTGGTGGTTTTAAACTTGCGGGGAATGATCAGCCACAGCAGCCGGAGGGTGTTACATATGATGCACAGCCACAGCAGGGAATGGGGATGGATCCACAGTATGGTGGACCACAGTATCAGGGAGATCCTATGCAGAACGGTTATGCGGGAAATGCATATGGCACAGCTTATCAGCAGCCAACCAAAAAGAAGAAATCCGGCGTAGGAGCAGTTATTGGAATCATTATTGCACTTGTGGTAATTGCAGCGGCAGTAATATTCTTATTTTCCGGTTCAATCGGTGGAGCAAAGAAGAGTAAAAAGCTGGTTGATGATTTCATGACCGGAATCGAAGAAGCAGATACAGCAAAGGTTGTATCGCTTGTTGACAAAGAATGCGTTGCAGACAATGATGTGGCAACATTATCCAGCAGCTTCGAGCTTCTGACCTCTATGGGGGTTGAGTATTCTATTGATTACAAGATCACATCAACAGAGAAGGCAAACAGAGCAACTATCAAGAATATGTGCGAAAGTCTGTATGGTGATACATCTGTAGCAAGCAAAGTAAGATGTGCTTATATCTGTGATGTTGATTATACCATGACAATAAACTACCTTGGAGAGACAGAGACAGAGGATGACAAGATGTCACTGATCTGTTACAAGAAGGGCGGAAAATGGTATATCGGCGGAACGGTAGAGAACGAATAAGACCGAGCCTTATATGAAAACATGGCATATGCTATTCCTTACACAGAATACATATGCCGTGTTTTTTAGCTAAGGCCCTGTTTGCATGACGGTCTGACAATAAAAAGAGACATATATCATTCCTTTCGCAGAACACTTTCGTTCTATTTTCACGTAACGGTTCTAAATTCACCGCTTTTGCAGTTCATTAAGTACCGACGTGAAAAGAGGTCTGCTACAGGAATATGTATGTCTTTTTTTACTGTCAAACCTATGTATGATGATAGATATAAAGTTAATGCTTTATTATAAACTATTTTCTACCGGACAAAAATTCGCTCGGTTACGGTTTTGGATTCGCCAGGAGCCAGTTCGATGTAGCCGGTTACGGCAGGGTCGCCGGAGAGATTCGGAGCATCAATGTTCCAGCTCATAGGTTCCGGACAGAAGAATTCTTTCATGCCGTGATCATTCCACATGATCCAGTATTTCATAACATCACATACTTCGTAGCAGACACGGACGCCTGTAACTTTATCTGTAACGATGACGCCATAGAATGGTTTGCCGTCTAATTCATTCATCTCCGCGGTATAGAGGTCGTTGTCGATATCCTGAAGAACAGGAACCATGTCACCCTCTTTGTACATCATATCATATCTGGTAAGCGGCAGTGTTTTCTCGGTCGGGATGCAGGTGTCGCTGAGTTCCCATTTGTCACCGATTGGAACTTGTAAACGAACATTTGCGCCGCTTCCGCCATTTGTAAATGGTGCTTTGAATGCAATGTGGTTACATACACCATAAGGCATCTGCACCTTGGAAAGGTTGGTCAGTGTAAAGGAATAATCCAGTCCGTCTGCTGTCAGTGTAAAGACAAATTCAGCCTTGAAGCTGACAGGAAAAGTCTCGAAAAATTCATCATTTTCATCATATACATAAGATGTCTTTGCAACAGCACTTTCACCTTCTACATACATGTCATCAATTGTATGGCAGCGTTTGTGAAGGAAACCGTGAAGATGGTTTCCGAGTGGATCGTTACAAGGAAAATGATACATGGCATCTGAGGTTTTCAGATTTCCATGAGATAATCTGTTTGGAAGATATAAGGTAGGCATGCCATATACTTCGGCAGCAGCTTTTAATTCTGCCGGAGAAAGTGACAGATCATTTCTTAAAATATCAATATCAAGAGCTGTGTTTTCCAGCTTCATTACATTACTTCCGTTAAAAGGTGCGATCAACGCACGAAAATCTCCTGCGATAAGCTCAATACAGGTTTCGCCTTTAAAATCATAGTTTTTTGCGCTAAAGCTCATAGTTGCCTCCCATATAAAGTGATAAATATTTGAATATAAGATACATAAAATGGAAAAAGTCTGCAAGATAATAATATGTATGTGTGAGTGTGAAAACAGACTCATCTCAAAAATCTAATAGAATAGTAACACTTAAGTTAAAAAGTGTCCATAAAAATGAAACAAGATTTGTTAATTTCAACAATGGGAAAAGTCGAAAAACGACTAAAACTGCGAATTATGTAGAAATTTCAAAATCTGTACACTTATGTAAAGTGGTATGTTATAATGTGAACACTGATTAAATCGGGGTAATAACCCTTTCCTTTTATTAGAATGTAAGATCAAAAGAGGAAGCACAGATAATGGACAATGATAAACGATATAACGCAAAGCAGCATAACGCACAGGTCGACAGATGTAAAATTATTGCGATCGCGGTAATTTTTCTGGCGAGCTCCATTGCGATATTTGCTACAAAATATAGACAGGAAATTATAGATTTCGGCAGGGATGTGAACACGGAAAATGTTGCAACAAAGTCCGATGCAGATCGAACGGAGGAGAAACCGACAACAGAGGATACGGAAGAAGCTACAACAGGAGTAACGACAGAGACGCCGACAACAGAAGAACCGACAACGGAAACAGTAACGACCGGTGAGGAAGCGTCTACTTCGGAAGCAGAAGGCGGAGCAACTTTAAAATATATAAATGATAAAGATCCGGATCTCTCATCAAAGGGAGATGACTGGTATGATAAAAAGCTTTTCAAACCGGCAAATGCAACGGATGATGCTTATTTTGATACCGCAGTTATCATTGGAGATTCCAGGACAGAAGGCTTGAGTTTATATACGGGGATGAGTAATCTGGATGCATTCTGTTCGAAGGGTCTGAATATCGAAAAAGTTATGACGGATTCGATCGTTTCGACAGATAAGGGAATGATAACGACATTAGAAGCTTTAAAGCTTAAGCAGTATGATAATATCTATATATCCTTCGGACTTAATGAGTTGGGGTGGGTTTATGATGATATTTTTATTGAGGACTATAAGACATTTATTGATTCAGTCAGAGAGATCCAACCGGATGCAACGATTTATGTAGAAAATATTCTTCCGGTTTCAAAGAAGCTATCGGATGAGGATGAGATCTATAATAATAAAAATGTCAAGAAATTTAATAAGCTGTTAAAGAGAATGTGTAAGGACTATGGAGATATCATATATCTGGATGTAGCAAGCAGTGTTACGGTAGACGGTGTTCTTCCGGCAGATGCAAGTACGGATGGGAGACATTGTAATCAGGAATATTGTAAGAAATGGCTGGAATACATCAGACAGAATGTATATGTAAGACAGTAGATCCGGAATGGATGATATTGTGATATAGAAAAAACAGAAGAACAGACAAGGAGTGTTATTGAGTAGATGAAGAATCAGATTTTAAAGATGTGTGCAATTCTTGGTATTGCAGGTATGCTTGCAGGATGTGGCACAACGGTAGGTGGAAACGGTGATTCGAAGGAAGCGCTGAATATAAACGTGACAGATATGGCAAATGAATTAAAGAACGGATTGACGTTTGAAGATTCTTTGTCCGAGTTAGATACAAATGTGGCGCTTACTTATTATGGGATTGATGCGGATAAGGTAAAGAACAGTGTAGTTGTTGTATCAACAGGTGCAACTGCAGAGGAGATTGCGGTATTTGAAGCAGCAGATCAGAGCTCTGCGGATGCCGTAAAGTCAGCATGCGAAGACAGAAAGGCAAAGCAGACAACATCCTATGCAGACTATAAGCCGTCAGAGACGAGTCGTCTGGATAAAGCGATTATCAAGGAAGATGGCAATTATGTTGTTTACTGTGTTACAGATGATACGGATAAGGCAAATGAGATCATCGACAAATATTTCAAATAATTATAAAAAGAAGCAGTTGGAGGCTGGTATGTACCGAAGGATTCGGATATATTAGATTTCAACTGCTTCTTTTTTAATATAAATACCCGGATGTGAAGATTGTCGGTTATTGTGATTGAGAATTTGAAATAGCATTAAAAATCTCTATATAGTCCCGGAAATGTTGTTTCTTTTCCTCGTCATCAGATGTCATGATTTCCACTACGGTGTGTGGGATATAAGATGGTATATCGTCAGTTTTCTGCACACCGCGGATCAAGTAATCCAGATCGATATTAAAGATATCACAGAGATCGATCATTTTCTCTAATGAGAGACTGGATTTGCCTCGTTCGATTGCGCTGCAGTGCTTTACAGAAATATCAAGCATTTCAGCGAGCTGGTATTGAGTTAGATTATTTGCGTGTCGTATCTGCACAATACGTTGTCCGATTTTGGCATATAAATTTTCCATAAAACTACCTCCACTATACATTATATTTAGAATAAAAAATCAAATAAACAACCTGTAAGGTGTATTGGTACATAACCTGATAGGTGCATAAAATGCGTATATACACGAATAAACAAAACGGCAAAGGTGTTGACGCTTTTTTTAGGGCTGGTGTATAATTCCTTTGCTTTTATAAGGGAAAATACAAGTGAGACGGACAGGAGAAGACAGATATGGCAACAGAGATAAAACCACCGATAAAATATGATATGGAATGGACTGTATATGGGAAACGAGCCGATTTTTTCGGAATCGGGGAACGTTTTCATATCGATCCGGTAACAGTCAGGGTGATCCGAAACCGGGATGTGATAACGGATGAGGATATCGATACCTATCTGAATGGAAGTCTTGATCGTCTGCATGATCCCGGGTTGATGAAAAATATGGAAAAGGGTTGTAACCTTATGCTTGAGGAGATTCGGAACAAAAAAAGGATACGGATCATTTCTGATTATGATGTGGATGGTGTGAGTTCAAATTATATCTTATATAAAGGCTTGCAGCGTGTGTGGGAGTATGAAAATGGTATATCCGCAGGAGATAAGATAGATTATGATATCCCACACCGGATCTACGATGGATATGGAATCAATATCCGTATGGTAGATGCGGCGGCAGCCGATCAGATTAGTACGATCATTACCTGTGACAATGGGATTGCGGCATTTGATGCGGTGAGAAAAGCGAAAGAATATGGTATGCGAGTGATCGTTACGGATCATCATGATATTCCATATGATACAGATGAAAAAAATATCCGGATCTATAAAGTACCGGAAGCGGATGCGGTGATCGATCATAAGCAGCCGGGGTGTGAATATCCGTGCAAGGAGTTGTGCGGCGCTGGGGTGGCATATAAATTTATCCAGCTTCTGTACCGGATGTGCGGGATACCGGAGACGGAATGTGAGGCATTTATTGAGATACTTGGAATTGCAACTGTCTGTGATGTTATGAATCTGGTAGATGAGAACCGCATCATTGTCAGAGAAGCGCTGCGCCGGTTGTCCGATAGCAGCAATTATGGTTTAAAGGCATTGATCACAAACAGTGGCAGAGATGGAAAGAAGCTGTCAGCATTTGATCTGGGATTTATCATTGGACCGTGTATCAATGCGGCGGGCAGACTCGGGGATGCAAAAACCAGTTTGGAGTTCCTGCTCGAAACCGACAGCTATAAGGCAAATGAACGGGCGATTGAGTTATTGAATATCAATAATGCCAGAAAAGATATGACAGAGCAGGGAACGAAGACCGCGATCGAGCTGCTTGAGAAATCGGACCGCCTTCTGATGGGCGCAGTCCCGGAGACGGGGGTTGCGGCATTATCTGATAAAGTGCTTGTTATGTATATTCCGAAGCTTCATGAAAGTCTGGTCGGGATTATCGCAGGCAGGATCAAGGAACGGTATTATCGGCCGGTGCTGTTATTTACGGATGGTGAGGAAGAAGGAATCATTAAGGGATCGGGTCGTTCGATCGAAGGCTATAATATGTATGATGAGATCAATAAATGCAGTGATTATTTCACGAAGTTTGGCGGACATGAGATGGCAGCGGGCTTTTCCATGGAGAAGCGGAATCTTGCCAGACTTCGTGAAAAGATGAATACGAATTGTACATTAGATGAAAAACTGCTTACCCCGAAGCTTCGGATCGATGTACCTATGCCGCTTGATTATGTAAGTATACCACTGACGGAAGAACTGGAGCTTCTGGAACCATTTGGAAAAGGAAATGAAAAACCGGTATTTGCCCAGAGTGGTGTGTATGTAAAAAGTGCGAGGATCATGGGGAAAAGACAGAATGTTCTACGGGTTACGTTCCTGATGGAAAACGGTGGCACGATCGAGGGCATAAGTTTTGCCCCGGAAGTGTTTATTTCTAACATAAAACAGTGGTTTGGAGCAAATGAATGTGATAAAATACTAAAAGGAATGCCCGGTCATGTTGTATTAGATATTGCCTATTATCCGGATATCAATGAATTTGCGGGAAGAAGAACGCTGCAGATTCGTTTGCTCGAATATCGAAAGCATGAGGGTTAAAGATTTAACCGGCCTTTTGATATTATGTGGATGGCGGAAAAGGAAAATGTAAATAAATGTAGAATATACATATATATGTAGGAGGAAGATTATGAAAAAGATAGAAGAATATGTTACAAGTATACCGGATTTCCCGGAGCCGGGAATTATTTTCAGAGATATTACCAGTGTGATCGGAGATCCGGATGGATTGAAGCTGGCGATAGATTCATTAGATGGTCTGCTTGAGGGCGTAGATTATGATGTAATAGCCGGGGCGGAGTCCAGGGGATTTATCTTTGGAACACCTCTTGCATATAAGAATGGAAAGGGATTTGCACTGGTAAGAAAAAAGGGCAAGTTGCCTAGAGAGACGATTGAGGCATCCTATGATCTGGAATACGGAAGTGCTACGATAGAGATGCATAAGGATGCGATCAAGCCGGGACAGAAGGTTGTCCTTGTAGATGATCTGATCGCAACCGGCGGAACCATGGAGGCGGCTGCAAGACTGGTAGAAGAACTGGGCGGCGAAGTGGTAAAGATCATATTCTTGATCGAACTTGCAGGCTTGAAGGGCAGAGAGAAGCTTGCCAAGTATGATGTGGCTTCTGTCATCTGCTATGATGGCAAATAAAAATGATCATCTGATTCACAGATGAAATCGGAATAGAAAAATTCGAATTGGGAAAAGTGGTGAAGATCATGGAAAACGTAAAAGATAAAGCAGAAAGCATGGATGAATTAAAAGAGCTTGCGGCAAAGGCGAGTGCAATGGAGAACAAACCGGTGAGGGAAAAAAGAGATATCGACTTGTCTACACCTGCGGATTTTACTCCGCCGGAGGATCTGTATAAGGAACTGATCAAGAAGATTCTGACCTATCATCCATCCACAGATATTTCGATGATTGAGAAGGCATATAAGGTGGCATCCAAGGCGCATGAAGGACAGCTTCGGAAGTCCGGGGAGCCATATATCATGCATCCACTCTGTGTTGCTATTATTCTTGCAGAACTGGAGCTGGATAAGGAAACGATCGTTGCAGGAATCCTTCACGATGTAGTAGAAGATACGGTTATGACCTCGGAGGAGATCGCGGCAGAGTTCTCAGAAGAAGTAGCGTTTCTGGTGGAAGGTGTTACCAAACTGACCCAGTTAAAGATGACAACGGATAAGATCGAGGTACAGGCAGAGAATCTGAGAAAGATGTTCTTATCTATGGCAAAGGATATCCGCGTTATCCTGATCAAGCTGGCAGACAGACTGCATAACTTAAGAACGTTACAGTATCAGTCACCTGCAAAACAGGTGGAAAAAGCGCGTGAAACAATGGATATCTATGCACCGATCGCACATCGTCTTGGTATCAGCAAGATCAAGGTAGAACTGGATGACCTGTCTATGAAGTATCTGATGCCGGAGGTATATAAGGATCTGACAGCACAGATCGATGCGAGAATGCATGAACGGGAAGCCTATATCAAACGTATCGTTGCAGATGTAAAGAAGCATATCGATAATGCGCATCTGGATGCGGAGATAGACGGTCGTGTAAAGCATCTGTTCAGTATATATAAGAAGATGAAGAACCAGAACAAGACGCTGGATCAGATCTATGATATCTTTGCAGTTCGAATTAAGGTAGAGACCGTCAGGGACTGCTATTCAGCACTTGGAATCATCCATGAGATGTATAAGCCGATTCCGGGACGTTTTAAAGATTATATCGCAATGCCAAAGTCAAATATGTATCAATCCCTTCATACGACGTTGATCGGACCGGAAGGACAACCATTCGAGATACAGATCCGTACATTTGAGATGCACCGGACGGCTGAATATGGTATTGCTGCACATTGGAAATATAAAGAGAACATAACCGGTACGGTTATGCAGAAGGAAGAGGAAAAGTTGTCATGGCTTCGTCAGATCCTGGAGTGGCAGAGAGACACTTCGGATAATAAGGAGTTCATGAATTTCGTTAAGACAGACCTGGATCTGTTCGCGGAACAGGTATACTGCTTTACGCCTGCAGGTGATGTCAAGAATCTGCCAAGCGGATCTACGCCGATTGATTTTGCTTATGCTATTCATACGGCAGTCGGTAATAAGATGGTGGGTGCGCGGATTAACGGACGGCAGGTTCCAATCGATACCAAGTTAAATAATGGTGACCGGGTAGAGATCATAACATCCCAGAATTCGGCAGGACCGTCAAGAGATTGGTTGAATATCGTAAAGAGTGCACAGGCAAAGACGAAGATCAATCAGTGGTTCAAGCATCAGTTTAAGGATGAGAATATCAGCCGCGGTAAGGAATTGATCCTTGCATATTGTAAATCAAAGGGGCTTGATTATTCCCTGTATTCCAAGCCGGAATATCAGGAACGTGTTTATAAGAAATATAATTTTGCCGATTGGGAAGCTACGATGGCGGCAGTCGGTCATGGTGGAATCAAAGAAGGTCAGGTTGTCAATAAACTGATTGAAGAATATAACAAGGATCATACGGAACAGCCGGATGATAAGGAGATTCTGGAAGCATATGCATTAAAGCGGACACCTCATTCGTCCCACGGACAGGGAGGAATCATCGTAAAGGGTGCAGATGATGTAGCAGTTCGTTTCTCCAAGTGTTGTTCGCCGGTACCGGGTGATGAGATCATCGGATTTATCACCAGAGGACGAGGTATCTCGATCCATCGTACAGATTGTGTAAATGTGCTCTGCATGAGTGAGGAAGACAGAAACAGGATCATTGATGCAGAATGGCAGCAGGATGCGGTTGCAGATAATACTTACCTGACAGAGATCAATATCTATGCAGATGACAGAAGCGGAATCCTTTTTGATATCACGAAGATCTTAAGTGAGGCTAATATCAGTGTTAACAGTATCAACAGCCGGACAAGTAAGCAGGGTAAGGCGACAATCACGATCAGCTTCTCGATCAAATCGGTCGATCAGTTGAACGCGATCATTGCAAAGATTCGAAATGTTGACAGTATTATTGATATAGAGAGAACAGTGGGATAGGAGATCCGAATGGCAGAATTAGAAGTAAAATTATATCAGTTGGGTGATTTGGGAACCAACTGTTATATCGTAAGTAATCAAGAAACAAAGGAAGCAATCGTGGTTGATCCGGCGGATAATGCAGATTTTATTTATAAGAGTCTGACAGATGCGGGACTTACCTGTGTTGGCATTTTCCTGACACACGGACATTATGATCATATCGGGGCGCTGGATGATCTGAGAAAGCTGACAGGAGTAAAAGCATATGCTTCCGAGGACGAGAAGCAGGTACTTGAGAGCAGGACAGGAAATCTGTCTGCAATGTTTGGTCATCCACTTGAGACGTCAGCAGATATTTATCTGCAGGATGGACAGGAGGTTGCAGTTCTTGGAACTGTAGTACGATGTATCAGTGTGCCGGGACATACGGTAGGTGGAATGTGTTATTATTTTGCAGAAGGACATCTGCTGTTTACCGGAGATACATTATTTGCCTCATCGGTTGGCAGATCGGATTTTCCAACCGGAAATGAACAGGATCTGTTAGAGGCGATCGAGACGAAGCTACTTGTACTGCCGGAGGAAACAGCCGTGTATCCGGGACACAACGGAACTTCAAGGATTGGCAGAGAAAAGAAGTTCAATCCATTTTTTTCATAAATAACGATAAGGAACTAGATTGACATGATTTGTCTGATTCAGAATGTAGAAGATTATAATAATGACCTGAGAGTAATTCTCATGGCGTTTTATATGGGTGTGAAGATTATTACCCCGGAAAATATAGAGAAGAAGCCTGAACTTGGTGCGGATATTACTGCAACACTTGTGGCAGAATTTGCAGAAGATCAGACAAAAATCTGGATGAAGGACGGCGGTCTGGATGTGGAACCGGATATCGTGATCGATCAGGACTATCATGACAGAAAGGTATTCCGTAATATTCTGAAGCGTGCCATGTACCGGATGCTGTCAGAAAGAACCGGAAGGGTTCTTCCATGGGGAAGTCTGACCGGAGTACGTCCGGTGAAGATTGCAATGGAAGCGGTAGAACGTGGATGTACGGATGAGGAGATACGGAAGCTGTATCAGGAGACTT
>OLOW01001267.1_pt1 | contig 17547 bp, 14 predicted proteins | sample 1672801 | NCBI WGS metagenome assembly OLOW01 (sample SAMEA3136725, study PRJEB25190) | human gut metagenome | biome: human gut; feature: human-associated habitat; material: faeces | place: Austria | collected 2013 | reverse complement strand
GGGAGAACTGCGCGGTTGGCAGACTTTTCGACGAGCCTATAGGCTCAGCCCGGGTCATGCCCCAAGGGGGCTAGTGCAAACCACCGGCACGGCCGGTGGTTATGATTATGCAAGCGTGCAGGGAACGAACTATAATTCGTTCCCTGCACGCTGTTTTATACGTTATGTGATTGTATGGGTGCAAGCTCAGACAATCAGCTCCGCATGGCTGCCTGCCATCAGGACCTTTGGAGACGACGATTTGGCGGTCAATACGTTCTTTGAGCTCGGATACGTGCGAGATGATGCCGACCAGACGGTTTCCCTCCGTCAGACCCGCGAGCGTCTGATACGCTTTGCTGAGCGCCGAAGAGTCGAGCGAGCCGAAGCCCTCGTCCACAAAGAGCGTGTCGAGATGAATACCTGTGGACATCTGCACCTCGTCGGAAAGACCCAGCGCCAGTGCCAGCGAGGCAAGGAACGCCTCGCCGCCGGAGAGCGTATTGACGCTGCGCTCCGTCGCGTTGATGTGATCGACGATGTCCAGATCCAGACCGCTTCTGCTCTGCTTGTTGTCCGCATTGCGGCGGCGCTTGAGATCATACTGCCCGCCGGACATCTTCTGGAGCCGGAGGTTCGCACGGCTCAGGATGTGGTCAAAGTACGTTGTCTGAACATAGGTTTCCAGATCGATCTTTGCCTTGCCCGAAAGTGTTCCGGCGGCAGTTCTGGCAAGCACGTCCATCCAGGCGAACTTCTGCTCCAACGCATCAAGCGCATCACGCTGTTTGATGATCTTATCATGCGCGCGCCCATTGACCGCAAGCCGGGTGTGAACGCTCTGGCGCTGTTCATCAAGTTTCTGACCCCTTTGTATATGCAGCTTCGCAGAGAGCTTGTCCAGATCGGCGTCCACGCCGGTTTTCAGCTGCTCGCGCAGCTGCCGGATTGCGGCGCAGGTTGCGGTAAGTGTGTTCAGGGAAGACTTTTCCTTCGTCTGCGCGTCGGTCAGCGCCTGCTCCAGCGCATCTGCGCGTGTTTCCAGCACGCCGATTTCCTGCTCGGCGGAAGCCTTGTCCTTGCAGGTAAGCACCTGACGAAGCTCGGAGATCCGCGCGGCAAGGGCATGCTGCGTTTGCAGCATGCCGATCTGCTTGTCCGCCTTGTTCCGTGTGTCCTGCGCAGCGCGCAGCGCATCCTCTGTTTTTGGAATTTGCTTGTCCAGATTTTCTTTGCGGCGGATGTTCTGTTTCGCTGTTTCGATCTGCGCGTTCAGTTCGCCAATTTGTGTTTCAGCGATCTGCAGCTGCTCCTGCACGGCGGCTTGCGCATCGTCATATGCGGTTTTTGCGCATTTTACCTGTTCCTCTGTGGGCGCGTGCTCAGACAGTACCGCCGGGCGCGGGTGCTCCACGGAGCCGCAGACCGGGCAGGGGATTCCGGCTTGCAGGCTGCCTGCAAGAATGCCCGCCTGCGCGTCCAGAAATGCCCGCTGCATCCGGGTGTATGCCTGAAGCTGCTCGTCTGCCGCCTGTGCCAGCGCGAGATACGCCGTTTGTTTTTTCTGCAGTGTTTTCTGCTCTGTATGCAGGTTTTTATAATCAGAGATCAGATTTTTCAAAGAGTTCCTGCGATTGGAGCATTTGCAGGAGTTCCGCTTCATGGAACACTTCAAACTGGACCTCATTGAATATCTGGATTACTACAGCAACCACAGGATCAAGGCCAAACGGAAGGGCTTGCCGCCCGCGATTCACAGACAACAAGCCCTCCCAGCTGCTTGAACAATTTCTATTAAGATTATTTGTCTAACTTTTTGGGGTCACTTCATTTCCGGTGAACTTTTTTGAATCAGCGCTGATCAACGCATTTTTGAAAACTCTGCCTGCCTTTCCAGTTTTCAGAGTTCTTCGATGTAGGAAACGCTTCCCAGTGTCCGGAGCAGGCACATGCTCTCCTCGTGTGACCGTGCGACGCGGCTTTTGAGCGTGATGGTGAAGGTCACCGAGTCGACGCTTTCGGCAGAGTCCGGCTGCAAAAGGAGATTGCTAGGATCAAAATTCTGTTCGCGCACGCTTGCCAGAAAATCACGGATAGACGTATTCTTCCGCAGCTCGACAAAGGCATCGATCTGCCGGGACTTCCGGCGCATCCGGAAATCCAGCCCGTGCAGCACCGTGAAGATCACGAAGATGCTCAAGCAGGCCGGGGCCGCGACCTCATAGAGCCCGATGCCGAGGGCAAGTCCCGCGCAGGCGCTGGTCCAGAGACCGGCCGCCGTGGTCAGACCCTTGATCTGGTTGCGCTTGGTCACAATGATCGTACCAGCGCCCAGAAAGCCGATGCCGTTGATGACCTGGGCCCCTAAACGCGCCGGGTCTCCAGACTGGTAAGACTGGTAAAGAAACTGGTTCGTCATCATGACGACGCAGGAACCGAGACAGACGAGCATATACGTCCGCAAGCCGGCCCCGCGGTTTTTCATGCCGCGCTCCATGCCGAGAATGCCGCCGAAGAGGACCGACAGAATGATCCGGGTAGCGATTTCGGTGTACGTTAAATCCCGTAAACTCAGCATGGACCGTATCAAACCCCGTGGTTGAAGCAGGCAACGAAATGGTTGGGCGAGACCTCGACCAGCGGCGGAATACCCGCGCGGCACTTCTGCTCACATTCGAAGCAGCGGTTGGCGAAGCGGCACTCATCGGGAAGGTTGATGGGGCTCGTGATTTCGCCCTTTAAGGAAATGCGCTGGCGCTTGTTGTGAAGGTCCGGGATCGGGATAGCGGACAGAAGCGCCTTGGTGTACGGATGGATGGGGTTTGCGAAGAGCTCCTCTGACGGCGCTTTTTCCACGATCGAGCCCAGATACATGACCGCGATCTCGTCGGAGAAATGGTTGACAACGCTGAGGTCATGCGTGATGAAGATGTACGTCAGACCCATCTTCTGCTGAAGCTCTTTGAGAAGGTTCAGGATCTGCGCCTGAATGGACACGTCCAGCGCAGAAACGGGCTCGTCGCAGACGATCAGCTTCGGCTCCATCGCAAGAGCGCGGGCAATGCCGATTCTCTGGCGGCGGCCACCGTCGAGTTCGTGGGGATAGCTGTTGATGAGGCGCTCAGCAAGACCGACCGTGTCCATGAGCTCGAGCACGCGGTCTTCGATCTGGTGCTTGTTCGTCAGGATTTTATTGAGCCGGATGGGCTCGGAAATGATCTGGTTGATCGTCTTCTTGGGGTCGAGCGAGGAATACGGATCCTGGAAGATGATCTGCATATCCTTGCGCATGTGCCGCATCTCGGTTTTCGAGAGCTTGGCAACATCCTTTCCTTCAAAGAACACCTCGCCGGAGGTCGGCTCAATGAGACGAAGAATGGACCTGCCCGTCGTGGACTTGCCGCAGCCGGACTCGCCGACCAGCCCCAGCGTCTTGCCGCGCTCCAAGTCGAAGCTGATGTCGTCGACCGCGTGCAGCATACCGTGACCGGTCTTGAAGTATTTTTTCAGGTGACGGACCTGTAACAACGTATCTGCCATTATTCGTTCCCCCTTTTGATGTGGAAGCCTTCGTGCTCATAGGCCAGACACGCGAAGCTGTGGGTGTCGCTGATCTTCGTCAGCTTGGGGCAGCGCTTGCTGCACTCGTCCGTGGCGTAGTCGCAGCGGGGCGCAAACGCGCAGCCTTCGGGCAGATTCGTCGGGTCCGGCATGAGACCCTTGATGGGCTTGAGCATGGCCGTGCGGTTCTGGATGTTGGGAAGGGAGTTAAAAAGGCCCTCGGTGTAGGGGTGCTTCGTGTGGTCAAAGACGTCTTCGAGCGTGCCCTGCTCCACGATGCGGCCGGCGTACATAACGGCGACCGTGTCGCAGACCTCCGCGACGATGCCGAGGTCATGGGTGATGAGGATCATGGAGGTATCGTACTTTTCCTTCAGTTCGCTCATAAGCTCGAGAACCTGCGCCTGAATCGTAACGTCCAGCGCCGTGGTCGGCTCGTCGGCGATGAGAAGCTTTGGGTTGCAGGCCAGCGCGATGGCGATGACCACGCGCTGCTTCATGCCGCCGGAGAACTGGTGCGGATATTCGTTGGCGCGCGAGCCCGGAATGCCGACAAGCTCGAGCATTTCCTTCGCGCGTTCCATCGCGGCCTTCTTGTCCAGATGCTCGTGGAGCTCCAGACTCTCGGCGATCTGCTCACCGACGGTGAAGACTGGATTCAGGGCCGTCATCGGGTCCTGGAAGATCATCGAGACGTCCTTGCCGCGGACCTCTTCCATCTTGGCCGTCGGCAGATTCAGAATGTCGCGTCCGTCCACCATCAGCTTGTCGCATTCAACGACGCCGGGAGGCGACGGAACGAGCCGCATCATGGCAAGCGCAGCGGTCGTTTTGCCCGCGCCGGTCTCGCCGACCAGGCCGATGGTCTGATGGTAGCCGAGCTGCAGGTCGATGCCGTTGAGCGCGTGGACGATGCCATCTTCTGTTTCGTAGCGGACGACGAGGTTTTCAATATCAAGGATCAGATTATCATGTTCGTGGCTCATTTCGTATCCTCCCTTAACGCTTCAGCTTGGGATCGAGCGCGTCCCGAAGACCGTCGCCGATCAGGTTCAGCGAAAGCACCGTCAGCATGATGGCAATGCCCGGGAAGAGCGTCATGTAGCTGTAATCGCGGATGTACGCGCGGCCTGCCGAGAGCATGCTGCCCCATTCCGGCGCAGGCGCCGCAACGCCGAGACCGAGGAAGCTCAGCTGCGCCGCGGAGATGATCGCCGAGCCGACACGCAGCGTCGCCTGCACGATGATCTGCGATACGCAGTTCGGCAGGATATGGAACGCGACGATCTTCCACTCCGGAGAGCCGATGGCGCGGGCCGATTCGACGTATTCCTCGCCGCGGACGGTCAGAACGGCGGCTCTTGCCACGCGGATAAAGGGCGCGGTACTCGCGATACCGACGGCAAGCATGAGGTTAAACGTGCTCTTTCCAAGCGCGGAGACGACCGCGATGGCCATCAGGACGCTGGGGATGGACGAGAAAATGTCGCACACGCGCATGATGAGGTTTTCAAACACGCCTCCGACATAGCCCGCTGCCGCGCCGAGCGTGACGCCCACGACGAGCGCGACCGCAACGGCCACGAGACCGACCGCCAGAGAGTAACGCGCACCATAGCAGACACGCGCGAAGATATCGCGGCCCAGATCGTCGGTGCCGAACCAGTGTTCGCTCGACGGATGCTGCATGCGCTCTTTGACGTTGTTGGCGATGACATCGGTTTCGTAGTTAAAAATGTACGGGGAAGCAAGGGCGATGATGATGATGACAACGAGCAGAATCATACCGACGATAGCGCCCTTGTTTTTGCGCAGCTGCCGCCAGATGGAGTCGAAGGTACTGCGTTTTTTGTACTTCTGCGAGGCTCTGAGTTTCGTATTTTCCACAGCTTTCCCTCCTTACTTCGTGTACTGCGACTTGATGCGCGGGTCAACGAAGGCGTAGACGATGTCGATGAGCAGGTTGACGATCGAGACGATCATCGTCGTCATGACAAGTGCGCCCGTGACCATGGGGATATCGCGCTGATCGATGGCGTCAACGACCAGACGGCCGACACCGGGCCAGGCAAAGACCGTTTCGGCCAGAACTGAGCCGCCAAGGACGTTGCTGAACTGCACGCCGAAGACGGTGATGATCGGAATGAGCGCGTTTCTCAGCGCGTGCTTGCGGATGACCTTGCGCTCAGAGACGCCCTTGGCACGCGCCATGCGCAGGTAGTCCTGCCGGATGACGTCGAGCATGGAAGAGCGCGTCGAACGCGTCATAAACGCCGCCAGACCTGCGCCGATGGTAAACGCGGGCAGTATCAGGCTCAGCATTCCGTTTTCATAGCCGCCGGACGGCAGCCACCCGAGCTTGAGCGAGAACAGCATTATCAAAAGCAGACCCAGCCAGAAATTCGGCATGGACAGGCCAAGCAGAGCTAGCACCATCGCTATCGTATCTTTGATGGAATTCTGATTGACCGCTGCGATGATTCCGAGCGGAATGGAGATGGCCAGTGCGACGACCATCGTGACGGAGGCGAGCTTCAGCGTGTTCGGAAGCCGCTCCAGATAGGTCTGCATGACGTCGCGCTTGGACACATAGGACGTACCCAGATCGCCCGTCAGCATACCCTTGACATAGCGGAAGTAGCGCTCGAGCAGCGTGCCGTTCAGACCGAGTTCTTCTCTGGCCGCTTCGATCTGCGCTTCGGTGGCATCGGCGCTGACCACGGAGTAAACGGGGTCGCCTTCTGCCACATTCATGATCGCATAAATGACGAACGCCACACACAACAGCACGGGGATCATCATCAGCAATCGCTTGATGACATATTTATGCATAAATCTATCTCCTCTGCTTCAACAGACCGCGCAGAAGACAGACTTCCGCGCGCGGGGACACTTTTGTAGGAAGGAAGGGGCTTTACGCCCCTTCCTGTTTGCTATTCAAACTGAAATTTGAACCTGAAAAATGGGATTACGCAACGGGCAGGCAGACGTAGCGGTAGTCGTGCTTCGCGGTGCCGTTCCACTTGACGCCGGTGATGCCCTTCTTGATGCCGATGTTGACGTAGGAGGTCGCAATGGGGACGATGGGGACGATCTCGTTGAGGTATTCTTCGATCTCGTTATACATCTTCTCACGCTTTGCAGAATCCTGCTCGATGAGGGCCGCGTCGATCATTTCATTGAATTTCGCGTCCTTCATGTTGGCACGGTTGGAGCCGTTCTTCTTCAGAACGCCGTCTTCCTCGTAGGAGCCGTACTGGTTGCGCAGCGTGAAGTCGGTGCCGAGGTTGTCGGTGAACTGATACAGGCACAGATCATAGTCGAGAGCCGCGTCGTTCAGAATGCCCTTGAGAGCGGCAGTCTCCATCTTGATGAGTTCGAGCTCGATGCCGACTTCTGCGAGGTCAGCCTGCAGAACAAGGGCCATGTTTTCTTTGGCGGTGCCGTTATAGATGACGCGGAACTTCAGATCGCCGGGCTTGTAGCCGGAAAGCTCGAGTTCTTCCTTGGCCTTGTCGAGGTTGTATTCGTAGACCTGCAGGTTGTCGTCCCAGCCAAACTGACCGCGGTTGATCCAGTGGTCATGCACAAAGCCTTCGCCGTTGTAGCCGACTTCGATCATGGATGCCTTGTCGGTCGCGTAGGCGATGGCCTTGCGGACATGGACGTTGTCAAGACCTTTGCGCTCGTTGTTGATGGCGAGGTAGAGCATGACATAGTTCGGAACCTTGACGAGCTCGAGGTTGGGGTCGTCTTCAATGTAGCCAAGGTCGGTGTTCAGCGGGTCAACGCAGATGTCGATCTCACCGGTCTGGAGCGCGATAAGGCGGGAGGACTCTTCCTTGATCAGGCGGTAGACAATACGTCTGGTGGGCGCGGGCTCGCCGTGGAAATAGTCGGAGCGGACAAAGGAGATCTGGTCGCCGGGCGTCCAGGTTTCAACGGCGAACATGCCGGTGCCGATCTCGTAGCCGAATTCATCTTCGTTTACGAGCTTCTCGGAGAGGATGGACATACTCTGGTGAGCCAGGAGCATGAGGAAGTCCTGCGAGGGCTTGGAGATGGTGATGGCTACGTGGGTGTCGTCGACGACCTCGATGTTCGTGACGAGCTCGACCTTGGTCTTCGTGAAGGAGGACTCAGCCGCACGCTCGAAGGTGAACTTGATGTCGTTGGCGGTGCAGGGCGTGCCGTCGGAGAAGGTCACGTTCTCGGGAATTTCGAACGTGAAGGTGCAGCCGTCGTCAGAGGTGGTCCAGGACGTGGCCATGCCGGGGATGACTTCGTTGGTCTCGGGGTCGACCTCAACCAGCGTCTCATGCGTCAGCGTGAACGCCATCATGTTGGCGTCGGTGTTGGAGCCCTGCGGGTCCAGCGTGGTGATGTCGTTGGCAACGCCGACGGTGATGGTATCCTGATAGGTCGTGTTGGCAGGATCTGCGGTGGTCTCGGTCGCAGTTTCCGAGGTTTCGGGGGCAGTGGTCGTGGTTTCGCTCTTGGTTTCGCTCTTGGTTTCGGTCGTGGCATTGCCGCCGCAGGCCGCCATGCTCAGCACCATCGCCAGACACAGAAGCAAAAGCACAATCTTTTTCATTGCTTTCATGGGTTCTCCTCCTGTTTTGATTTTCTTTCGAGAAGCGCCGGTCGCAAGACTCTGCTTCTTTCGGCAGCCGCTCTCATCTGTTGTATATTTTCGCAGAAATATCCCCCGCTTTCAAGCGCTCTAATCGGCAAGTTTTCCATGTATCGGCAAAATTTGCCGAAATTTCGTCGGCAAATTTTGCGCAGCTGTCAAGATTCCACGAAGTCCATTGAAAAGCTCGGTCTTTTGTACTAATATAAATGTCGGAAAACTACGCAAAGCGCATACGGAGAGGAGGCTGGCGATGAAACGGTTTTTCAGGTGCGCGGCGGCTTTGCTGCTGCTTGTCTGTCTGCTGGGCATCACGCCACGCGCAAGGGCGCTCAACCGCTATCTTCGCGTCGGTCTCAACCCGAACACGCCGCCGTTTCAGTTTCAGCAAGCGGACGGCACGTGCGCCGGAATGCATGTGGATATGCTCACGGCGATCGCCGAGGCAGATAGCTTTGAAATTGAGTTCGTCCCCTTTGAAACCGACAAGGCCTGTCTCGAGGCGCTGCGAGACGGCGAAATCGATCTCGTGCTCGGCGAAATTGCGACGAAGGCAAACAGCACGGGAGACTTTTGCGTGACGGACTCTCTCACGAGCTCACAGCTTTGCGTCATTGTTGCAAACGATATGCTCCAGAGCGGCAAAAGCGCCCGGACGGCCATCTGCGTCTCCGACACCATCCAGCACACGCTGCTGGCAAATCTCGGCTTTCACCAGTTTATCTCCGTCAGCAACCAGATCCAGCTCTACCAGCGCCACAAGGAGCTGCCAGGCTCGGCGATGATCGGCGTCAAGGACAGCCTGATCTATCAGCTGGCGCAGGACGGCGCGGACAAAAACTACACCGTACAATATAATTATCTGGGTGCGCTCGAATTTACCATGGTCCTTCGAAGCGCGGACAAGGAGCTTCTTCGCACGATGAACACCAGCATCAACCGCTTCAAGGCCACCGCGCAGTATGAGAACATTTGCAGCCGCTGGCTTCCCGTCAGCACAAGAGAAGCGCGGTTCCAGCGTCTTTTTCGCATCATCTGCGTCTGCGCCGCATTTTCCGCGCTGGCTGTCGTGGGCTACGTCATCATCCCCCGCCGCATCCAGCAGGTGCTCCACCGGCAGGTCGCCGAGCAGACCGAACAGATCCGCAGCGCCAACCAGACCCTCGAGCGGCAGTATGCCCAGCTGCAAACCGAAAGTGATCTTCGAAACCGCATCATCAAATACTCCCCCAGCGGCATGATGCTCATCGATCTGGATGGCACGGTCACGCTCATGAACAAAAGCGCCTGCGCCATCGCCGGTGTGCGTCAGCCGCTTCTGGGCAAGCTTGCGTCCGATATCCCTGTTTTCCGTGATATTTTAGAGCGCGAGGGTCAGCGACTTTTTACAAGCGGCACGATGGTCGACCGCAGCATTCTTCGTCTCGGAGACTCTCCGCTTCACACCCGCGCCTACAGCTACATGACCCACCAGATCATTCGCGATAAAGCGGTCACCGGCGTTCTGGTGACGGTCATCGACGTAACCGAGGCCGAGCAGGAGCGGCAGGAGGAATTCGAGCGGCAGAAATCCTCGGCGCTGACGCGCATCGCCGCCGGTATCGCTCACGAAATCCGAAATCCCCTCATGACCATCCGCACCTTTGCCTCGCTCATTGGCACCAAGGGCGACAGCAAGCAGGTGCAGGAGTCGTTCGCCCGGTACGTGCCCGACGAGGTCGACCGCATCAACCGCCTCATCGACAACCTCATCCACTACGCCAAGCCCACCAACCGCCATCCCAAGCGCGTAAGCGTGGAGGAACTGGTAAACGACAGCCTGAGTCTCATCCGCCCCTTGCTGCGCAAGAGCAATTTTCGGCTCGACCAGAAGCTGGAATCCGATCTTTTCATCTTTGCCGACCGCGACCAGCTCAAGCAGGTGCTTGTCAACATTTTCTTAAACAGCATCGAGGCTATGGAGTACAAATGCGCCGTTTCGCCGCCTTCTGAGCCTCTGACGCTGCGTGTCCATGCCGCAAACCGCTGCGAAAAGGTCTTTCTCACCATCCGCGACGAGGGCGAAGGCATGACCGAGCAGGAGCTGAGCGCCTGCCGCGACCCCTTCTTCACCACCAAGCAGACCGGAGCCGGCCTCGGTCTTCCGCTCTGTGAGCAGTATATCCGCGAAAACAGCGGCGTTATGGAGATCGAAAGCGTGAAAAACGAATACACACTGATCTCCCTGATTTTTGAAAGGAGCCAGCCATGCTTCCTCGAATCCTGATCGTTGACGACGAAAGCAGCATCTGCATTTCCCTGTCTCTGGCACTCGAACCGGAATACGAGGTCATCTGGGAGACAGACCCCATCCGTGCGCTCGAGCGGCTCCAGACCGAGCCCATCGATCTGGTGCTGCTGGACATGGTCATCGGACCCTACGACGGGCTCGATATCCTCATGAAGATCAAAAAGCTCGCGCCGCTGGCCGCCGTGATCATGATGACGGCCTACGGCAGCATCCGCTCGTCGGTCAGCGCGATGACGCGCGGGGCGTTTACGTATCTGACAAAGCCCCTGGACCTCGAAGAGCTCAAAATTTACATCCGGCAGGCGCTCGAATTTCGCAGTCTGAACGAAAACGTGACCTACCTCAACGACCAGCTCGAAGCGCAGAACCAGGCAGAAGAGCTCATCGGCACGAGTCCCGCGCTCGAGCAGGTGCGTACGATGCTGCGGAAGTTCCAAAATGTCGATGTCAACGTCCTCATTACCGGCGAAAGCGGCACCGGCAAGCGCATCGCGGCGCACACACTCCACAATGGCGCGGATGGACGGCGCTTCGTCACGGTCAACTGCGCAGCGTTCGATGAAAAGCGGCTGGAAGAGGAGTTTTTCGGCTACAAAATGGACGCCGTTCCCGGCGCTCTGTGCGACCGGCGCGGCAAGCTCGACTATGCAAACGGCGGCACGCTGTATTTGGACGGCATCGGCGATATGCCGCCGGAGTTCCAGCGGAAGCTGCTGCGCGTTTTGCAGGAACACACCTTCTCTCCCATCGGCAGCCGCGAGGTGCACCAGTTCCATACGCGAATCATCGCCTCGGCAAACCGCACCTCGGACGAGCTAGTACAAAGCGGGCTCCTGCGGCAGGATCTTCTTTACCGGCTCAATGCGGTGGAAATTCACATGCCGCGCCTGCGCGAGAGGCGTGCCGATATTCCGCTTCTTTGCAGCCATTTTATCAGCCGCAGCTCCACGCTCCGCAATAAGCGCGTGCGCATCCGCGGCGTGACGGACGAAGCGCTGGAAATTCTCTGCGCCCACACCTTCCCCGGCAATGTCCGTGAGCTTGCCAACACAATCGAATATGCCGGCATCGTCGCAAGCGGCGAATGGATTCGACCGAAGGACCTTCCCTATCAGTTCACAAACGCGCGTCCGGGACTCGGCGAGGTCGAGCGCGTGCTTGCCGGAAAGACATTGCAGGAGCTCGAACGGCTTGCCATCGAGACCTCTTACCGCGCAAACGCCGGAAAGCGCAGCGCGATGGTCTCCGAGCTCGGCATCAGCCCGCGCGGGCTTTGGAACAAGCTGAAGGAATACGGCTTACAGTAAATAAGGAGAACACAAATGCAGCAGCATGAAAAAACAAGTCTTCGCTATGTCTTTTTCCGACTCTACAGCAACGATGAGCTTCTGGACTTTCTAAAGGAGCAATTGAAAAACGGTCTGGTGCTCGACCACTGCAAGGGAAACTTTTTCTTTTTTCGCCGCTGGCAGCTTCAAAACGCGCGGCTTTGCGTGATCTCGATTCCATGCAGCAAGCCGCGGGTCGAGGATGACGACGAGGTGCAGGAATATCTGGACATCGCCAAGCGCAAGGGCTGGCAGCTTCTGTGCGTGGGCGATTATGAGAGCCTGCTTCCCATGCGCAGGCGTCTGTATTTTTACACGTGCGACGATCGTGCCCAGCCTCTGGAGCAGGACGAGGCTGCCGATTTTCAGAACGCCTACAGGGCCTATCACGCCTCGCTCCGCTCGAGTGTCGCGTGGGTGTTGCTGGCGGCTTTGGGCCTTGTGGCGACGGTTCCTTTCATGCTGGCAGATGGACTTAATTTCGCGATGCCGGTTCTGGACGCGGCGCTGCTTGTTTCTGCCTGCGCGGCCATGACGCTGCACCTGAACCGCAGAACGCTCTACCGCAGCGTCACGAAAAAAACGCCGCTTCCCGAAGACCTCGGTCTTCGCCTGCGCCGCTGCGAGAGCCTCCGTCTGTGGAGCATGGGCGCTGTCCTTGCGGGTATGGTGCTGCTGCTTCTTTCCTGATACGATGGCAAAAAACGCCGGAGAGATTAAAACCGTCTCCCCGGCATTTTTCTATTCGGCGCTACGCAAATCCAAAGCACATATTCGCAGGATGCTGTTTCGCTTACTGCGATGGAAGGCTGCGAATACAAAAGCTCCAAGGATATAGGCGGAAAAGACTTCCGCCTGATGCTGGTCGACCGCGCCGTAAACGGCTGGGATGAATATCGCGGCACAGGTACAAATGCAAAGGAACGTTTTGCAACGTCCTCCATCCAGAATCTTCTAAACAATCCTGCCGCGCTGACGCACGGGAAAGACCGCTTCGAATGGATTGCGGTTGATGCGGAACATAATATTGCGCGAAATTGTGTGCGCGGAGGAATCGACAAAGAGCCGTGTGCGGTTGGAGACTACTGCCTTTCCAGACCATTCTGGGGTTACAGCAAGGAAATCTGGGACGCGCTGTACGGCGCTGCAACCAGCTGGCAGGAGCGTTGGTATCAGAAAATTGTCTGGATAAACCTCTGCAAAATGCGCCGCACAAGGGCGGAAATCCGAGTGAAGCGTGGCGGAAGATGCAGCGGGAAGCTTGCGCCCAGCTGCTCCGTGCCGAGATTGTGTTCTTTAATCCGACGCATATTTTGTTCGTGACTGGTACGATGCAAACGGCGGATTAAAGCCAAAGCACAACACGTCAAGAGGTTACCCCTGCAAGTATGAGGGTTCTGGAGAGACATTATATCTTTCCCATGTATTTAAAACTGATGTCGTAAAGCTGACTTTCTTTACCCCAGAGGCTACTGACTATAAGACCATGCTTTCCGTCATGTATGCTCTATTGGAAGGACTATCCCGGGAGCTTGGAATTGAACGTACGGATTTGAAGGGGTGTCTGCACCAGCAAAGCTGGGACGGAAGCAGTAAGCTGCTATATTCCATTATTCTCTACGACGCAGTTGCAGGCGGTGCTGGTCATGTAAGAAGACTGGTTACGGATGACGGCGCGGTTTTCTCTCATGTTCTGAAAGCAGCGCATTCTGTTGTTGCCAATTGTACTTGCGATCCGTCATGCTACCATTGTCTCAGGAACTATTATAATCAGGCTGTCCATGATATTTTAGATCGTCATTCCGCAGCAACATTCCTTGCGCACTGGCTTTGCGAATATGTGCCAGTTGAAATGCAGGAGGCAGAGAAAATAAATCTGCTTGAAGATTTTTCTGATACAGGTTCCAGCTCGTTCCTCCAGGGCGATGCCTACACCAGTGAGTATTCCTCGTGGGCAGAAACATTTTCCGTGAATGGTTTTGATGTCGGCATTGGTCAAAGCTGGGATACTGCTAAAGTTCTTTTCGACGCTTTGATTTTGCCGGACATTCATATAAACGGAACTGTTCTTTCACCGTCTTTTGCATGGGAAACGCAAAAAATTCTAGTTTTTGATGTGCTAGACGCAGATATTCAAAGTACGTTGCGTAACAGTGGCTGGCTTGCGCTGGACATACACGCTGACCCAAATCAGTTGCACGGAAAACTGCAGGAAAGGAGTTGATAATGTATGGCAATCATGATCCCTGGAATGGAGACCAAGGAGGACTTCAACGCCAGCGGAGGAGAGCTGCTTCTCTATGAGCTTCTCGCCCAACTTCCAGATGAGTATTACGTTTTCCATTCTACACGCTGGAACGAAAAGCTGCAAAAATCAGAATATGCAGATGCACATAGGTACATACAATGGGGCGAAGCAGATTTCACAATATTCCATCCCGCATATGGATTTATTGTCTTTGAAGTGAAAGATGGACAGATTGCGTTTGACCGTCAGCGTGGTTGGATCCAAATCAATCGCTACTCTGGCCATGAGAAGATCATTGATCCTATGGAACAAGCCGAGCGCAGCAAGTATTATTTTTTGGAGCAGATCAAACGGAGATTTGGAGGTTATTCTCCCTACTCATTCTGCTCTGCCGTTTGGTTTACATCGGGCGACAAAACCTGTGTTGATGGCACAATGCCCTTAAATTACAAAGATGAAACCGTTCTTTGGAGTAACGATCTACAGTCGCCTGCAATTGCAGAAATGGCGATTCGAAAAATCTACCGCTATTATGATGTAAAGCAGGTTGCCCCCTCAGCAGATGTCACCACAAAAGTCCTTGATACATTAGCACCGGAATTTGGCGTTTTTGAGAGCATCCGAAGCCGGATGCTCTCAGCAAAGGCTATGTTCCGAAAAATGACCGCAGAACAAATGTATCTGCTGGACTATCTTGAAGAGCAGGAAGAAGCCGCGATTCATGGAGTTGCCGGTACTGGTAAAACTGTGTTGGCAGTACAAAAAGCCAAATCGCTTTCTGAAACTGGCACTGTCCTTTTCCTTTGCTTTAATCGTTTCCTAAAGGATCATCTACAGGACGCATATTCTGGGGAATCTGGCATCTCTTTTTATACGCTCGACGGTCTTTTAGCGAGGTATACAAGTCACTTTAGCCAGGATCCGACTGAACGTTCAGAAATGATTACGGAATTTCTGATGGATTGGGACAAGTATGAAATTCCGTTCCACCATATTGTCATTGACGAGGGTCAGGATTTTCAAGATGAGCATTTGCAGCTACTTCATACCATTGCCAAAGGAAAGGGCGGATGTTTTTATGTGTTCTATGATAAAAATCAATTCATTCAAGGCCTAACCTACGCACAATGGCTTGACCAAATGGAGTGTCGGCTGGTGCTGTCACGAAACTGCAGGAATACAAAAGAAATAGCCGTTACTTCAACCCGCCCCATCGGTCTTGAGGAAAGTCGAATCAAGATGCGCCGTGAATTTAACAATTCCAGCGCTTGGAAACCAAACTTGTTTTTTGTTGATGATGAACCTTCATTGCAAGATCATCTAGCAAAACTAATTAAAAAATATACTTCTGCCGGCATCGCCGCAAAAGACATTGTTGTTTTATCTATGAAGCCAGAGGGAAAATCTATCATTCAACAATCTGATCTCCGTATTGCCGGAAAGTATACGTTGTCCCGCGAACCAAAGGAGAACTCCATTTTCTTTACAACCGTCCGGAAATTTAAGGGTTTGGAGGCAGAAGTGATTATCTGTATCGACATAGATCAAGATACATTCTCCTCTCCCAAGGAACGTAATGTATTTTATGTTGGTACATCGAGAGCAATGGCTTACTTGGATTTACTTACGCTTAGCCGTCCGGAAGAACTTGCTGCTGCGATCACCGGAAATCAGGAGATTTACAGCAAGCGTCCTCAAGCAATCAAGGCTGTCCGGGACAATCTTAAGGTAAAAATTGCTTCTGCGTTTGATTTAGCCGAAAAACAAGTCACTTAATGAAGATACAGCAAAACCTAAATGGAGGTTGCAGCCCATGCTCTACGGTTCGCAGAAGCGATTTGACAAGAACGGTGACGGCAAGCTGAAAGGCGCTGAGTGGCAGCGGTGGTACCAGTACGCTTACGGTGATGAGATCGAAGCGAAGGAAAAGCGCAGACGCGCCAATACTGCCGAGCAGAAGCGTGCACAAATTGCAGCGGACTTTGCGGATCATGTCTCTGACCTCATTAACTGGATGTATCGCGACCTTGCGCATCTGGAGGGGGAGCGTGAGGATCAGGCCATCCGCACGATGCACCTTGCTCTGTATGTGATCTCCGCCGCGCTTCAAACGCAGAAAATTGACGAGAGTATGCGTTATCTTTTGCGCGCATTCTGGAATGAGTTTCAGCCCACATTTGATGAGAGCGTTTATCAGGCATTGTGCGCGAAGCAGATTATGTTTGCAGAAATCGGTGAGATTTCTGAGAAGCGTCTCGGTTCGTTCTGGAGAAATCTACTCGACAATCTGCCGCCGGAACGTCGCGTCGGGAAAGATGATGATTTGCAGGAGCTTCTGGACGATACAAGCCGTCTTTATAACTATTTCTGCGATGACAGCGCACCGGGAATTGATTTTGCCAAGGAGATTGAGCCATATTGGGCAGCGATCCGCCTGCCGGAAGAACCGGAAGAAGCCGAAGAATACGACGAGGACGAAGAACCGGAGGAAGAATCCGAACCTTGGACGGATTATTATAAAAAGACTGAACCTGCGGACAATAGCGGCGGATACTACCAGTTTTGCAAAGTGCAATTCAAAGATGGCGGCAGTTCTTACGCCTATCTGACAGGCGGATTGCCGCTTGCAGTCGGTGATTTTGTGCTCGTTCCGGTTGGCAATCGGAATGCGGAGAAAACCGGCCGCGTGACAGATGTTTTTATCTGCTCTGCGCAGGATGCACCGTATCCGCCGGAAAAGGCGAAATTTGTGCTCCGGAAATCGGAGAGGTCTGCGGCTCCGGAAAAGTCAGAAACATGATCAAAGCAAAGAACGCCAGCAGATATTATAATGCTCTCAGTTCTCTTATATGAAATTGTAAAACAGCGCGGGGCGGCCTGAAAAACAGGCTACACCGCGCTGTTTATATTGTCTTTTAAGAAAAGGCAGTCAGCATTTCGACACATCGAAAAAAGTTAGATTTTATAAGATTATTTCGTATAATATCAAATAATTATATTATTTCTGATTCCTATATTTAGGATTCATTCGATTTGTTCTATAGCTTCGTTCAAAAAATTTGTGCAGCTTTTTTCGCCAAATTTGGTATTCACATGGCTGTTTTTTCGGGAGGGATAGTAGGGAGATGTTTTCCCCTTTGTACCTTGACAATTTTATATCAGCAACGCGGATCACACCGCAGGTTGGGAAACGCGCACGGCGCGCGCGACGACCTCGTCGAAGCAAGCTGCGTATCTTTCGCTTCCGTGCAAGCACGAAAGCTCAATCACTACGCTGCTTCTCCTCTCCCCACAAAGCCGTCCGGCTTTGCGGGGTCCCCAAGACGGGCGAGCGAGAAACGCACCGTGGGCAGCCCTGGCAGGCTGCATCATGCCGCCCAATTTGTTTGGACACACAATGTCCGGCCTGCACGCAAGACAGGCTGCCGTGGCTGGGGTTGAAAGCAGTCGAGACCCCTTCCACGAGCTGTGAGAGCTGCCAAGCTCTGTCCGCGCTGTTCCCCATCGC
>OLOW01001265.1_pt1 | contig 17572 bp, 15 predicted proteins | sample 1672801 | NCBI WGS metagenome assembly OLOW01 (sample SAMEA3136725, study PRJEB25190) | human gut metagenome | biome: human gut; feature: human-associated habitat; material: faeces | place: Austria | collected 2013 | reverse complement strand
ATAGGGTATCGGTTCTCTTCTCAGGCGTCTGTTTGTCTAACGAATTAAATAGTAATCCACCTTACATTTGTTCTGGACATTCAATTCCTAATAAGTCTAACGCGGATTTAATTACCTTCATTGTTACATCTACAACTTTTAATCTTGCCATTTTTACATTTTCCTCTTCTACGTTAATCTGGCAGTCATGATAGAACTTATTAAAGTGCTGTGCCACAGATACAGCAAATCTTGCGATCATAAATGGTTCGTACTTTTCTGCTGCTTCTTTAATAACCTGAGGGAATCTTGTAAGGTCTTTTAACAGATTCATTGTTGCGTCATCTGTTAATACGGAATAGTCGATTTCTGCTGGTAACTCTACCGCTCCTACCTTACGGAATACACTGGCACATCTTGCGTAAGTGTACTGTACATATGGACCTGTCTCTCCATCAAAGTTAAGAATCTTATCCCAGTTAAAGATAACATCTTTAATTCTCTGATTATATAAGTCATTGAAAAGAATGGCTCCGATACCAACCTGTCTGGATACTTCTTCTTTGTTTGGTAAGTCAGGATTCTTTTCATTAATAATTTCATGAATCTTTTCGATGGCTTCATGTAAAATCTGCTCTGCATAAATAACATTTCCGTTTCTTGTGGAGAGTTTTCCACCTTCCATACTAACTAATCCGTATGGAACATGTACAAGATTCTGATACCAGTCATATCCTAATAATTCGATTACTTTGAATACCTGAGCAAAATGAAGTTTCTGCTCTAATCCTGTTACATAGATACATTTATCAAAGTTATATGTTCTCTTACGATATAATAATGCAGCTAAGTCACGGGTAGCATAAATACTACTTCCATCTTTCTTCATAATAAGACATGGAGCCATATCATAATCATCTAAAGGTACTATATGTGCACCCTCGCTCTCTACAAGTAAGTCTTTTTCCTGTAATTTTTCTACTACTTCATGAGTCTTATCACGGTAGAAGCTTTCACCTGTGAAATGATCGAAATCCATTCCAAGTAATTTATAAATTCGTTTATATTCTACTAAACTGATATCTTTGAACCACTGCCAGATAGAAAGAGCTTCCTCGTCTCCCTGCTCCATTTTAACGAACCATTCTCTTGCCTGATCATTTAAGGAATCATCTTTTTCTGCTTCCTGATGGAACTTTACATAAATCTTCATCAGTTCATCAATTCCGTTTTTCTCTACAGCTTCTTTGCTTCCCCACTTTTTATAGGCAACAATAAGCTTACCGAACTGTGTTCCCCAGTCTCCTAAATGATTAATTCTTTCTACATGATATCCTAATTTGGAATAGATTTTATAAAGAGAGTTTCCGATAATAGTTGTTCTTAAATGTCCTACATGGAAGTTCTTTGCTACGTTTGGAGAAGAATAATCAATACAAACTGTCTTTCCTTCTCCCTCTGTTCCCTGGCCAAAGTCTGGAGTATCAACAGTATTCATAATTTCTTTTGCAAATGCTTCCTTTGCTAAGAAAAAGTTAATGTATGCTCCTACATTGACAACTTTATCAAAAATATCGTATCCCTTTTCATTAATCTGTGCTGTCAGTTCTTCAGCAATCATATTTGGGGCTTTGCGGAATACCTTTGCCAGTTTAAAACATGGAAAAGCGAAGTCTCCCATATCTGTTTTTTTAGGAATTTCTAAAGCTGCTGCAATCTCTTCTTTATCCAACTGCTCAATATTTTCGGATAAAATATCAATAATCTTATTTTTCATTCTTTACTTCCTTTCTCTTTTTCATTCATCTTTAGAATCTTTTTATACGATTTGTGAAAATCTGATTCACAAGTTTTTATATATGATTTATAAAAATCTCATTTGCAAGCTTCTTATATAATTTATAAGAAATCTGACTCACAAGTTTTTATATGATTTATAGAAATCTCATTTTCAAACTTTTTTATCCATCTATATTCTATCTATATCATAAGATATTTTAAACGTATCCACTGGACCATCATCACACATACAATTCAGAGTGAGCAAAATTTTATCATCAGTTACTTTACCCTCTATTAAAATCATAGAAATATTATAATCTTCCACAGCAGACATAATATTAATCGTCAACTGTCTTAATATATTTGCCACTACTTTTGTATCAAGCTGAATTCCCCCATCCTCAAACTCTAAGAGAATTTCAAGTCCTTCATATTGATTCTGAAAAAAAGTAGTCAGCTCTTTTAAATTGAGTAAAAGTTCTGGATATACTTCATGATTCTTATAAAAATCTTCTACAGAAATCCTGTTTTTTTCTCCCTTGATCAGAAGAGTAGACATACTGTCTTCGGAATCTTCCTGAAGCATAGATTCTATATCCTGCAGGAAATCTTTAATCTCAAGCATCCTGCTGTCTAATAATTCTGCTTCCTCACTGATGCGGCTTATATTCGCAGTAAGCTGTTTTTCCTTCTCATCTTTTTGTTCTTCGTCTATTTCATTTATATTTAATGGTGAAAAATATTTTCTGACATCCCTTTTTTCGATGTGGGGAAATAACGTCTTATCTTTCTGCTCTTTTTCTAATTTTAACTGGAGAATCTCATTTTCAAGATTATCCTTTTTCTCTGATAAAAACAAATATTCATTAGAAAGATGCTTTCTTAGTTTATCATGAAAAACTGACATTCTCCCCTGTAAATTTGCATTATCTATAAAAATATCATTCTTTTCTTTTATATCCATACTAATCTGCCCTATCTTTCTGATATGATATATTTAATCCTATCTCAGCTGAAGCACGTTTAAAAAGACATTCTGCATTAATTGAGTTCAACTTCAGGTTACTCAACTACTCAACTGAAATTCAATAAAACAGCACATAGAAATGCTTCTTTAAACTTGCTTTAAGTTTCCTTCTATAAATTTTCTATAAAGGATTTTTTGATGGTGTTCCTGCTTTTCTCGGATAAAGCTTTGGTGTTCCCTTACATTTCTTAATTCTGATCAAAAGACGTTCTGCCTCATCCTCTTCTAAGCGGAAATCATCCACTTTTTCTATCTTACATCCTAACACATTCATACAATTTTGTGCATTAGAAATTTCCTCTAAACCCTTTTTTCCTTTATAGGATACAAAATATCCATTTGTTCTGACAAAAGGAACGCAGTACTCACTTAACACGCTTAAGTTTGCAACCGCTCTCGAAACACATAAATCAAAAGCTGCTCTTAAAGATTTATCTCTTGCTAAATCTTCTGCTCTTCCATGAAGTGCTTCTAAGCCTTCTAATCCAAGTGCTTTTTTTACATCTTTTAAAAACTTAACTCTTTTATTCAGTGAATCAACGAGTACAAAGTCAATTTCCGGATAGACAATTTTCAGTGGGATTCCCGGAAAACCTGCTCCCGTTCCTACATCGATACATGTTCTTATCTGACTCATATCCACAACTCTGCGACAACTCAGACTATCAATAAAATGCTTCTCAATAACTTCATCCTCGTCTGTAATTGCCGTCAGATTCATGGACTTATTTGTTTCGATGAGCATTTTGTAAAAAAGTTCGAACTGACCTAACTGTTTTGGAGTAAGGCTGATTCCCTCTTTTTCCGCTCTCGCTTTTAATTTTTCTTTAAAATCCATATAATCTCCTTACTTCCTATGTCTCATCTGCTCCATATAAATCATCAGCACCGAAATATCTGATGGAGAAACTCCAGAAATTCTTGATGCTTGTCCTACGGAATGTGGATGTACTGCCTTTAACTTCTGTACTGCTTCTGTACGCAGGTTATGCACTTCATCATAGTTGATCGTGTCAGGAATTAATTTATTTTCCATCTTTTTAAACTGTTCTACCTGCTGAAGCTGTCTCTTAATATAGCCTTCATATTTAATGTTAATGTTAATCTGCTCAGCTACATCATCGTCTAACGGCTCTCTGTCTGGATCAATTGGAGCTAAACATTCATAATTAAGTTCCGGACGCTTTATTAACTCCTCTAATGTAGAACCACTATTTAGCTTCGTACTTCCGAGGCTCTCCAGCAACTCCTGAACTGTTTTATTAGCACCGATATTTACATGTTTTAAACGCTCGATTTCTTTCTCAATCTGTTCTTTCTTTAAAAGGAACTTATCATAACGCTCATCATCAATCAGGCCAATCTCATGACCGATTGGTGTAAGACGCATATCGGCATTATCCTGTCTTAATAACAGACGATACTCTGCTCTTGAAGTCATCATACGGTATGGCTCGTGGTTCTCTTTTGTTACGAGGTCATCAATTAATACGCCGATATATGCCTGTGAACGGTCTAAAATTACTGGATCTTTTCCAAGACACTTTCTTGCGGCATTGATTCCGGCAATAAGTCCCTGGCATGCTGCTTCCTCATAACCTGAACTTCCGTTAAACTGTCCACCGCTGAAAAGTCCCTGAATATTTCTAAATTCCAGTGACAATTTCAACTGATTTGGATTGATACAATCGTACTCAATCGCATAGGCATTACGGATAATCTTTACATTTTCAAGAACACAGAAGCTACTCTTGAAGTAATCGAAAAATTCAACCCACACATCATCATCTGTGCTACTGGTTCTGCTCCTCTCCTCCCACCTATCGCAGGACTTCATGAGAACATTGATAAAGAAGGCGGAAAAGTTGAATCTATCTTAAGCATGATCAAACATGTACCAGACTACCCAGAAGATATGACAGGTCAGAAAGTTGTTGTAATCGGTGGTGGTGCTGTAGGTCTTGACGTAGTAGAATTCTTCGCTCCAAGAGGTGCTGAAGTATCCATCGTTGAAATGATGCCAGCAATCGGACGTGATCTTGACCCTGTAACAAAGAACGATACAAAGTGCATGATGGAAAAATACAATGTAAACCAGCTTACAAGCACAGCTCTCCAGGAAGTAAAAGAAGACTGCTTCGTTGTTAAGAGTCCTGAAGGCGAAGTTTACGAACTTCCATTCGATCATGGATTCGTATGTCTTGGTATGAGAGCGCAGAGCAAAGTTTACGAAGAAGTATCCAAAGCTTATAAAGACACTAACGTTCGTGTTGAAAATATCGGTGACAGTGTAAGAGCAAGACGTATCATTGACGGTACATTCGAAGGACGTAACATTGTCTTCACATTAGAGCAGAAGGGATTTTTATAAAATCTGATTGTTGAATTAAATAGAAGAAAATAGAACCGCCTACTCATCTCAAATGTGACCTCGGAGCAAGTGCTGGATGCGAGCGCTCAAACGAACATCCAACACACCGCGACTAAAGTCACATTTAGGATGAGCAGGTGGTTCTATTTTTTGACTTCTTTAAATTGAAGTAATTAGATTTTATAGTTGTGAAGATTTGAGGATTCACCAGAGATTTCTTCATTTTCTGAGTAGGTTAAAAACTATTTCCTGTCTTTACAGCCTCTTAATTATATTCTTTTCCATTTAATATCGCATTTATAAGATTTTCTCCCTGATATTCTAATTTGAGTGAAAAAAATAGTTCATTTTCTGCGAGGAGTCTTAAAAAAATTTTATCACCTTCCCATATATTTAAATCTTTAATTTTGTCCTTTTCTACCCAGACAAGTTCTCCCTCATCGCATACTCCGATTTCTCCGATATATTTATCTGCAGTGTAGAGACACATGTATTCATCTTCCCATTTATCAGAGATAAACGTCACAATTCCACGGAATTGATAATTAACCAGTTCTAATCCTGTTTCTTCTCTTACTTCCCTTAAAAGACAATCTTCTGGACTTTCGCCTTCTTCAAAATGTCCTCCTACCCCAATCCATTTGTCTTTATTCCCATCTTTCTTTTTTGATACTCGATGAAGCATTAGATATTGATTTTCTTTTTCTATATAACAAAGTGTTGTGAAATTCATTACTGTTCCCTCCTCATGGTCTTTAAATAAAATTATAGCATTCTTAACCTACTTCTTAAATAGTAATTTATTAAGGACAGAATCCCAAAAGTGTTATATAATACTTTTGGCTATGATATATAAAGATTAGGAGATGATTTCATGCATATCAGCATTCTTCTCATGGAACAAATCATACAGCTTTTTCTTATGATTTTCATGGGATTTTTAATTGTAAAAGCAAAACTTTTAAACTCAGAAGACAGTAAGATTCTATCAATAATTGTACTTTATCTTATTATTCCCTGTGTAATCATTAATGCTTTTCAGGTAGATTACACACCGCAGACAGTAAAAGGACTTCTTATTGCCCTTGCTGGTTCTGTTATGACACAGGTAATTCTTTTGATTGTTGTTTCTATTTTGGGAAGAGTATTTCATTTGAATGAAGTGGAAGTTGCTTCAATCTATTATTCTAATTCCGGCAACTTAATTGTACCAATCGTGATGTTTATTTTAGGAAAAGAATGGGTTCTTTATGGCTGTGTTTTTATGAGTGTACAGCTTGTCTTTATATGGACACATTGCAAGAAAATTATCAGCCGGGAATCCACTTATGACTGGAGAAAGATTGTATTAAATATTAATATGATTTCCATCGCAATTGGCATTGTTCTTTTCCTGACTAGAATACATTTACCTGAAGATATTAACTCTACATTGAGTGCTGTTGGAGGCATGATTGGCCCTGCAAGCATGATTGTTACTGGTATGCTTTTTGCCGGAATGGATTTCAAACAGATTTTTGCAAGTAAGCGAGTCTATTTTGTTACATTTTTACGTCTGATTGTTGTCCCGGCTATCGCACTTGTACTTATAAAATTTAGCTACCTTGCTTCACTTTCTTCCAACGGACCTAAAATTATGCTTATCGTTTTTCTTGCGATTATCACACCATCTGCTTCTACCGTAACACAGATGTGCCAGGTTTATGGAAATGATTCACAGTACGCCAGTGCAATTAATGTTGTAACTACTCTTCTTGCTATTATTACAATGCCCCTTATGGTGATGCTGTTTCAGATAACCATCTAACTTCTGGAAATTCGGAACCAAATTCATATTTGATTTGTCGAGTTGAACAAATCAAATATGAATTTATTTTTGAAAAATCGTTCGAAATACTAATCACATGAGTTTTGCTTCGCAAATCAGAAGCTAATTCACTTTCCAGTTTTCAAAAATATCTGAGGATTCTTTTAAAAATTCGTAAGATATTTTTATCTCACTATCTGTTTCTGTTTTATCTTCTTCCAGAATCGGCCACGGATTACATCCACCTGAGCTTTCACCGACCTGATCCATTGTAAAAGAATTACCACAGTTCACAGAAACTTCATTTCTTAGATGAGTAAAGCTGACGAAACGGATGAAGCCTGAGAATCAAATAATCCGTATTTGTGACTTGACCAGCTATACAGTTGAATCCCAAAAAGATGCTCTTGTGCAGAGGCTCATAAAACTGATATAATATTATATAAACAAAAGATATATATCATGAGAGGAGGGATTACATGCCAAAGTTAAAAGAAGATTATACTAAGCAGGAGAAAATAAATGGTGTAGTATATAATATGTCTCCTTCTGCTAATTATCGCCATAGTATAGTAAATGGAAATATATATGGAAAGTTACGGGAGGGATTAAAAGGCAGTTTATGTCTTGCTTTTATGGAGAATCTTGATTACAGATACCATGTAGAAAAGAACGATGATTATGTTATTCCTGATATTATGGTTATTTGTGACCGTAAATATTTAAAAGGAAGTGCTTATACAGGTGTTCCACGTTTTATTGTAGAGACTTTATCGCCTGCGACTGCCTTAAATGATAAGACTATCAAGAAAGACATATACCAGAATGCAGGCGTAAGTGAATATTGGATCGTGTCACCAAAAGAACGGGCAGTAGAAATATATTATCTGGAGGATTCCGTATATGTATTAAAGTATTTTTATATATTACAGGACGATACGGAAGAAGAAGGGTATAACGCTGATACAATAATCACGTTACGAGACTTTCCACATATAACAATGGCATTAGAAGAAATATTTGAGAATGTGGAATAGATGTATAATAAATAGCAATTTCCTCCCCAGCCAAAATACAACCCTCTTTTGATAAATAAAGCATATTTGTGACCTCGGAGCAAAGGTTGGATGTGAGCGCGTTTACGCGAACATTCAACCTGCAGCGACTAAAGTCACAAATATGCTTTATTTATCAAAAGAGGGCGTCTCCCTTGCCTGCGGCAAATTCCTATTTACCCATATACAGGTCTACGAGTTTATCTCCTGCCTGTTTACGGATGGAATCATATACTGGCTGGCATTTTTCCTGCATTTGTTTCCAGGTTTTCTGGTCTACATCTACAATCTGCATACCTTCGTCTTCAAGAACCTTCTGCCGCTGTACACGACGGTCATCGGCGGATTCACGGGCTTTTTCCTGGGCTATTTCTGCAGCCTGGTCAATAATCTTCTGCTGTTCTTTTGTCAGTCCCTGATAGAATTCATCACTGACAATCAATGTTGTGTAATCAGGTACGGCATTGGTACTGATTAAATATTTCTGCTGTTCGTAGAGTTTTGCACTTACGATAATCTCGTAGGCATTCTCCTGGGCATCGATTGTTCCCTGCTGGAGTCCGATGTATACTTCGGAGAAGCTCATTGGAGTTGGATTAGCACCCATCTGTTTCCAGAACTGAAGATGATATGCGTTCTCCATTGTACGGATTTTCTGCCCTTTGAAGCTTTCTATTCCTGTAAATGGTTTGGCGCTGGTCATTACACGAAAACACTGGTCTGCGATTCCAAGTAAATCATAGCCTGCACCTTTATAAATTTTCTGAATTTCTTTCTGGAAATCAGCATTATCAATCGCTTTACGTGCATCATCAATGTTCTCAAATACACATGGAGTATCAAATACACAAAGCTGCGGCATGAAACTTACCTGTGGTGCCGGAGACTGTACAACGAATGGGATGTCTCCGTCTTTACAGCTCTCCATAAGTTCTCGGTCACCACCTAATGTACTCTGTGGATATACATTAATCTTCATCTTGCCATCACTTAATTTCTCTACTTCTTTTGCAAACTGTGTTGCAAAAATATGTGTAATAGTATCTTCTGTACTACAGGTTGCCAGAGGCCATGCATATCTCTGTTCCCCTTCTACACTTGACTTTGCTGCCTTACCACTTGCCTTAGAATATCCGAAGAATACAGTTCCTACGGTAATAACGACAAGAACAACTGCAAGGATAACACTTGTAAATTTTCCTTTCATTTTGCTTCTCCTTTCCTATCCTAAAGCAGACACAGACTGATCTGTGGAATAAATGTAATAAGTAACAATGCAATTAAAAAGAAACCAATGAGCGGCATTGCTCTTTTTGCGATATCCACAACAGGAATATCAGTAAGAGAACTTGCTACGAAAAGGTTTACACCGATTGGTGGTGTAACAAAACCAATCGCTAAGTTTACAACCATCATAACACCAAAATGAATTGGGTTCATTCCAAATCCCTCTACAATTGGAAGAAGGATTGGTGTAAGGATGAGGATGGCAGGAGTAGTATCCATAACCATACCTACAAGTAATAATACAAGGTTGATTACGATCAATACAACAACCTTACTTGTAAAATGAGCAAGAATCCATCCACTGATAAGCTGTGGAACCTGCATCAGTGTAAGTACTCTGGAGAATGCTATGGATGCTGCCAAAATAAATAAGATTGGCGCATATGTTCTTACTGCTTCTACAAATACATCGTAAACTTTCTTAATCGGAAGTGATTTGTAAATAAAAATACTGACAATCAGTGAGTAGAATACAGAGATAACGGCTGCCTCTGTAGGAGAAGCAACACCGGAGTAAATACAACCGAGAATGATGACTGGAGACAGCACTGCAAAGAAACTGCTCTTAAATACTTTCCAGAGTCCCTGTTCATGAAGGGCATCAATCTTTGCATTAATCTTTTCTTTATCTTCTCCATGTTTCTTACAGTAAAATACAGCATATACCATTAAAAGCAGTCCGATAAGAACTCCTGGAACGATACCTGCAAGGAAAATGTCACTTACAGAAGCTCCAGATGCCATACCATACATGATGAATGGGATACTTGGCGGAATAATAACACCAAGACTTCCTGCTACTGCAACTAAGGCAGTACAGAACTTTTTATCGTAGCCAAGTTCTACTAACAGCGGAATTGTCATACTACCCACAGCGGCAACTGTGGCAATTCCTGAACCGGAGATGGCTCCGTAAAACAGACAGGTTATTACTGCCGCACATGGCAGACCTGCTGTACGTTTTCCAATGAAAAATGAAAATAAATCAAAAAGTCTTTTTGAGATTCCACCTCTTGCCATAATGATACCGGATAAAATAAACATCGGTACTGCAAGGAGTGGGAAACTGTCGATTCCACCAAACATAGAACGGATAACATAGGAAGCACTCGCTGTAAAAGACGGATCAAATACTCCCGGTAATACTGCAACCAGACCAAGTGATACAGAGATAGGAATCGCTATTAATAAAAATACAAAGAATAATATAAATACTACTAATGGTGACATTCTTTATTTCTCCTCCGCTTCTCTTTTTCCTGTGATGATTTCAACTCGCTGTATAAATTTCTGGATCAGACGGATACAGCATAAAACAAAACTGATTACTGTGAATGATTGAATCAGATACATTGGAATTCCACAAGCCGGACTTAGCTGTCCACTTGCCATTCCTGCCTTTACATATTTCCATGCAAAAGGAACCAGATAAGCAAAAAAGAGTAACTGTATAAGATAACTTACCAGCCGCATATAATGTACTCCTTTGCCCGGAAGCATACCTACTAACTGGTCAATCTTAACGGATAAACCGTTCTTGATACAATAACTGGCACTGATAAAACCGGAAATAATAAACATATATCTGGTGATTTCCTCAGACCAGGACAGGGAAGCTGAAAAAGCATATCTGGCAATGATCTGCCCTCCCATAACGATTGTCATTCCACACAATAAAATCAGGAGTATGGCCTGTTCCAAATTGTTATCCAGCCACTTTAATACCTTCATAATATCTCCTCTTCTAATACTTGTGTACTAACACACCAAAAAACAAAATTATCCTTTGTTTAAATCTATTTCAGTCTACATCTGTTTTTCAGAAAATAAAATTGAAACAGCAGTGTATTACTACAACAGATTTACCATAGATATCTTCTAAAATACTTACAAATAACAAATTTATCGTTTGTTCTGACTCCCCTTTTGTGCATCGGTTAGTACTTATAGATATATTCTATGAATTTATAGGTTTCAATAGATTTTTGTTTATTTTTTAACTAACAATATTAAAAAAATAAACAGCTAAAAACATGGTGAGCCTGTATATAGTATAGACCATATACAGGCTGATTACCATTTATTTTTAGTTGTAATCATCTAAATTCCCATAACTATTTAAAACAACTTCATAAGGATTTAAAATAATTACTTTAAAATCGCTGTTTAGCTATTTATCTTAAACTTTATTCCGCTTTTGCTAATGGAGTAGTTCCAAATACCTTCTTGTATCTTAAGATGAGGTACAGTGTTGCTACTACCTGAACAACTGCTAAGATAAACATAAGAGTCATTAATGTGTATACCGCTTTGCTTTCACCGGAAATGACTGTTAATTTTGCTACAATTACAGGCATAAGATAAGAAGCAGCACCCATGAATGTATAGTAGATACCTGTGTTACGTCCTTTTGGTCCAGGTACGAATTCCTGTAATACAGAAAGACCTGTCTGTAAAGCACCGCCTGCACAACCAAATCCAAGAATTAAGATTGCGATATAAACGATTGCTACCTGATGTACTAAAAGTACTGCTAAAAGTGATCCTGCTGTGATAACCGCATCAACGATTAACACTTTTAATGGATGCCATTTTAACTTACTCATCATTACAGCCCAGAATGCTACGGCAACGATAGAACCAACCTGATACATTGTTGTCATAGATGCTGCCTGCATTTCACTAAGTCCACAGTATGCAAGACCGAAAGCCTTTGTATACTGCTGAGCACCATACATAACTGCCATTACTAAGAATGCATAGAAATATGTGAGGAATGCTGTAAACTTTCCAGGTGCAACAAGCTGTCTTGCTTTTGCTGCATCGATTTCAGCCTGGTCAGCTCTCTTGTCGCTTCCTGAACCAGCGTTTGCTGCTTTTTCATCATCATAAACGAATCTTGCGATACATGCAAATACTAATACAACACAAGATAATACTAAAGGAATTACAATGTTGATCTTCCAGTTACCTGCTGCTGCTGTCTGTACGCAGATCAGTGGGTAGAAGATACTTGATAAAGCTACGAAGAACTTAATCATAATTAATGCGGAACCTGGTGCTGCAGGATATGCTTCCTGTACTGCCGGATATCCGGATGCATCCCAGAAACCAGATGTAGCAATACCACCTAATAAGCCCATGATTGCAGCTACAGTTGCATTGTTCGTTACGAACATTGTTGCGAAGCAGATGATATAAAGAATTGCTCCACCAATCATTAACTTCTTACGGCCGACACGGTCAGAAATCTCTCCACCAATCCATACAGAAATGAATTTACCAAATCCAGTCCATGCGATTGCTGTGGAAACTGCTGCAACACCCGCTGCATAAGCTGCAGAAGAAGGATCAGTCATATCAAATCCCCATTTAGTTGCAAAGTTTACCTGATTCTGTGAAAAAATAAGTGCCTGCATACCGTGTGTCAAATAAGCCATGTACACACAGATCATTGACCAGATATATTTTTTCGCTTTCATACTTTTCTCCTCTGAAATTTTAAATGTAGTTTTGTGCTACTAATTAACATCCTGCCAGAAGAGGTGATTTTCCTCTCCCCCCTCTGGCATTCATTTAATTTGAACTATTTTGCCTGTTCTGCCTGGAATTTCTGATATTCCTCGATTGGGAAATCTTTTCCTGTAAACAGACTGTAGTTAACAACACCCTGATATAAGAGCATTCCTTTTCCACCGATTGCCTGACATCCAGCTTCTTCAGCTTCAAGAATCATCTTAGTTTTTTCAGGATTGTAAACTGTATCAGCAACAACTAAGTCTTTGCGGAATAAAGATTTATCGATTAATGTTACGTCTTCGTGAGGTTTCATTCCCATGATTGTAGCATTGATTACGATATCTGCATTGTTTACTGCTGCTGCAAGAGCTTCTTTGTCTTCGAGATGCTCAACAGTTACTTTACATTCTGGGCAGCGTGTTGCAAGTTTTTCTTTTGTAGACTCTGCTCTTGCGTAGAACTCGTCATCAATGTTGAAGATTGCAACTTCAGAAGCTCCGTCTAATGCAAGCTGTACCTGAATTGCTGTAGCAGCTCCGCCCGCTCCAAGAACAACAGTTTTCTTACCTTTAACGTCAACACCATTAACTTCAAGGTTCTTTACGAAACCAACACCGTCTGTGATGTGTCCTGTGATTACTCCGTCATCGTTAACGAATACGTTACAAGCTCCGATAATCTCTGCTGCAGGAGATAATTTATCAACTAACTCTGCTGCAATGTTCTTACATGGCATTGTAAAGTTACCACCACGCATCTTGAATAAGCGAATGCTGTCAAATACAGCTGGCATCTGCTCTACATTTACATCAAATGCCATATATGCATAGTCAAGTCCGTCATGCTGAAAGCTGAAGTTATACATTGCAGGTGATCCTGAATGTCCTACAGGTGTTCCAAACAGTGCTAAAAGTCCTGTGTGTCCGTTAATACGTCTTTCCATTTGTTATTCCCTCCATAATTGCTGATGCACTCTCAGAATCTTTCCTGCCCGACCAGGCAAAATTCATCAGCAGACAGATTAAGATTCCAAGAATACATCTGATATCAGTTTGTATATTTATGTCTGATACGATTAAATATTTAATGCAACATCATAAGCTTCTTTTGTTGCGTCTAAAGCACGACGAGCTCTGATCGCATCACCAACTACGTGTACTTCTGGACAGATAGCTTTTAATTCGTCAACGAAATCATAAACAACTTCCTGTCCTTCACGATGTGTATATTTAGAAACATATCCCATTGAAAGAACAACAGTGTCAAATCCTCTTAATTCATAAACTGTATCATCAGATTTGTCGGCTGCATTCTTGTAGCTTACGCCATCAGGGTAGATCTCAGATACTGCTGCATCTACATACTGATGAACGTCATATTCTTTAAGACCTTCCATAAGGAATACTCTATGTTCGTGGATTACATCTGGTCCGATAGCATCTCTCATCTCGATGATAGAAACATCATGTCCTTTTTCTGCAAGGAACTCTGCTGTTTCAGCACCTACCATACCGCCACCTACAACAAGTACTTTATGTCCTACCGGACGTTTACCGGATAAGCAGTCTCCTCCATGAACGATTTCAGGAGCTGTGATACCTTTGATGAATGGAAGTACAAGTGTTTCAGAACCAGTTGCTACGATAACTGCATCTGGAGCATCTTTCTTAATAAGATCTGCTGTTACTTCTGTATTAAGAACAATCTTTACACCAGATTTTTCACATTTTGTAATGTAACTTCTGATCATGTTTGTGATATCACCTTTTCCAGGTGGGTAAGCAGCAAGTCTCATATTTCCACCGAGTACGTCGCTTGCTTCAAATAATGTAACGTCATGTCCTCTTCTTGCTGCAGTAAATGCTGCACACATACCAGCAGGGCCACCACCGATTACATAAATCTTCTTCTTAGTTTCTGCTTCTTTCATTCCTTCGCTCTCACGGCCAAGAACTGGGTTTGTTAAACAGCAGATTGGCTTACCAGCATACATGTTAGCAACACAACCCTGTAAACAAGCGATACATGGTGTCATGTCTTCTAATCTGTCTTCAAATGCTTTCTTAGGCATAGCTGGGTCTGCAAGAGACTGACGGCCAAATGCAACTAAGTCTGCATTACCTGTACGAACCATTACCTCAGCGAACTGTGGCTCTGTGTAACGTCCAACTGTGATAACAGGGATGGATACACATTTCTTAATGTTTGCTACATATTCAGCAGAGAATCCACCGTGAATACCTGTAGGTGCCCACATATATTCGTCTTTTAAGTGAACGGCACGAGATACATGAAGTGCATCTAATCCGCAAGACTCTAAATAAGTTGCGATTGCACACATATCATGGTTGTCAAGTCCACCGAACATATCCTCTGTGCTGTTGATACGAGCGAGTACAGCAATCTTGCCCTGTGTTGCTTTCTTAACTTCATCAATGATGAGAGTTGAGAAACGCATTCTGTTCTCGAAAGAACCACCAAACTCATCGACACGTTTATTTGTTCTTGGAGACATGAAAGAATTTACAAGGTAACCATGTGCCATATGAATTTCTACAGCATCTGCACCAGCTTCCACCAAAGCTTTGGCAGCTTCTCCGGTAGCAATGTTACCTACCACGATATCAATATTCGGGAAGCGTTTCTTTGCTTCTTTCAATTTCTCAATAACATACTTGGAATGTCCATGAGCTGTATCGATAACAATAGCATCGGCACCGGCATCCACCAAAGCCTGCATACGATCCAATGTATCGACAGTCACCCCCACACCGGCGGCAACACGCAAACGACCTTTGGCGTCTTTACAAGCCATCGGTTTGTCTTTTGCTTTTGTAATATCCTTATAAGTAACAAGACCGATCAACTTTCCGTCCATTCCTACAATCGGAAGTTTCTCAATCTTATGTTTCTGAAGAATCTGTGCAGCAGATTCCAAGTCAGTAGACTGGTTGGTAGTTACTAATCTTTCTTTAGGAGTCATGACAAGATCAATATGTTTTGCCATATCTCTTTCAAAACGCAAGTCTCTGTTAGTAACAATACCTACCAGATAACCTTCATCATCCACAACAGGGATACCACCGATTTTATATTCAGCCATAATATCCAAAGCGTCGCGAACGGTAGAACCTCTCTTGATAGTCACAGGATCATAAATCATACCATTCTCGGCACGCTTTACAATAGCAACTTGTCTTGCTTGTTCTTCGATAGACATATTTTTGTGAATCACACCGATACCACCTTCACGAGCAATGGCAATAGCCATTTTCGCTTCGGTTACCGTATCCATGGCAGCCGTCACAAAAGGTATTTTTAACTCAATGTTTTTTGAAAACTTTGTCGAGAGATCGACAGTGCGCGGTAAAACTTCAGAATAAGCGGGGATCAACAGTACGTCATCGTAAGTCAACCCATCCATTACAATCTTATCAGCAATAAATGACATAGGGCTATGCGTTTAAAAATTATTGCGTGCAAATATACGGTTTTTATTCAAAACCGCATACCTGCACGCCTATTTTTTTCGCTTTTTTTAGTTTGCCATTTCAGAGATGAACTTAATACGTACCAAACGAACTTCTTCTTCAGTGAAGTCATCCCCCAGTTCATCAAGTGCATCATCAATCTTGTCTGTCGTAGACTCCTTAAAATAATCGTAGATGTCAAGCAAATGATCTTCATCCATGATCTCTTCCAAGAAGTAATCAATATTCAGTTTGGTTCCGGAATAGACAATTGCTTCTACTTCATCCAACAGTTCTCCAAATTCAATACCTTTGGATAGAGCAATATCATCTAAGGCTACCTTACGGTCAATAGCCTGAATGATAGACACTTTCATTTTCGACTTATTAGCAACCGTACGTACACGCAAGTCTTCGGGACGTTCTATTTCATTCTCTTCACAGTGACGTTTAATCAGTTTACAGAATTCTTCACCGTAGCGTTTCGCCTTTCCGGCACCTACACCGGGAATATTCTGTAGCTCTTCCAGTGTTACCGGGTAGATAGTAGCCATTGCTTCCAAAGACGGGTCCTGGAAAATTACATAAGGAGGAACTTCCAGTTTCTTAGAGAGCTTCTTCCTCAAGTCTTTCAACATTGAATAAAGAGCAGGGTCTACTGCACAAGAGCCACCGCCGCGTGCCGGTACTTCCTCCTCCACTTCTTCAAAGTCATTATCCTCCGTTATCTTGAATGATTTAGGTTTCTTCAAGAACTTGTGTCCTTCTTCCGTCACTTTCAAAAGACCGTAATGTTCTACATCTTTGCTCAAATAGCCTGCTATCAGAGCCTGACGGATTACTGCATTCCATGTTTTGTCTTCTTCGCCCATACCTGAGCCAAATACTTCGAGGTCCTCATGCAAATGCGCCTGTACCTCCGAAGTCTCTCTACCTTGTAATATGTCAATGATATAATCTGCCTTAAAGTTTTCTTTCACCGCGATAATCGCTTCAATCACGGCACACAATAATTCTTGAGCCTCCACTTGTTTTTTAGGGTTTAAACAGTTGTCACAATTTCCACAATTTTCTTCCGTGTACTCTTCACCGAAATAATGTAGTAATGTCTTACGTCGGCATACGGAAGATTCGGCATAAGCAGCGGTTTCCAACAGAAGCTGCTTGCCAATTTCCTGTTCTGCCACAGGTTTTCCTTGCATGAACTTTTCCAGTTTCTGCAAGTCTTTGTTTGTATAAAAGGTCAGGCACTGGCCTTCGCCGCCGTCTCTGCCG
>OLOW01001262.1_pt1 | contig 17605 bp, 10 predicted proteins | sample 1672801 | NCBI WGS metagenome assembly OLOW01 (sample SAMEA3136725, study PRJEB25190) | human gut metagenome | biome: human gut; feature: human-associated habitat; material: faeces | place: Austria | collected 2013 | reverse complement strand
CACGCCGCCAGCGTTCATCCTGAGCCAGGATCAAACTCTCGTTAAAAGTGTTTGTCTTGGTCAAGAATCACTACTAGCAATTCTTTCCCTCTTTACTGTTTTGGCATTGAACACTTAATGAGTCTCTCACGAATTTAGTGTGAAAGCCGAACCTCATCTTGTATCAATGTAGTTCTTAAAAATTTTTCTCTTTAAAGAAATTTTCAAGGGTTGTTGTCTATTGTTCAGTTATCAAGGTTCTTTCTCTGTTCTGTCTCAAGCGACAGCTTTTATATTCTATCAAAAGCTTTATCATTTGTCAAGAACTTTTTATTTTTTTGCTGACCGTTCAAGCGACAGCTTTAATAGATTACCACATCGCTGTGATATTGTCAACAACTTTTTTCACTTTCTGATCTTCCGCCTCCGCGTCTTCAGATAAGTTTTTCTGTTGTCTCCCGCTATCCGATCGTTTACAGTTCCCATTCTTTGGCTGTTCCGCCTCCGCGTCTCCAAAAGTCTGTTCCTGTATTTCGTATAGCCGTCATCAGCGACAAGTGATATCCTATCATGTATGGAAGTAATTGTCAATGTTTTTCTTGTTTTTTATTTATTTCAGATAATTCAAACAATTACCCTTTTTACCGCTTCTTTTCAGTCATAGCTGCTGCCCTAAAAACAAGCGAATCACCGGAAGTGCCAAAAGGCATCTTCTGGAATTATAAGCAGTTACCAAGTTCTCGGACGAGCCCGGAGGGTTTTGTTCTGTAGGAAATCGAAATTTCCTATAGCATAAAAACAGCCCGCTTCAGGGATTCCCGGTCGCGGAACTGTTTTTATATTTCAATCATTACTTATATTACTTTTCTTTATACTGTCTTCTATACTATTTTCAAATTGCTTTTTATACTGCACTTTCTGTCATTCGATTACTTTCAGCCATCCTTCCGGTGCCTCGATATGTCCCATCTGGATTCCTGTCAACGTCTCATACAATTTCTGTGTGATTGCTCCCATTTTCTCCATTCCGCTTGGGAAACAGATTTCGTTACCATGATCTACCACTTTTCCGACAGGCGAAATTACTGCTGCCGTTCCGCACAGACCACACTCTGCAAAATCTTTTACTTCATCAAAATAAACGTCTCTTTCTTCCACTTCAAGACCAAGATAATGTTCTGCTACATACATAATAGATCTTCTTGTAATAGACGGAAGAATCGTATCTGAATGAGGTGTTACAATTTTATTATCTTTTGTTACGAAAATAAAGTTTGCGCCTCCCGTTTCTTCCACTTTTGTTCTCGTTGCCGAATCAAGATACATGTTTTCATCAAATCCGTTTGCATGAGCCGTAACAATCGCATGAAGACTCATTGCATAATTAAGCCCCGCCTTAATATGCCCCGTTCCGTGAGGAGCTGCCCGGTCAAAATCAGATACACAGATCGTAATCGGTTTTGCACCACCTTTAAAATACGGACCTACAGGTGTTGTAAACACTCTGAACTGATATTCATCTGCAGGCTTTACTCCGATTACAGGATTAATCCCAAACATATATGGTCTGATATATAATGAAGCGCCTGAACCATAAGGCGGAACATAAGCGGCATTTGCCTGAACCGTCTGCACGATTGCATCAACAAATCGGTCTTCCGGAAAGACCGGCATTTCCAAACGTTTTGCCGAATCCACCATGCGCGCCGCATTCAGATCCGGGCGAAAGGTAACGATACGTCCATCTTCTGTCGTATACGCTTTCATTCCCTCAAATACAGTCTGTGCATATTGAAGCACTCCGGCACATTCATTCATTACAATGTTAGCATCCTCTGTAAGCGTTCCCTCATCCCATTTTCCGTCTTTATAATTTGCAACATATCTCTTATCTGTCTGTACATATTCAAATCCTATATTTGCCCAGTCAAGATTTTTCTTTTCCATAATAAAGCGCCTCCATTCCTCCATTTTAGAAAACAATCACTTCTTTCTTTAAGACATTATAATACCGCCGTTTTTAAAAATCAAGAGTGCACTCTGTTTTTTTCTTGTACAATCTTCTCATACCATTTCTCTGCCGCGCCCTTTTCTTTACTATTAATAAATATGATTTCATCTGAAGTATTTATCTGCAAAATCGGTGTACACTCTACATAAATATACATTCTGCATTTTCCAGTCTTCTTTCCTCTGAATTTCCCGATTTTCTTTTGACCATCATCAGATCCATTTACTCGTTTGTATTCATCATTCGGAAGCTTTGGTAAAAGTTCTGCGCTTTGCACTTCATCAATATCAATTTCCATATCGGAATAGCCGGATGTAATCTCGATTTTATCAGATCCGACAGAAACTTTTATCGGAGTAAAATCAATCCGAAACATCAGCACACACACCCACAGAAGACATACTATCGTAATGACTATCCCTGCCGCAAACGAAATTTTCCCTGCCGGACGCGCCATATTCGTCGTATAGTTAAAAGAACACGCCCAATCCTGCACGATCAGCCGTTTATCATTCGGATTACTGTACCATCCGTTTTTCCAATAAATATCATCATCAACATAATGCAAAGTTTCATTATTCTGCAGAATCCGGTTTCTTTTTTTCTTTATATAAAATACTCCGCTCATAAAAATGAAAATCGGAACACTTTCAAGTATAATGTATACAATATATACTTCTGATCCGATCCACATCTTCTCATCCATAAAATATGTTACCCAAAGATACGCTCCGGTATTAAAAAGACTTCCGGCTATCAGTGACCATGACCAAACATTTTTCTGCAACCGGTTCACCGCCAGATTCATCTTAACATCTTCACTGTACACCGTATTGCGCGTTCGCAATATAACCGCATGTACAGCAGCAAACACAAGATTAACTGCAAATCCGCACAAAAATAAGATCCATCCATCTTCCGACTCTTTTAAATATAGTCTCACTTGCGGTAATAAACATGGCAGGACGATCAATCCGCAAAACAAAATATGCCACAACGGAGACATTCCCATTTTCTCCGATTGTGCAGACACTGTTGCATCAACTGCCGAATCCGCAGTCATAATCTTGCTTCCATTACTCCCGATCCAACCGTTTTTCATCTTCAGATCATACAGTTTTCTGTGCGTTCTATATAATAGAAGAATCGCTCCGATGCACACCTCCACAAGCCATATACTCCACACGATCATAAAGACCGAAATATACCAGAAGCAAAATCCGCATACCGCAATTCCTGCCAGCAAGTTCAAAGTATAAAACCATTTTGTCCATGTACGGTATTTTTTCATAAGCATTTTTACTTCTTCGCTTTCAGCCGCCGAACCCGGCAAATGCACTCCCATAAGCATCCCTTCCTCATACTTACGTTTCGTTCCGTAAACACCGTAAAAAATACCGATTGTACCTACATTCACGATCAAAAAAATAACAAACATCATCATCTGTCATCCCTCCGTTCCTGCAAAGTTCCGATCATACAAACCGGCAAGATCTTCCCTTTTTTTGATACGATCTCATACTTTATTTTGTATTATCTACAATAATACAAAATATGAGGAAAATCAACTTCTTCCAAAGCCATATCCTGATTGTGCGTCCACAATTATGTACACAGATTGACAATATTTTTCACCTATTGTAAACTAGAAAAATAAGGGAGAAACCAATATGAAAAAACGGCAGAATATAAGCGCACTTTTTACAATCGCAGTGTTTTATCTTATTTTAGAATCGGTATTTGGAATTACCTGTCCGATTCTTTTCCTGACCGGAATTTCCTGTGCCGGCTGCGGAATGTCGAGAGCATGGTTTTGTGTACTCCGTATGGACTTCACCGGAGCTTTCCGATACCATCCGCTTTTTTGGATATTACCGATAGGAATTATGCTGTTTCTCTTTTGGGATAAGATACCAAAAAAGATACAGAAGATCTTACTTATAACTGCCTGTGTACTATTTGGGGCAGTATACATCTTACGAATGTTGGATACGGCCGATTCCATCGTTGTCTTTCAGCCGGAAAAGGGAGCGATTTTTTCATTGATTTCTCAACTCTTTACAAAAAAATAAAGGAAACGAGGAGGGCTTTTATATGCAATGCAAGACATGCGGAAGAGAAATCTCAGACACCGCAAAGTTTTGTCCGTATTGCGGCAGCAAAACTGAGCCGCCGCATAATTCTGCTGAAAACAAAACAGCAGAAACAGCTTATGAAACCACTGCGAACACAAACGCCGAAACAGCTTACGGTACAGAAACAAACAAAAATGCGGAAACAGCTTACGGTACAGAAGCAAACAAAAACTCAGAAACAGCTTACGGTACAGAAGCAAACAAAAACTCAGAAACAGCTTACGGTACAAAAACAAGCAAAACACCAGAAACAGACAGAGAAACTTTTAAAAACAATACAGAAGACCGCTTTCAAACAGCATCAGCAGGCGACTTAGATGAGACGAAGAAATTTTTACAGATCGGCTTTTTCATTTTAGCAGCACTCTGCTTCGTTATGGCTTTCCGCAATCTACTCTCAGGCATTCAGAATTTTTCTTACAGCCTCATCATGCAAGGTCTGGGAAATCTTCTTAACATGGTATGTTATGCAGGAATAGCGGCAGTATTGGTAATGATCGCACTTTCAAAAGAAAAACAGAGGATCAAAACATTTTTCGTAATCTTAAGCGGATTAGCGGCAATCATAGCGCTGTGCGGAATCATTGAATTTATTACATCTATGTTCCGAAGCTTCAGATATTATTTTTCTTTTGATACATTTTTCTGGATCTTATCTTCTTTATTATTAACGTTAACCATTATGGCGGCGGTTGTCGGCATCACTTATACGCTCCTGCATCTCTCAGGATCGACACCGGATTTATCAAATATCACAGGAGTCATCGGCGGATCTGCCCGCAGCAGTCAGACATCCGAAACAGCACAGGGCAATACAAATAAAGAAACCAACTATCAAAACGCCGGAACAGATCATATGAATCAAAACAGCAAGACAAACTGCGAATCACAAGCCGGCAGTACAAACTATGAGGGGCAGAACATGGGTACAAACTACAACAATCAAGGAACAAACTACAATAACCAGGGACCAAACTACAACAACCAGGGTACAAACTATAATAACCAGGGACCAAATTACAACTATCAAAGTTCCGGTCCGAACTATTCAGGATCGGGTGTTACGCCACTGAAAACCGACCGCGGACTGCTCGGTTATATCGTTCTTTCGATTCTTACATGCGGAATTTACAGTTATTACTTTATATACACAGTTGCCCGCGATGTTAATACTGCTTGTGCCGGAGACGGAAAATCAACAGGCGGATTAGTACAGTTCATCCTGCTTTCCATCCTCACTTGCGGAATTTACAGTTGGTGGTGGCAGTATTCTCTCGGAAACCGCCTTGCAGCAAACGCACCTCGTTACGGTCTGTCATTTACAGAAAACGGTACTACTATTTTATTATGGCTTCTCTTTGGCTCTTTCCTCTGTTTCATCGGACCGTTTATTGCAATGAATATCATTATTAAAAATACAAACAGCATCTGTATGGCATACAATCGTTACAACGGATTAATTTAATCATTTAACATTATAATAAAAGGTTCTGCCCGAACGATCTGCATCCTGAAACTTCAGATACAAGTCAAACATAAAATTCGGTCAGAACCTTTTTTTATTTCTCCTATGATCTTTTCACAATCTCTTTACAATCTCTTTTTACCATTTCCTAATATATATCCGAAAATAATATCCCGCAGTCAAAATCAAAATATTCCTGTCACGGACACATATACTCATAAATCTGCGCCGAAATCTCTCGGATAACAGATCTTGCGGCAGAAGTATCAGATAAACCGCTCATCATCACACAAACTGTATATGCTCCGTTTTCCCCAAATATAATTGCCGCGTCATTTTCCACATCGGAAAGTTCCCCCGTCTTATTTGCAGTCTCAATATTTTCCGGCACTCCTGCCGGGATCTTCCCCGTACGTTCCTGCTGCCGCATCAGATCAAGAAGTTTTTCTGATCCAACCAGCACATTTCCGTTCATTTCCCGCAGAAACTTTCCGCAGTCGTTGACAGAAGTATAATTATCATCCATATCATTCGGTGCAAGAAGCAGCCTTCCCATATGAGTATCTGCAAAACCGTGCAACCGACAAAACTCATTCACAACTTCCATTCCCGCCGAAGCATCCCCAAAACCAAGCTTACGAACAAGCTCATTTGCCGCGTCATTGTCGCTTACCGTAATCATCAAACGCAAAAGTTCTTCTGTTTCTCCTGCGTAAACCTCCTGTTCTTTCACAAAATCCATCTGTTCGTATACACATCCCGCAATATAAAGCTTGATCAAACTTGCCGCTGGCATCTGACTGCTGTTGATCGATGCCCTCGCTCCGTCAGAAAGATTTTCTGCATATACAGAAACCGAAGCTCCTGTACTTTCAAGCGGCGCCGCCGTCAACTGTATCCGATCAATTAAGTCATTTAAAATAGGAAACGCGGCTTCCTCTTCTAGTTCCGGATCGGATGATCCGACTTCTTCTGTATCTTCAATATCATCTTTTTTAATCACAATCTCTTCCTTGTTTTCTTTTTTGTTTTCTTTTTTGTTCTCTTCCTTTTCTTTTACAGTTTCTTCCTTGCCGCAGGCAGTGAACATAAAAACCGCCGTCACAAAAACAAACAAGAGCGCGCATAAGAAACTGTATCTGAAAACTTTTCGCCTCATACTTATTTTTACTCCGTCACATAAAAATATCTAAAGAACTCAAAACCCGTAATATGCATTGATCCCATCTACAATCCCATCGACCATCAACTCCCGATAGGTGGCATCCGACATGTTTGTATCATCTTGTTGATTCGTCATAAATCCCATTTCTAATATCACAACCGGTATCTGACTCCAGTTGATCCCTGTCATCGTATCATTACACCGAATCCCGAGATTCTGCATTCCACTCGCACTGCAATAACAATTTAAAATCGTTTCCGCCAAACGATAACTCTCTTCGTAAACTCCGCCTACATAAGGATTTTCAGCAGAACCGATCAGAGCCATCGCACCGTTTACCGATGGATCTTCACTTCCATTTGCATGAATTCTCAAAGAAAACTCCGCCCCTGCATCATTTGCAAGACAGGCTCGTTCCGCATTGCTTATAGCTGTTTCGTTATTTTCCCGCGTCAGGATTACATCATACCCTTGTTCCGTCAGACGATCTCGAAGCATCAATGCGATTTCAAGATTAAGTTCATATTCCGGTATCCCGGTGAATCTGCCGACAGTACCGCCGGCAGATTTTTGTTTAAAATCACCTGACCCAGGAGCATTTGGCTCTTGCCCGCTCATATCTATATCCGGGCTTTGATGCCCGGGATCTATCGCGATCAAAATATCTTTTTTTACCGGTTTTTGTATGTCAGTTTGTCCTGAATGTTCCTCTGCGCTCACAGACGCCTCCGTTTGTTCCGATGTTTGTTCTGATTCTTCTGATGACCGATCAGTAGTTTTGGGATTCTCAGCCGAAGCTTTCTTTCCTTCTGAAGGATCGGAAACATTTTCCCTGCCGCACGCCGAAACACCGAAAACAAGAAGACAGATAAATACAAAAAATGTAACCCCTTTTTTCATAATTATGATCCTTTAACAATTACTCTGCATCCAACTGATATCCTTTCGGATCCATACCAAACTCGACCTGAGCCAGAAAATCTGCATTTTTCCGTTCAATTTCAGAAAGCATCGAATTGTTAAATTCTTCCGGACTGACCGTACCGTGATACCATTTCTTACTATTAAAATAATTCTGCAGTTCAGCCGATTGGAAAAGCCGGCCATGCCTCGCATAGATTTCATTTTTGGCATAATTAATCTCGCGGATATCCAAGCCTTCAATATCGCTTTCAGTTAAAAGATAAGAAGCGCTCTGTGGAAGAATATAATCTTTATTTAAAACTTCATCCTCCTCTTTTGATTTTTCAAAATCTTCTATCAGGTTTTCCCCATATTCATCCCAAATTACAAACGGTGTTATATAAAGCTTATCGTTGTCAAAATAAAATTGTCCTTCTATCTCTATCGTCTGATTAGATTTAATGCTGTCGAGCATTCCTTCCGGAAGAACAGATTGATCGATATATACGTTTCTCGCATCTTCCAGCAAAACTTTTTCACCGTAAAAATCTTCTCCGTAAAAAGTATATTCTTCTTCCAAGCGCAGAACATAATCGCCATTTTCTGTCTTTTTAATAAAGCCTTCAAAGAATAACTCATCTTCATCAAGCAGGTTATAATCTACATCATTCAAAATCTCATTTTCCGACGGTTCTGTAATATCCGTGTTGACGGAATCAGAAGACGGTTTCGGATCTTCTTTTTTCAAAACGAAAAACAACACAGCAATCACTATAGCAACTAAAACAATTCCTCCGATGACCACACCGATTATAATCGGCGCTTTGCTCTTTTTCTTCCCATAAGACTCATCCAAAGACTGCCGCATATCCGGCACATTTCCTTGATTGCCCATGTCACCCCGACCGTCTCTTTGTGATCCGAACTCTTCAAACTCTTCTTCATCCCGCACCTTTAACAACTCTTCAGAGTCTTCCGGAGACGATATATACGGCATTTCCTCAGTATCCTCAAACCGCGTACCACTCTGCTGCTCTGACCGTGCATAAGGCGTACCACATTCAGGGCAAAACAAAGTTCCCTCTTCCATCACAGTGCCGCATACCGGGCAAACTTCCGGCTTTGATTCCTGTGTTGAATCAAAACTTGACTCTGCATGAAACGATAGCTCTTCCTGACGCTGTCCACATTCCGGACAAAATGCAGAATCATCAGGAATTTTTCTTCCGCAATATTGACATCTCATAATCGTGTCCCTCCTTATAAATAACTGCTGCTATATTTATAGTATATTTTTCCATCCTTCCGGTCAAACAAAATTTACGAATGGCGGGGACTGAACTATTGCTTTTGTTCGATATTCTATATTTATTTCTTCGTGCATTTTTATCCGTATTATGATATCATTGTAATATTACTTACAAAGGAGTCTGTTGATTTATGAAAATGAACGAATTAAAACTTATTTATTTCAGCCCTACAGGAACGACCCATAAAGTCGTTATGGAAACGGCAAGAAGTATCGATTTAAAATCAGTCTCTTTTGACCTTACGATCAAAAAAGATCTGAAACCTGTCGCAAAATTTGCGCCAAACGATTTTGCCCTGTTTGCGATCCCCGTATACTACGGTCGTGTTCCGGCGCTCTTTCTCAAATATCTTGATCTCTTTTCCGGAAACGGAACACCTGCCGCTCTTGTCGCTACATACGGATGCCGCGAATACGAGGATGCACTTTTAGAATTAAAGACCGAAGTAGAAAAAAGAGGATTCAAAGTAATCGGAGCTGCCGCATTTCCGGCAGAACACTCTATCGTGAACTCTATCGGCGCAAGACGTCCGAACAAGGCGGATTTAAAAGAAGCTTCCGAATACGGAATTTCACTGAATCGGATCATTAAAAAAGAAGATTCTTTCGCTTCTTTCGATCTGAAAGTACCGGGAAATACTCCTTACAGAAAATACGGAAAAAACGTACTTTTTCCGAAAGCCGACGTTTCGCTTTGTACAGAATGCAGCGCCTGCGCAAAGATCTGTCCGGCAGGAGCAATCTCTCTTGATAATCCGAAAAAGACAGATCACGATAAATGTATCGGATGTATGAAATGTGTCCGCTTCTGCAAACAGAAAGCCAGATATGTCAGCGCTTTTAAGTTGAATATGGCAGCAAAGAAATTAACAAAGGTCTGTCAGAGCGATAAAAAGGCCGAGATATTTCTTTAAGCTACACCGTCATCTGTTATTCAAAACAGCGGTTCAAAAATATATAAACAGATATCGATCGGTCGTCAAGTTTCCGGGCTTTCCCGCCCTTTGGCTTACCGCCTTCGCAAAAGAATCGCCGAATCCGGCTTTACTGCCGGATCCGGCGATTCTTAACTCCAGGTCATCTTATATCTTTTAATATTATCATGTGAACCTGTTTTAAATCTTATTCATCTTTTTCAAAAAATCCCAGAAAAGTTTTACGTTTCATAAACGCCGCTATCATCAAGAGTGACAGGAATAATCCGGCTAATGCTGAAACATTCACTGTATCTCCGGTTGCAACTGCTCCGTTTGAAACAGTTCCGTTTGAAGAACTTCCTGTTCCGTTGCTTCCCGGTTTCTGTACAAGACCTGCCTGTGCAGCTTCAAATGCAGACTTCGCATTTGCAAACATTTCTGCCGTTGTCTCCTTTGAATCCAGAGCCATCAGCGCATCATATGCATTTTTATATGCCGCATAGCTTTCTTCTGTATAACCTTCCGGTTTCTTCAATACGATAGAGTCTCTGTACTCATCCAAACCAACTGCACGTTTGTCCAGACCCTTGATCGCCGCACGGATTGCAGCCGCCGCATTGGCAACCTCTTCTTTTGTACCGTTTACTTTCAACGGCTCTGCATTTGTCACAGCATCTTTCAAAAGCTTATAAGAACTTACCGTATAAGTACCTGCTTTATGCTGAGCAGCTTCATTAAGAGCAGCCTTCAAATCTACGATACTTACAAGCGCCGCTTTCGCTTCTTTCATTGCAGTGATATTCGCCTGATCTAATGCCGGATCGTTCTGATCTTTATCTGCTTTTGCTTTGCTGATCGCATCCTGAAGTGCGCCGAAACTTACTTCAGTGTAATCTTTGCCGTTTATTTTTTCCATTTCTGCAATGACATCATCTACAGTTACTTCTGTTTTTTCTACCAGACCATTCACTGCATTTTCCAGATCGGAAACCGCTTTATCTACCTGATCTTTTGTTCCGTTTTCCAGATAAGCCTCTGCATTCTTCACTGCATCTTGAAGCTCTTTCCAACTGTCTTTCGTATAAAGATTCTCATCCAGTTTTCCAACTTCTGCAAGTTTTGCTTTCAATGCGGCTACATTGACAAGACCTTCTTCTGTCTGCGCAAAAGTATTTCGTGCAGTATAGACTTCTTTCGGGTTCTTCCGCTCTGTCTTATCTGCTTTCACAATCGCATCTAATGCTGATTTCGCGTCTGTATATGCTTTGTAAGAAACAGTTGTATAGTCGTCTTTATTATATTTTACTGCGTTTTCTAACTCTGTTTCTGCCAGCTCTCTCTGGATCGATGAATATACTAGTGCTTTTTCGGCTTTTTCAAGTTTTGCCGTCAGATCTTGCGCTTCTTTCTCCGAAACATTTTCTTTATCCTTTAACGCCTCTCTGATCTCATTCATCACCGACTCATATGCCGCATAAGTTCTCGCCGAATAGATCTCTACATAAACAGGAGCTTCCTCTGCTCCGACGTTTTCTTTGCCTGCTTTCATGTTGTTCAAAGCGTTTTCCAATGCAGTAACATCGCCTTTGACAACCGCGTTTTTGTGTGCGGCAAGAAGCGCTTTTTCTGCCAGATCTACAACTTCCTGAGTCACGTACTCATTTGCCGCGATCTCTTCTGCCGCTGCTTTTGCTTCTTCTGCCGCCCGTTTGCTGTCTGCAGTCCACTTATCGTCGATCGGCTTTTTGATTGCCTCATTCAGCGCATCTTTATTGACCGCTGCTTTTTCCTTTTCACTTGTCTTTATAATAGAAATCTCCGGAATGTCTTCTGCCCATGTCACGATAACTTCCAGAATCTGACTGTCTTTTCCAACCGCAAATTCATTGATCGTCTGATTCAGCTTTCCGATCGCAGCTGCTTCTTGTTTTGCTCCGTCTTTATAGAGAACTGCCTGTACATCTGCATTCGACGCCTTTCCGTTCTGTATGATACGGATCGTTCTCTGATCCGGCTCACTGATGCGATATGTAAACGAACCGTTTGCCGCAGATGGTTTGTATGTTGTCGCAAAGTTTCCGTCAAATACATTAGACGGGATCTTGCCCGCTTCTTCCGCTGTTTCTGATATGATGTCGCGGTTTGACTCTGTCGTCATATAAGCTCCGCCGTTGATCTGAAGCTCGTACAGCTCAACCCATCTCTCTGTATATGTTGTAAGCGGTACGATTCTTAAGTAACGTCCCGACACATTCAATCCGGTTGCCTCTGCATACATATTTCCCGGATTTGTAGTATCATGAAGCAGATAGTCTGCATCTTTCGCTGTCGCATTAGCCGACATCTGCACAGCCTCTGCGTTTCCGACTTCAAGGATCTTTGTCCACTGATCGTCTGTGGCATCTTTCCTGTCAGCTACTTCAAATTTTGCATGTCTTAAGAAGTCAAGACATGTCTCTTTTACATAGTATCTGAACGATTCAAAATTCACAGTCTGTCCGAGATCGAATACGATCTTTTTCCCTGCATCCTGTGTTCCTGTGATCTTGCCAAGCGTATTAAGCTTTCCGTCGAATACATTTCCGACTTGTCCGTTGCTTCGCATATCGTTTGCCGAATCTTTCTGAGCAAAATCACTTTCTACCGTTTTCTCTCCGATAAACGCATACGTCACTTTGAATTCTTGAACCGAAACATTTTGTGTCTCATTTCCCGCATTGTAAAGTCTTACATATCTTGCATCTTCCAATGCTCCTGCATTAACATCAGTCCAGATCACTCCGTTCATAGAGCTTTGCAGTTTCACATTCGCATTTTCTCCTGCGTTCACTGCAATGTTTTCGATCGCTTTGATGTTCTTTAAGTCAACACCGATATACTGATCTTTTTTCAGACTGATCGTTCCCGGCTGCAAAGAAGACATACCTGCTTCTGTCGTTCCGAGCATTCCGTGATCCTTTACATTTGTATAAATATTCTCTGTTGTTCCTGTCTGATCAACTTTCTGTTTTACAGTAAACTCAGAGAATTTTGCCCACGTAGGTTTCTTCTCCAGATTGCGGATACGGATGTAACGCGCCGTCACACCTTTCAGATCAATGTTCAGTACGTCTTTTCCTTCTGCCGCTCCAGTATACTCTGCATATCCTTCTGCCGGAGTCCATGTGCTGTTATCTACAGACGTCTCAACCGCATATTTTACAAGCTTGTCTCCGCCTGTATGTCCGACTACGATATGAGCGCTTTCCAATACAGCTTCTGTTCCGAGGTCATATCCTAAGAAATCATCTTTCAGAACAGAGTCACTTGTTGAATTTCCGTCTCCATCAGGATCGTACCATACGAATGTATTGTCATCTCCGTCATAAAGACTCGTTTCTTTCCCTTGCGCTACTTTCCAACGCTCCGTCTTGATCACTTTGTATGTGATCGGAGTCGTCATATTCTTCGGCGCGCGGATATCTAATTCACCGATGCGTACCCAGCCTGCCGTCTGCTCTTTATTCACAAGACGGATTCCTTTGATCTTGTCAGTTACGTTAATGTTTACTGTCTGATCTTTCGCGTTCGTAAACTCTCCTGCCTTTTTCCAACCGCTCTGTCCGTCTGTGCTATACTGTATTTCTACTTTTTTAAACACATCCGCAGAAGAAGTTTTGCCCTGTGTCATTCTTATGCTTCCGATCTGCTTCGCTTCCGGGAAGGTAATCTGGATATAAGCGTCTGCCGCGATCGTATCTTTTCCTTCGCCGCTGTACGGTCCTTTAGCGATCCACATTTCTGTAGACAGATCTCCGTCAAACATTTTTGCCGCCGTATGATCATTTCCCTGTGTGGAAATACCGCTGAACGTCACATCTCCTGTGTAACGCTCTGTATCTTCGGAAACTTCTTCTTTTTTGTTGATCTGGATTTCGCGTACCTCAAGCCAGCAGTCATTTACATTTGCCGCTGTCGCAATGAGGCGGATTCCTTTTGCTTTCAGATCACTCGGAAGATTTGCTTCTTTTACATTGATGTCCTGAACTTTACCGAATTCTCCGGCAAAATTGTTTTCCATGCCTGTCAACGTCAGATCTTCCCATGTTCCTTCTTCTGTCATATACTGCAGTTTTGCATGTTCAAAATGATCTTTTCCGCCTCCGAGAAGGAAACGAATGCTGTCAATATCGATTACTTTGTTGTATTCTACACCGATATAATCATCTTTCGACAATGAATTCGGCGTTTTGTAAACTGCACTTGTAGACTCGTCGCCGTCAAAAATATTTTCTTTAGAACCTGTCGGCGCGTCTTTTCTGCTTGTAATGAATTTTGGGATCACTTTGTCGGGATTGACCGCTGTTTCCGCTTTTGCAGATACATACTCTGCCAATGTATTGATAAACGGAACAATGTGCTGTACGCCGACCTCGGCATATTCCTGATGATCCACATATAAAAAGTCATATGTTTTTGAACGGTCGAACGCCGTCTTTCCTGCTGTATTATAGCTGATCACAGAAGATACGTCTCCTGCCAGAGCGCTCTTTACGCCGTTTAAGTATGCGATCGCCGCTTCTGTCGTGTCATCCCAGCAGTTCAGCCAATATACGATCTGACCTTTGATCGCCTCGTTTCCGCCTGCACGATATGTCTTTGAAGCTTTTTGAAGCACTTCAAACTCTGCGATTACCGCATCTACTTCTTCCGCCGTGAGAGTCTCTGCTTCCAGTTTTTCTTTAAATGCATTTAACTTCTCTTTCAGTACAACAGATTCCTGCAAAGGTGTTACACGCGTATCCATCGCCTGATTGATCATATGCTTTGATAATTCACGCAGGGCGTCGCTCGCATCATTCATAATTGCCGAATTATGATCTACAAAGGAAAATGCATCATTCCATGACTTGTCTGCCTCTTCCTTTGTCTCCCAAATATTCCATGCATAATCTGCATTACCGAAAATAGCAACCTTGCTCGGTTCCGACTGCTGCATCGGGTTAAGCATGATTCCCTGGATTTTAGACGGCTCTACTCCCGGATGAAGGAACGTATCATAACCGCCCATGATCAAATGTTTCTTAGAGTTATCCGTACACGGCCAGTTGATCCACATAAACGGTCCGCGTCCAACGTTATTTGTAAACGTAGAAGTAAAGTTATTTGTTACTTCTCCCCATACTCTTCCGCCGGTCATAACGATCTGAACATTAGCCGGAGCCTTTTTCAACTCCTGAAGTTCTGCGCTGCTTCCGTTGCCCATATAGTCATACGGAACATAAGGGATCGTCATCTTCATATCAGGATACTGCTTTTTCACCTCTTCAAGCCATGCAGTCATATCGTTTAACAGACGTACTCCATTCGGTCCGCCCGGATTCCAAAAGTCGTCTGCAAGGATTGCGATCTGACGTACGCCCTGATCGATCACCTGTTTGAATTTTGCCTGAAGTTTCGCCAAATCAGCTTCATAATTATCATCAAAACGAAGATGATTGCCCTGCGGGAACGGATGAAGGGCATAAACAAATCGGCATTTTGATTCATTTCCCGCCTCTGCAAGCGGTCTGATCTTATTTGCCAGCTCTTCTTCCGTATAAAGCTGATCCCACTGTGTACGATGTTTCGGGTCGTCTTTCGGCGCATAGAAATACGCGTTTAATTTGTAATATCCACCCCATTTCATCAAGTTTACACGATCTTCTGTAGACCACGGATTTCCATAATAGCCTTCAATAAAACCACGGCTTACTACGTCCGCATAGTCCTCGATCTCAAAGTTTCTGATTGTCAGGCTGTCCATCTGTGCAAAAACATGATACAGCGTAGTCAATCCATAAAATGCAGAATCTGCATCTTTTCCAAGTACGGATATTACATTCTCATCACTTGCCAGAAAGTAAGAATCCGTCTTTCCAAACAAAGAGTCTTCCGGCTGATATTCTTCTGTAATATAATCTTCTGCCGTTCCGTCCTGTCCATGTACACCGACATATACATTGGTTGCGCCTTCTTTTGGCTGCTCTGCTTCGTTTACCTCGATTCCTTTGAGGTCTGCCGCCTCTTGCAGACGGTTCTTTGTCGCCTCATCGATTCCTTTGTCATAGATTACATTCAATTCTTTTCCGAGAATGTAATCTCCTTCCTGATACTCCACCTTATGTGGATTCGGATAAATGAGGTAGTCTTCTTGCGGTTCTTCCGCTGCCTGCGCCGGAACAAAATTGCCCGGTATCACAACGGCGACTGTAAGAACCCCTGCGAGCAGTCTTTTGATCACTCTTCCTGCCATAAACCTTTTCCTTCCTTTTCTCATAATATTATCAGGATACTACCATCTATCATTATATCATTTTTTACTCATTTACGATGTACTTTTTTTGTTTTTTTCATCTATTTTCATCATATTTACTTCCTTTTCTATCAATCATTTTGTCATTTCACCGTCTTTTTGAACAGTTTCGCTCTCTTATTTCCTCCATTACAAAACGGCATAGCCAAAGATACGATAAACGCCTTTGTCTATGCCGTTTCTATTTATATTTTCTTCTATTTTGATTCCTCTTCTTTTCTTCGCAAAATATCATATACGTCCGGGATTTCACTTAGTTCAACATAGAGCAGCTGTTTCGAGTGGGGCGCACTTTCCTGCTCTTTTCCCTCTTCATTCAGGATGCGCAGCACTTCCGCTTCTATGTTTCTGCCGTCCGGCTTCATAATTTCAATCGTTTCCCCGACAGAAAATTTGTTTCTCTGCTCTATCCTGCACAATCCGTCTTTGATCTCCCCGACAATGCCAAGATAAGTATACTCTTTATTGTATGTGTTGCTGTCATAGATCTGTGTCGTCTCATCCGGTTTCCCAAAGAAAAATCCGGTCGTAAACTGGCGGTAAGTACAATTTGAGATCTGTTCTTTATACCAGGGCATGTTCTGTTCATATAACTTCGGATCTTTCTTATAGTCATCGATTGCTTTTCGGTACGTCCTTGCCACTGTCGCCACATACAGAGCGGTTTTCATTCTGCCTTCGATTTTGAGGGACATAATCCCGGATTTTACAATCTCCGGCAGCAGTTCTACCGTACACATATCCTTCAGGCTTAACGGATAGCGGTCGCCCGGCTCCCCCATGCGGTGGTTGTCTTTATCGTACGCTTCGTACGGCAGACGGCACGGCTGCGCGCATCTTCCGCGGTTTCCGCTTCTTCCGCCGATCAGGCTGGAAAAAAGGCACTGTCCCGAATAGCAGTAGCAGAGCGCCCCGTGGACGAAGCATTCAATTTCAAGGTTGGTCGTCCGGTGGATTTTCTGGATCTCCGCAAACGAAAGCTCACGGGCCGGTACCACACGCGTTGCACCAAGGCTCTCCAGGAAACGCGCTCCCGCAGATCCTGTCACTGTCATCTGTGTGCTCGCATGAATGTCGAGATCCGGGAACCAGGAGCGGACCGCCTTTAAAACGCCCATATCCTGGACAATCACGGCATCCAGTCCCTGCTCATAGTACGGACGCAGATACGGATACAGTTTCTCTTCCAGTTCCTCCTCTTTTAAGAGGGTGTTGACCGTCAGATACAGTTTCCGGTTCCGCAGATGGACGTAATCGATGGCTGAGAGAATCTCCTGCTCATCCAGATTTTTTGCATACGCTCTTGCGCCGAATGCGGCTCCGCCGAGATAGACGGCATCCGCACCGGCGGAAATGCGGAGTTAAATTCCCCGCATGGCTGTGGGCA
>OLOW01001258.1_pt1 | contig 17637 bp, 12 predicted proteins | sample 1672801 | NCBI WGS metagenome assembly OLOW01 (sample SAMEA3136725, study PRJEB25190) | human gut metagenome | biome: human gut; feature: human-associated habitat; material: faeces | place: Austria | collected 2013 | reverse complement strand
TCCAAGGTGTTTCTGATGGATGAGCCGCTGTCCAACCTGGACGCCAAGCTCCGCAATCAGATGCGTGCCGAAATCATTCTCCTGCGGAAAAAGATCGACACGACCTTTATCTATGTAACCCATGACCAGACCGAGGCCATGACCATGGCCGATCACATCGTGCTGCTCAAGGATGGGCATATCATGCAGCAGGGTACGCCCGACGAATTGTATGACCATCCGGCCAACGAGTTTGTCGCGGGATTTCTGGGAACGCCGCAGATCAACCTGTTTCCCTGCAAAGTGGTACGCAGGGATGGCGGCCTGACGCTGGATGCAGGCGATTTTGCCATCAGCGTTCCCGATGCGCTGAAGGCGTGCCTGGAGGGCTACGAGGGGCGCAAGGTGGACCTGGGTATCCGCCCGTCCGATTTTGAGCTTGCCCATGACGGGGCGAACGCCATCCATGCCCATGTGGATTCCATCGAACCGCTGGGCGACGCCTATCTGATCTATGTGCGGGTAGGGGAAAAGGTCGTGGTGTTCAAATACACGGGCGAAAAGAAGCCGGAACAAAAGGAGCTGGTGCTGACGGCCAATCTTGAGAAGCTGCACCTGTTTGATCCGGAAACCCAAAACCGCATCAATGCCTGATGAACAGGCCTGACAGGGGGGGACGGCAGCGCCGTCCCCCCCTGAATATTATTCAAATCACATTCCATCATAGAAATCGCGCTTTTGCGCTTGCTGGATGTTTGATACACCCGGAAAAAGCGCGCTGCCGCAAGGCCAGGCAAAGCAACGGAAGCAAAGGTTGCCCCGTGGGCGACAAGCAACCAGAAAGCCGGAGAAAAACAAGTCGCAGGCACAGTTCACACACGGCGATGAGAAAGCGACGCTCAACGCTTTGTCCGCAACCTGAGGCAGAAGCCGTGGGCCCCTGCCTTCTGGCTTAAGATCGCGCCGAAGACAACGGGCTTATTCCTCCTCGCCAGAGAAATACTGGGAAGGGGTTTTACCTGTATATTGATGAAATACCTTGGAAAAATAGGAGGACCCTTCATAACCGACGCAGGCGGCTACTTCACGAAGGAGCATATTGGGCTTTTCCTGAAGAATGCGGATCGCGGCGTCCATGCGGCAGCGGGTGAGATAGGTGTTGAAGGTGGTGTTTCCATACTTGCGAAACAGGCGACTGAGGTAGGTCTGCGAAATGCCCATCTCGTCGCAGATGCTCTGCATGCTCAGGGGCTGTGCATAGTTGTCCTCGATATACTGTACGGCGCAGTCGTAGAGCTCTTGAGCTGTCATCTTGCGGTCAAAGGTCGTATCGCTGTCAAACAGCAGACTGTAGATGCTGGCCATGAGGTCGCCATAAGAGGCGGCACAGTGTATGAGCTCGTCGATTTCCAAGAGGATATCCGTAAGACGGCTGTTGGTGGGTTGATGCACAGTGGCCAGCTGATGAATGATCTGGTGGACCATATGCCATACCTGACGCTGAGGAACCTGACCGTTTTCCCATTGCACGGCCTGAGAAATAAAGAAATCCTTTACCAGATGCTTTTTGCCCGTGCTCACAAAGTAGCCAAGCTGGCGTAGCGTGGCGGCGGAAAGGGTCAGCCGTTCCTCCCGGACGGAACCGCCGCTGTATTTGAGGATCTGATGTTTGCCGATTACGGTTTTTTGATAGATGATCTCCATGGACTGTTCAATGAAACTGGGCAAATATTCCATGGGCTGCGCCGAGGGCATGTACACCACGGTCCAGGTGGCCTGCGTGCTTGCCTGCGTAACAAATACGCTCAGATTCATCAAAAAGTTTTCCACATGATCGTCTTTGGATATGAGAATGCGCTCTTCCTCGTCCCGGCCGCTGAGAATCAGAAAGTGATCTTGCGGAGGCGTCAGCAGGCGGGTGACACCGAGCTTTTTGGGAAGACGCATGTTGAGGTTTCCCAACAATACATAGGCAAAATACCAGTCCCGGCGCGCAAACAGCCGGGTAGCGGCCGCTTCGTCATAGGGCTGATGGCAGGCGATAGCAGGAAGAAGGGAGGCCGCCTGCTCCAGATACTCGCTGTCCAGCTTTTCCTGGATGGATTGTAAAATGGACGCCATTTTGGTAATGCTGACGGGCTTGAGCACATACTCGTCCACACCGGCCTGGATGGCTCCCTGGGCATATTCAAATTCTCCATAGCCGCTGATGATGACAATGTGAAGATCCGGCTGGAGTTTTTTTGCACTCTGGGCCAGCTCAATACCTGACATGCCGTGCATGCTGATGTCCGTAATCAGCAGATCGATTGCCTGCGCCTGCAAAACCTTCAGCGCAGCTTCGCCGCTGATGACTGCGTCGACAATTTGAAACTGAGAACAAAACTGCTGGATGATATTGCGCGTGTAGCGCAGGGCAGGCATCTCGTCATCCGCAATCAGCACGCGGTACATGTCAGCGCTCCTTCCATCAAAGCATCTGTTATCAGAAAGTAGTATAAGTATAGCACATCAAATTGGATTAATCAGTACAGTGCAGGTTTTTTTACGGACTGTATCGGATTTTTGCATCAGCGAACGCTTTGTTGAAAGGAGGCGAGTCTGCCTCATGATTGAATTCGGAGCTTGCATGTCTGAAGCCCGGTACACAACTGTGCTGGATTGTTGCTGCCTTGTGACGGAATTTCACCAATGCAGGCCAACAAACCCATTGTATAATGAAAAAAACGCAAAAGGAGCGAAAAAAACATGAGAAAAGTGCACGCGTGCCTGTTGCTGCTTGCGATTCTGATAATGCCCATGATGGGAATAGGCGAAAATGCGGATATAGCCGAAGGGGTGGCCATGTGGATCAATGGGGAAGCGGTTTACCAGTCGCAAATCGACAGTGTAACCGCAAGCGTAACGGAGAGCATGGGCCTGCTTGGTCTGGATACATCGGATGAGGAAATCGTTTCGGCCATTTCCAAGGTAGCGCAACGACAGGTTATTGAGGACCGGCTGTTAAGCCAGGACATGACCTCACAGGGTATGTATGATCTGACGCAGGAGGAAGAAAACGAGGTGGCACTTGCTGCAAAGGAAACGGTAGAGGAAATGCTGGCAGAGTACACGGCTTATTATGCCGGACTTGCGCAGGAGGATATGAATGCCCAAACCGCTGCAGATAAGCAGGCACAGGACGCAATGGAAGCGGCGGGGTATACAGAGGATTTCTTTAAAAGCTATTATCGCAACGTATTGGCATCGGAGAAATATGAGGCATGGCTTGTTCGCGACGACCCGGAGATTTCCGATGAGGCGATTGAGACGGCCTACCGGCAGCGCACGGATGAGAGTGAAACCCTGTATGCTCACGATATCCCGGCCTTTGAAACAGCGCTTGCAAGCGGACAGGAAATTTGGTATCGTCCTGCGGGATACCGCGCCATATTGCAGATTATGCTTTCGGCCGAGGGGGAGACCGACGAGCAAAAGCTCGCGTCTGTAAAGGAAGAGACCACGGATATCTATGCCCGGCTTGAGGCAGGGGAGACGTTTCAAAGTCTGATCTCCCAATATGGAGAAGATCCCTCTTTTACCGACCCGGCTTTCATAGAGACGGGCTATCAGGTGCATCCGGACTCCATTCTGTGGGAAGAGGCATTTGTGCAGGCTGCCTTTGCAGACGAGCTTGCAAAGCCGGGTGATGTGAGCCAGCCACATGTGTTTGGCGACAATGTGTGCATTCTGTATTATCTAAAGGACATGGACGGCGGTACGGCGGAACTGACGGAGAGCCTGCGTGAAGCGTTGCGCGCAGATCTCTATGCCCAGCAGGTGGAGAGCAGGCTGGAGGAGCGGATCGAAACGCTTGAGGCCGAGACGGAGATTACCTTCCCGCAGGCCGAATGATCATACAAAAAACCGAAAAGAGTAACGGTTGTGCTGGATTTTGTGTGTCGGTTTTGAAGCGTACTGGTTTTTTTCATCCGTAGTGCTTTATTCTCAAAGCCCAGGCCCAAAGAAACCAATTATAATATCCTTAGAAGTGAGTGTGGCACATAGGGAAAATAGGAGGTTGCTTCCTCACATGGATTCAAAGCCACCGCTGCGGCATATGCAGCGGCAAACAGTTCAGGGAGGTGAAAGAAAAACACCTGACCAAAGACCACGATACCTTATGAGGGGAAGAAAGAAAGGAGTGCTGTGAAAATGAAGAAATTGGTTTCCTGGCTGCTGGCTGTTACGATGCTGGCTTCTCTGAGCGCTTTGCCCGCCATGGCGGAAGAGAGCGTCATCAAGGAAAGCGTATCCGGATTCTACTACATTGAGGCCAATGGCGATCAAGCCAAGCTGAGCGCCGCGTCCCAAGACAAGTTCATCCAGGTGGACGGCCTGTACTTCAAGGACCTCAACAGCAACGGTTCGCTGGATGTCTACGAGGACTACCGCCAGCCCGTCGAGGACCGTGTGGCGGACCTGCTCAGCCAGATGACGCTGGATGAGAAAGCCGGCACGCTGATTTTCGGTGGTATCGGTGGTCAGAATGGTATTGTGGTATCCAATCTGGAGGATCCCAATGCTACCGAGACCGCTGCTATCCCTGCTGATAGCGTGATCCTCACTTCTCATGATCCTATCGTCACTGTGAATGATAAGCAATACACGCCCATGGCGTTCCAGATTCAGGACCTGAGCGTAACGACCTTTATTGCTGCCATGACGGGCCTGCCCAAGGATCAGCTGGATACCCTGAACAACATCCAGAAGATTGCTGAAGATACTCGTTTGGGCATTCCCGCCGTGTTCTCCGGCGACCGTTCCTATAACACCTGGGGTGGTATGATCGACATGGCGCACTACGCTTTTGGTGTGGCTCATGACGAAGAACTGCTGTACAATCTCGTTTCCGAGTATGCCAAGGAGTCCGTGGCGCTGGGTTATCACCAGGTGTTCCATGGTTATGGCAACGAGATTGGCTCCTGGTATGGCGACGAGGTCAATTACATCGCCAAGATGGCCGCCATCGAAACCCGTGCCTACGACGACAATGGCTTTAACAGCCATTCCAAGCATTTCATTGCCCGTGGCGGACGCAATGCTTATGTTAGCGCCAAGTCTCCCGCCAACCTGATTGACAGCTGGATGGTAGGCTGGAAGGCGGTTGTGGATGCTGGCACCCAGTGGATCATGACCAACAACAACGAAGGCATTACCCCCGGTGTGCAGGGCTATATGGACAAGGCCACCTATGATCTTCTGCGCGAAGATTTGGGCTATGAGGGCATCATATGCCTTGACTGGCCTCTGGACATTGACGCCATCATGCAAAGGACCGGCATTACGGCTGACGGTGTTGACATTTCTACTCTTTCCGCCCCGGAGCGTTACGCTCTGATCTTGAATGCAGGCGTGGATATGATCAGCGCGGCTGGCGTGTTTGCCGGTACTGATTACGAAGCCTATGAAGGCCAGATGTTCCCCAAAGCGATGCCCGGCATAATTGCGCAGGCGGTTGAAGAAGGCTATGTCACACCCGAAGACCTGGATGTGCATGTGGGCCGCGTGCTGAAGAACAAGTTTGACCTTGGAATCTTTGAAGATCCGTACTCCGATTGGGAAGAAGCTCTTGCGCTGATTGGCAACGAAGCGTATCAAGCGGAGCAGATTATCCCCATGAGCAGTGAGGACATCAATTCGATTCGCCGCGAAGAAATCACGCAGATGGAAGAAGAACTCATGGTTAAGTCCACCATCATGCTCAAGAATGATGGGATTCTCCCGCTGAGCGCTGGCGTAAAAATCTATAGCGATAGCAACAACGAGGCTATTCGTGAAGCAGATCGTGCTGCTCTCGCCGCTTATGGCACTGTGGTAGAATCCATGGATGAAGCCGATGTTGTAATCGCACACGTCACCTCTTTCGACGACAACTATGCTTACATGGTGGAAGATGCTCAGGCTGCTGGCAAGCCCATGGTGCTGATCTATGAGGGCACTGTTGGCAAGATTACTGCACAGGGAGAGCCCTACTATGCTCAGGTTTCTGTGAGCGATGCCGTGCTTATGCAGACTTACATCAACACCCCTGACCATGGTTCCTCTGTTGGCTCTTTCTACCGCTATGTAACGCCCGCCATCACCGCGCAGATGCTTTTCGGTGAGAAGGACCCCGCCGGTAGCACCGTCTTTGAGATTCCCTACACAGCGGAGGATGCTTACACCAACTGGGGCGAACTGCAGATGGACATCGCGGTTGACGATCCCACCCGCCTCTACATGGCGATGCTGGCCAAAGAGAACCCCACCATCGACATGCCCAACAACCTGGGCGACGTGCTCTACACCACCGAATTTGGTATGAGCTACGCCAACCCCGCCGAGATCGAGCTGAGCCTGCTCACCGCGCCGCAGGTTGGCGGAGAAGTGACCACCGTGGACAACGTCTTCGGTCGCAGCAGCACCTCTATCGTGTCCGTTAACGCCGTGCAGAAGGCCGGCGAACCCTTCGAGGTCTACTTCGTGGCCAAGAACAACGGCGGCGACGGCCATGTGACTGCGCAGATCATGGAAGGCGACACCGTGCTGGCTGAGAAGTTCGTGGCTGTGGACGGCGGCCAGTTCCGCGTCATCACCATGGAACTTACGCTGGATGCGGGCGAGCACACCATCTCCCTTGGCGACATGAGCACCACCATCGTTGTGGAGTAAAGGACTTTACAGCGAAGGTAAACCGGTATATCCTGTTGTGGGGCGGGCCCGCCCGCCCCACACATTTTCTTCCTTCTGTCGATCATGACTTATGAGGTGAACATTGATGAAAAAACTTTTGCACATCCTGATCCTTGCCCTGGCCTTGACCATGCTGGCTGCGCCTGCGCTGGCTGAACAGCCCACCGCAACTGCCTATAAGGCCACAGAGCCCATTGTGATCGACGGCAACCTTGACGACTGGAACACTTCCTCCCCGATCGTTATCAACACGGAGGAGCAGGTCATCCGCGACGTGAGCTTCTGGCAGGGTGAAAACGACCTTAGCGCCACCGTTTATGTGATGTGGGACGAGGAAAACCTCTATCTCGCCGCGGATGTGAACGAGGATACCCCCTATGGCGCCATCGAAATGCTGCCGCTGGACGGAGAGGACAACTTCAAGGTGTATATCTCCACCGACCCCGCCGCAGATCCTGCCCGCACCAGTTATGGCACCAACGACTTCCTTCTGTATCTGATTGTGGACAATGGATATTGGGATACGGCCTTTGATCGCACCATGGTGGAAAAGGATTTGCTGGAGCGCTTTACCACCAAGGGCATGGACGGCGGCGAGGACGTGCTGACCGGCTACGAAAAGGCTTCCGTGCTTACCACCACCGGCTTCATCTATGAAGCGGTCATCCCGTGGAGCAATTTCTCCAATTCGAGAATTCCCGTATACACCCCCGCTGCGGGCGATACGGTCAACTTTGACTTTGCTATTACCGACATTTCCTATCCCTGCCCCGGCACCGAGTACATCCCCCAGATGGCCTGGACGGGTACGCTGGATATCAACACCAATCCCAGCCTGTGGGGCCGCCTGACGTTCGCTGAGTAAGCTGCGACCAGCCCATTGGGTAAAAAGCCCAATGCTTCTGGCAGCCTTTGAGGGGCTGGAGCCGCAGGGTTAAGGTACTGTGACAGCCGAAGAACCGGCAAGCCGGGGAAAGCCCATCGACATGCTTTCCCCGGCTTTTTACTTTCTGAACCAAACGACGGGAGAGAAAAGCGCTATGAAAAAAATGATGGGACTGCTGTTCCTGCTGGCGCTGCTTTTGTGCTGCGCGGCGGCACGGGCGGATGAAATCGTGGTGCAGCCCGACGGTACAGCCAGCCTGACGGAAGCAGTGGCGAAGGCCCGTCCCGGAGACATCATCCATCTTGCAGCCGGAGTCTATACACAGGAGACCGAAACCTACCCCATTGTTATCGATAAGCCACTGACCTTGATTGGGGAGGAGGGGGCCGTGCTGGAAAGCCCGCCCTTTACGCCGCTGCTCAATGTTACGGCACCGGACGTGACGGTAGAAAACATTGACTTTCATCTGCTGCGGTATGGCATTGTGGGTATGGCGGACTGGCTTAGCGTAAAAGACTGTAGCTTTCTCCTTTATGATGACACCTATCGGGTGTCCTCCTGCGGTATCTGGCTGGCAGGAGCCAAGAACGCCTCATTAACCGGCAACCGCTTTACCGGCTGTGGCGTATGCCTTGCCGGACCGCCCATTACCGAAAGCAGCTTTGGAAAACCGGTGCTTACGGGATTGTATGAGGTTGGAGATGACATAGAATTCTTTACCACACACCTTATGGAAAACAACCTGGTCAACGGCAGGCCTCTGTACTACTTTGTCGGCGCTGACGGACTGATGGCGCCGACAGATGCGGGCGAACTTATCGTGGCGGCGAGCAGCGATGTAACGGTGGCCGATGTGGACGTATCGGATTGCAGCATGGGGCTGATTGTGGCCTATTGCAGCGACGTGTCCGTCCAGCGGGTAACGGCGGACCGATGCGGCATATTTGGTACGTATTTTGCGTACGTGGACGGAGCGGAAATGGTGGATACCAGCGCTGCTGACACCAATCACGCTCTGGACTTCCGGGCCTGCAAAAATCTGCTTTTGAAAGACTGTCGGGCCATTGACTGCGACCAGGGCATCTTCTTTTCCTACGTGGATGACAGCCGTATTCAAAACTGCGAAGCAACGGGCACCGGCCAGGGGTTCTTCTTTGCCGCGGGTAACCACAACACGGTTTCCCAGTGCCGGGCTGATAACTGTGAAAACGGCATGAATGTACAGAAGGAAAACGACATGCTGATTCTTAACAGCACGTTTACGGGCAACACGGTCTGCGCCCTGCGCCTTGACGTGTCACCCTCCATTGTGGTGGATAACGCCTTTTCAAACAACTGGGTGGACATCATGGCGTACGGTGACGCCGAGGTGACCATCGCGAACAATACGCTTGAGGGCAGCGGCTCGTGCGCTCTTTACCTCAGGGACCTGCCATACTGCCGCATTCTGGCCAACCATTTTCAAAACAGCCTTGGCAGCAGCATTCAGTGTCAGGGTGATATGGGCGGCACAGTCCTGAACGATAACGAGGTGGATAAACCGATTGAAATAATGCCGGAAGCATAGCCGCCGTATCCAGGCCTGCCGGATGAGCGCAGGGCCGCCTTCCAGCCTTGCCCAAGCAGAACGGACCGGGATGCTGTGGAAGAGAGGCAACGGGCCGGCATGATGCCCAAAAGGCATGCAGTCTCCGGCATGGGAGAGCGCTCCTTTGGTTCTTGTGCCGATGCGGACGGTCGCAAGGGGGTGCCCGATTCAGGCCGTTGAAGACTGCCCAAAACCGGCTTTTTACAGGAGGGTTCGTAACCTCCCATCGTCGCAGAGGGTGCTGATGGCACCCTCTGCTCGTTTGGGTTGCGTGCAAATACAGATGCTGCCGGGTTTTTTCGACACGCCGCCAAGCTTTATCAACGGCCTGCGCAGTGCATGGGCAGCGCGCTGGCGTTTTGACTGCCAGTCAGCGACGCCTTCTTCCCCGCAAAAGGATTGCCGCGGCAGGCCCCGGTCATGCCCTCCTCCGGCCTAGAGCGCGAACAGCGTAATCTCCGTGGGATAGAGAACGGAGCTCTGGAACCGGAGATAGAACCGGTAATCGCTGCACCAGTCATGGATCATGCGGGGAATCTTCCACAGATCCTCGTTGTTGTGGTAGACCGAGATCAGCAGCTTGGGATGGTCCTTTAGGATATGGCCTTTGGCTCCCAGCAGCGCCCGCTGCTCATGACCTTCAATATCGGCCTTGATCAAAGTGACCGGTTCCTGAATATCGGCGTCCAATGTGGTTACGGGAATTTCACCGCCCGTCTCGTCGCTCAGGGTGTTGGCCGAGGTGCTGGCCGCGTTGACCGCAAGGGACATGAACCCCTCCACGTCGCTTATGCCCTTTTGGCGCAGGTCGATATCCCGGTAGCCGGCCAGGTTTTTCTGAAGCTGTTCAAAGGTGCCGGGCGTGATCTCATAGCAGTATATTTTTTTGTAGCAGTCCTCGCCGTACTGCTCCAGATAGGTAAGCACCGTATCGCCGATATAGGCGCCCAAATCAACGATCACTTCGTTTTCATCACACGCAAGCAGATCCAGGTCGAAATAGCTGCTGAAGAGATATTCCTTGGCCTGGGACGTGGTGACAAAATCGTAGCGGTACCAGTTGCTCAAGATGGCGTACAGGGTCTTTCTGGAACGGTAATCGGCCAACCGGCGGTAGAGCCATGCAAAATCCTCCATGTGCCGGGAAAGCGCCTGCTGCTTGAGCGCGATTTCTTCATAGTCGCCCCGGTCGATATCCAGCTTTCCCCAATAGGGGTACTGGGAAAAGAAGGTCATCAGCCCCCGCTTGGCCGGCTCCGGCACAGCGTCAAAGCTTTTGCGCATGCGATAGTACAGCTCTTTTTCATCCAGCGATCGGATTTCGTCCGCCAGGCTGAAAAAAGCTTTGTCAATGCAGTTCATTCCATCACCTCCGCCCAAGGATATGGCGGCGAGGCGATGGGCATGCACGGGCCCCGTCAGGCGTCCCAGCGCGGATCGCGCGGACGGGCGGCCTTTTTTTCGTCCTCCGGGAAAATATAGCTGATCTCCATGTAATCGAAAGGAACGGCTTCCATAAAATGCTCCGGCAGGAAACGGGTCAGCGCATATTCGTCCCAGTCGGCGCGGTGGCGCGGCAGCCAGACCGGCTGGCTCAGGTCCAGTTTGGGCAGCAGCTCGCGCAGGGCGGCTTCCGGATCGTCGCGCGTGCAGGGCACGGTGGCGTCCCGCTCCACGCGATGGCGTTTCATCAGGCGTACCCACAGGCGGCCGGGGGCGGCATGGTCCATGGCTTGGTTCCCTCCTTTGCAGCGTACAGCCATTATACACGCAGGAGGAGCCGCATGCAAGACAGGCGCGGACTTTGCTTGACCTGCGGGATTTTTGTTATATAATAGGGTAGAATGGAGCAAAGTAACGGCAAATGCCGCTGATACCCTAAGGAGGTACTATGCCTACCGCAATCGCTTATCGCCGCGCGCCCCTGGTGGACCCCGCGCTTGTGCCGCTGTCGGATGCCGCCGTGCATGCCGACGGCCTGCAAAAGCAGCTGACCGATTTGGCCCTTGGGCTGGTGGATCTCAACCGCATGTCGCCTCTGGACGCGGCGCTGGCCACCAAGCTGGGGGGCTATACGGAAACCCCGCCTTTTCCGGATGTGGAAGCGGCGGCGGGCCTGCTGCCCAATGAGCCGGAGCGCTTTGCGGCGCTGCTTCGCGCGGCGTCGATGCTGGCCGCTATGGAGCGTGACAAGCAGGCCATGCTGCGGGTGCTGGGCGGCATGCGCGCCTTTTTGGACGCACTGGGAGAGCTGAACGAGGAACAGCTGTTTGCGTGTGGTGCGGACATTTTGCGGCTGGCGGTGGACCTCTACCGCCGGACGGGCCAGCCGTTTTTGCTGAGCCTGATGGAGAGCCTGCGTTCCCGTCTGCCGGACGTGAGCGGCCTGATGCATATGTTTCCCTTTCAGCGGGAATACCGCCCCGAGACCGGCGCGCATACGCCGGATGAGGAGGCGTATTACGCGCGTATGCAGCGCTTTGCCACCGGCAAGGGCACGGCCGACGCGCTGGCCATGACCGCGCTGATCGCCCAGTACAGCGGTTCGGGCCGCGACGCGGCGGCGGGCAAGGCGGGGCTGACCGCGCTTTCCCGCTACCACGGCATGCCAAGCGGCGCGTTCTCGGCCGATCCGTTTCTGGCGGGGCGAGACCCGGCCCGCGCGGTGGAACTGCCCGCGGCCTGCGCCCAGGCGGAGGCGTATTTTGACGCGCTGTGCCAGTCCGGTGACGCCGCCATGGCCGACCGGCTGGAAATGCTGCTGCTGAACGTGCTTCCCGATTTGCTGACGCCCGATGGCGTGCGTTCCCTTTCGCCCACCAACCGCCTGGCCGGGGATGAGAGCTGCCAGGCCCAGTCCCCCGAACCCGAGGAGGTATCGGCACTTCTGCGCGCGCTGTATGCCATTCGCCGCAGCGTGTGGATGAGCCAGGACGACGACACGCTGGCCTATGTGCTGCCGGTGGCGGGGGGATGCCTCACGCGTCTGGGCGGCGTGCCGGTGCGCTTTACCGCCGCGGTTTCGGGCGTGTTCCAGCGGGAAATCACCATCCGGGTGGAATGCCGGCAGGCGGTGCCCGCTACGCTGCGCCTGCGCGTGCCCGGCTATGCCGACGGCGCGCAGATCAGCGTCAACGGCGCACGGCCCCAGGCGGTGGCCCAGGGGGAATGGCATAGCCTCCGCCGCACCTATCAGAACGGAGATATCATCACCCTGCGGCTGGGACTGTCGCCGCGGCTGGAGACGGGCTACCGCGGCAGCGTGAGCCTGTATGTGGGCGCGCGCCTGATGGCGCTGGCCCTGCCGGATGAAAATGTGGCATGGCGCTATGCCATTCACTCTGGCAATCCGATTACGCCCGTGGAGGAGGACGGCTTGCCCTATGCGCTGGCCGCCGCGTGCGAGGCGCCCATGTGGAAGGAAAAGGCCGGTTTTATTCTGCCGCCGCCTCAGGGCGTGCCGGCGGGCCCGGCCTATGAGCTGACGCTGATCCCCTTTGCGGGCACGGGCGGGCGCATCGCGTCGTTCCCCTGTGTGGCGGAGCGCTGACGGGATGGGAAACGAGGCTCAAACCGTATTATGTCTGGCCCCCATGGCGGGCATCACGGACTGGCCCATGCGGGTTATGTGCTACCGCATGGGCGCGGACTATGCATGCTCCGAGATGGTCAGCGCCATCGGCTACCTGTGCGCCAAGCCCGGCAACGACGCCTACCGCCGCCTGCTGGCCGTGCATCCTGAGGAGACCAACACCGCCTGCCAGCTCTTTGGCAAGGACCCGTCCGTGATGGGCGAGGCCGCCGCAAAGGTGACGGCGCTGGGGCGCTTCCGGTCGCTGGACATCAACATGGGCTGTCCGGCCCGCAAGGTGGTGTCCTCCGGCGAGGGAAGCGCGCTGCTGCTGGACCCGGACCGCGCGTACCGGGTGATGGAGGCGGTCAAACGCAACACCAACCTGCCTGTGACCGTCAAAACCCGTCTGGGATACGATGCGGACAGCATGAACGCTTTGGAGCTGGGGCGCGCGGCGCAGGCGCTGGGCCTTCGCTGGATTGCCATTCATGGCCGCACACGGCAGCAGCAGTACGCCGGCACGGCGGACTGGACGGCCATCGGGGAGCTGAAGGCCCGCCTGACCCTTCCGGTCATCGCCAACGGCGACGTGTTCGCTCCCGGTGACGCCGCGCGCATGCTGAAGGAGACCGGCGCGGACGGGGTGATGATCGGCCGTGGCGCGATGGGCAATCCCTGGCTGTTCCGCGAGGCGAGAAGGGCCCTGGAGGGCGGCGCGCCCCAAGCGGTATCCCTGAACGAGCGCATCGACACGGCGGTGCTGCACGCCCGCTGGATGGTGGATTTCAAGGGCGAACGCCTGGGCGTGATGGAAATGCGAAAACATGTGGGACACTATATCAGCGGCCTGAGGGGCGCGACGGCCATCCGGCGGCAGGTGAATTTTGCCACCACGCTGGATGAGCTGGCCGGGCTTTTGGAGGGCCTGAGAACCAGCGAAAAGGAGTGAAAGGCATGAAAAAAGGGTGGAAGGCGCTGGCCGCGTTCCTGCTCGCGCTGATGCTGCCGCTTGGCGGCGCGTGTGCGAGTATCGCGGGCCTGGATGAAACGCTTGCAGGCTATTTGGACACGGACGGCGATCTGCGCTACAGCTTTGCCCTGCAGGTGGGGACGCTCCTGCCCTACGGCGAGGAAACGCTGACGATGATGAACGGCGTGCTGGAGCATATCCGCGTGGCCGCGTCCGAGACGGACGCAGGGGCCGAAAGCACGCTTGCTCTTTGCGTGGATGGCGAGAGCGTGATGGACCTCAACCAGCACAAGGCGGGGGAGAGCACCTCGCTGACCACCTCGCTCCTGCCCAACCGCACGCTGGTCAGCGGCGGATCTCCGCTGGATCTTTTGATGGGGACGGAAAATGGCGAAGCGGAATTTGACGCGCTGCTGGCCATTCAGGAGGTTGAGGGCTGCTACCAGACCCTGACCGACGCCATCTTGCCCTACGCCGAGCAGAAGAAGGCCAACTACAAGATCAAGGATATCGCCACCTCGCGCTGGAGCCGCATCGCGCGTCTGACCACCGAGCAGAGCACGGAACTGGCGCCGCTGATTGCGCAGGTGCTGGGCTGCGGCATGGACGCGGCCTTCCGTGCCGAACTGGAGAAAATGACCTATTCCAAGGGCTTCATCGTGGGCCTGTACCAGTCCGAGGAAAACGGCGAGGACCTGGCCGTCTATATCAAGGGCACCGTCACCATGGGGGACGGCACCACGCGGCAGCTGTCGTATCAGTGGGCTTTTACGGGCGACGCGGCGGAGCGCATCGACACCTACAAATTTGAGTTGACCCAGGGCAAGGGCGACGCGGAAAACCGTACGATCTCCGCCACCTACCGGCGCGGGGAGGCGGAGGGCGCCTTCTCCGTAAAGGGCGAGTGGTCCGCCGCCATCAAGCGGGGCACCTCCACCGTGACCACCACGGTGGAGCACGACCTCACCGGCGCTTCCGGGTCCGGCGATCGCACGCTGGAGGGTACGGTGGTCACCGCGGTCAAGACGGCGGCCGACGGGGAGACCGAAACCGTCACCACCACGCTGACCCCCGCGGTGAAGCTGTCCTCCGCGCAGGAGGGGGAGATCCTCACGGGAACGGTGGCGCTGGAGGAGATGACCGGCAAGAACGTGACCAAGGCGCTCACCTTTACCTTTGACGAGGAGCCCGTGCAGGTGACGGACCAGCCGGAGGAAAGCGCCGACATGGCGTCCGCTGCAGAGGACGGCGAGCCGGTCTACGATCCCATGCCCCAGAGCAGCCTGAGCCAGAACGAGGAGCCCGTGGACGGCGTGGATTCGGATTATCTGGTGGGGCAGCCGCCCATCGGTTATCAGATCTACGAAGTGCCGGACACCATGCAGACCTATGATCTGGACACCGCGCAGGCGGACCAGCTGGAAGCGCTGCGGGGCGAGCTGTATCAGAACCTGGCCGGACGGCTGCTCACCGCGCTGGCCAAGCTGCCTGCGGAGGACGCCGCGCTGCTTGCGGACAACCTGTCCGAGGAGGACTATGCGGCGTTCCTGGAACTGGCGCAACCTTGACGAAACAAAAGGAGGCCTGTGCATGAAACGGTTTTTTTGCCTGCTGATGAGCCTGATGTGCCTGTGTCTGCCTGCCGCTCATGCCACCGGGGTCGATGCGGAGGATTATACCGTCGCCGGCAAGCTGGTCAAGCAGCTGTGGGCGGGCAGCGGCTTCAGCGCCACCGTGTCGGTGGAGATCGCGGCCAAGGAAGGCACGCAGGCGATGAGTACGCTCAAGCCCATCGTGATGGACCTGAGCTATATCTATGTGCGCCCCACCGCTACGGAGACGGCGGAGCACCGCGCCGACGTGGTGCTTCTGGACGGAGAGAGCGCCGTCAGCGCGGCACACGCGCAGCTCAAGGACGGCGCGCTGGCCGTGCAGGCCGACGTCATCAGCCCCGACTGGTACAGCTTCGGGGAAGCGCCCGCGCAGAGTGGGGAGACCGCCGGGAACGGGGATGTGCTGGGGAAGCTGGGCGAGAGCCTGCTGGCCCAGACGGGTATGCCGGCGCTCGCCTCCCTTGCGGCGCAGGCCGCCGGGCTCATACAGGGTGCGGACGGGCTGGAGGATGTGCTGGAGAGCTATCTGACCCGCATGGACCTGTGGATCGAGGGCTACCGGCAAAACGCGGTGCTGGGCAAGCTGCCCGACGGCACCACCACCATGTCGGTCTACTATGACGTGCCGCCTGCGGCCATCAAATCGCAGGCCAAGCAGATGGTGCTGGATCTGCTGAGCGATCAGGTCACGCTTGCCCGCCTGCAGGAGGTGGCAGGGGAGGAAATGTCCCAGCTGCTGCTCAATCCCAACCTGCAAAGCTACTACTTCAGCGCAATCGACGCGCTGCCCCTGGCCTCCAACCTGACCATCGACCGCACGGTCAGCCTGGAGGGGGATACGCTGGAACTGCATCTGAGCCTGCCGCTCTACGATGCGGAGGGAGGAGAAGTCACCCTGCGTTATGACCGCACGCGCGGCGACGGCGACCTGCCCGACGACAATACCATCACCCTGGAAAGCGGCCTGCGGGCCATCGCTTTGACATACCAGGAATACAGCAGCATGACCGGCGTGCGCGTGATTCAGGGCAGCCTGACCAGCGAGCCGCGGGGGGCGGACGCCTTCACCGTGGAGGACGGCACGCCGCCCGAGGCGCAAAAGACGCTGGCGCTGTCCTTCAGCCTCAAGCAGGAGGAAAGCGAAACCAAGGACGATGAGCTGCGCGACGTCTACACCTACGACGCCACGCTGCGCCTGGAAAGCGAGGGCGAGGGCGACGCGTATGTGACCATTCCCGCCACGGAGGTCACGGTGTCCTCCTCCTTTGTGAGCAAGGAGCTCAAGTCCGCCGCCACCGATATGGAAGCGACGGTCACTCTGGGGGGTGACGGCTGGGATCAGACCTACACGGTAACCGTCACGGGCCGCAGCCGCCAGAAGTGGGACCCGGAACCGCTGTCTGCGGATCGCGTGTATGTGAGCCAGATGACCGAGGCGGATGTAGCGGCTCTTTTGCCGGGGGCGGCCCTGCGCTTTGCAGCGCTGATGGGCGAGTATCTGACCTCGGAACCTGCCGCAGCCGCGACGCCGGGGGCGTCTGCGACTCCTGCGCCCGATGCGTCCGCGCCTGCCGCGGATGCGACGGCGGCTCCCGCCACGGATGCATCCGCGGATGCTGAGCCTGGGGCCGCGGCGGAGGCGGATACGACGGAAACGCCCGCCCCTGCGACGGAAGCACCTGCTTCCGTGACAGAGGCGCCTGCCTCCGCAACGGACACGCCTGCGGCATAGGATGCGACAAATACATTGCAAAAACAGGGCCGGGGGTTGACAAGACGGCATGGCCGGTTTATAATCCCAGCATACAGCAACGGCGCTGTGGATAACCCGTTATCCATTGGCGCCGTTTTTGTATAGAGTTCCGGTATGGCACATTGAGAGGGAAGGGGCTGTCTTTATGGAAAACCTGAGCGAGCTTTTTGGGCAATACGCCTTTAACGACAGCATGATGCAGAAGCGTCTGCCCAAGGAAACCTATAAAGCCTTAAAGCGCACCATTGAGCAGGGACGTTCCCTGGACCCTGCGGTGGCTGGCGTGGTGGCCAACGCCATGAAGGATTGGGCGTTGGAGATGGGCGCGACGCACTATACGCACTGGTTCCAGCCCATGACGGGCGTGACCGCCGAGAAGCACGACGCGTTTATCACACCGCTCAAGGATGGCAAGGTTCTTCTGGAGTTTGGCGGCAAGGAACTGGTGCGCGGCGAGCCGGACGCCAGCTCGTTCCCCTCCGGCGGCCTGCGCGCTACCTTTGAAGCCCGCGGCTACACCGCCTGGGACCCCACCAGCTACGCCTTCATCAAGGAAGGCA
>OLOW01001252.1_pt1 | contig 17677 bp, 22 predicted proteins | sample 1672801 | NCBI WGS metagenome assembly OLOW01 (sample SAMEA3136725, study PRJEB25190) | human gut metagenome | biome: human gut; feature: human-associated habitat; material: faeces | place: Austria | collected 2013 | reverse complement strand
CGCTCTCATTCCGGCACAGCAGGTTATAGAGGACATCAACGGTAAATTCGTCCTCGTTTTCGGGGACGATGACCTCGTTCCCACACTGGCGCAGGTAGTTGGAGGCCGTATGGACGGCGCTCTGGAGGGACTGGATCGCTTCATCTTCCTGCTCCGACCGCCGGGTATTGGCCCAGGGCTCATACTCGAAAATCAAAAAGAACCGCCGTGTAACAGCCTCACGGGAGCCGACCTGCTGCACAAAGTTCAGGTAATCCTCCTGCATCAAGCGGCACTGTTCGTTTTCCTCATGGGCCATCTCCTGACGCACCGTGTCCAGGTGGCGGTTAATATCCGCGCGGCGGGTCAGGACCTTGATTTGAAGCTTGACGGGCGAGATTTTCAAGTACGAAACGAAGGAGTAGATGATATTCCTCTGCTCTCTGGCGCTCCGCAGCATGAAATTGATAGGGACAACCTCGACCACCTTGACAAACCGATGGTCCTTGGTGTAGATAATGCCGTTTGCAATCTTTTCAATCGGCAGATACTCCGCTACGGGGTTGAGAAAGGGCGAGTCCGCTTTGCTTCTGCGGTGCGGCTTCTTCTGTTTCGGTGTTTCCGCCGCCCGGGGTTCCTCGGTATGCTTTTTCTTTGCCGACTGCTTGCGGATAACACCGGCGATCTCCGATAGCATCGACTCGTTTTCCGGCGCAGGCTGCTTTTCTTTTTTCGGTTTCGGCTTCTTCCTTTCCTCTTTCGGCTCCGTCTTACCGACCACACGGCGGTTCTTGAGCCACTTGAAAAAGGCAATGATATACGAAGAAAGCGGCTCGCCAGCAATGCCCATCAGCGCAAATAAGGCGAGCGGCAGTGCCGTCAGGCAAAGAATGATAATACGGACGGTGAGCGAAAGGTCAAGGGAGAATACCGGCACACCTACCGCTGCGGCAAGTACGCCGGCCTCGATCACATTCCGTATTTTGAACATCCCTCCGAATAAGGTGCTGCCCTCGATAAAATTCGGAGGGATGATGTAGGTATCGTGATGTTCACTGTTTTTGCTCATCAAAGCCTCCTTCTTGTTTTCCCGATTCTTTATCGGTGATACGGTATTCTTCCTGCGCCTCGTGCCAATTTATCTGAAACAGGCACATGAACACGCAGCCAACTGCACCTCCGATAAGAAACGCTATTGTTGTCCACATGATTTTCCTCTTTTCTATCCAATGATCCAAAAAGGTCCGCCGGCTCCGGCGTGGGTGCTTGCCTCATTCAGAATGATGGACAGATCCCACTCCATACTGCTTCGGTCGTAACTTGCCGGATCGGCTACAAGTATTTTCCCGTCCTTTACGCCACGCAGGACGATAAAGTGGCCGGAGCTTGTGAAATGTCCCTTCAGCATAATGGCAACCACTAATTTACCGTCAGCCAGAGCGTCTGCAATTTTCTGCCCGTCCGAAGCCGAGCAGCCTTCAACATTCAATCCCCATGCTTTTGCGGCAGCAGGGATCAGCGCATGATAAGAGCCGCTGCCCGAACACCAATAGCCGTTTTCATACGACCATCTTGCCATCTCGATGGGGTCAACGGTATCGTTTGCCAGCGAGGATACAACGATCGACATCGCCGTAGGCCCACAGCCGTAGCCGCCGATATTGTCAGTGCCATACGGTTGCCCCGCATAACGTTCGTCCAGCTGATTGAAATAGACGACTGCGGTTTGTCCGTCCGTAAAGCGGATATTGCCAAGCGAAGAAACTGTTGTATACCCGGCAGGAAGCCCCTGGAACATACTGTCTCCGAGGAATAGGCTGAGGTTATACGCATAATCGTCAGCAAGGTCTTTCTGCTCGGCGGTCAGATGGAATACCTCATCGGCAAAGTAGGCTTCGCCGTTGTAGGAAACCGTATAAATGATCCACTTTTCCGTGGTTGTCGTTACGGTCTCCGTTGTTGTTTCTTTGCCAGTCGAGGCATCCACCGTTACCGAGGTCGTGACCGTTTCAACTGTGCGTTCTTCTTCCTTTTTGGTATAGGAATAGAGCTTGTCCTTGCCGCTGCGCAGCATGGATTCCATATCCGACACAGACACAGCGGCATAATCCTCATTCTTTGCCGCACAGTATTGTCCGACAAACAGATTGGCGTTAAAATTCGGTGAGCTTTCATAAGGGTTTATGACCTCTTTGCCGTCAGCGGTGCAGGCAGCATAATCGTTTTCTATGGCGGTCAGCGTATCGGTAAGCGCCTCGGACAGCACGCAGCTCACGGCAGTAGAGATCTCGACCAGATTACTGTCGATTGCCGCACTGCTGTTCATGATCGGCGTATCGGGGTCGGCCGGAGAATGAGAATTGCCGAAGCCTCCGAATATGATTCCGGGGAGCATACACAGAATAAGGATCGGGATCATCAGCACGGCGGTCGCCGCAATGATGACCTTCCCGACAAACTTCCGATTTTCCCAAGCAAAGCCGGCAACGGCACCCCACACGCCTCCGGCAGCTGCACCTTTGGCGGCACCGGCAATGGCTTTTCCGGTTTTAACAGCACCTCGCACCGCTTGTGCGGCCTGTGCGCTTTTCTGCAACGGTTCAGCAACCGGACGACTGTTATCCGCCATCAGATCTTATCCTTTCGCCAGGGAGCCTTCGGCAGCCTTTTGACAAGGCTTTCCTCATAGACGATACTGCCGTCGTCTGCTTTGTGTGGCTTTCTCTCTACGGTATCCGTTGCATATTGCTTATACCAAGAGGTGCCGTCCGCAGCCGTGACGGTCGTGTATTCTCCTTCGGGCGGCATATACTGGTCGGTGTGATACATTCCCATAGCAATGCCCTCCGGGTGCTCGTCATTTGTTTCGGTTGCGAAGATATGTCCGCCGCCGATCTCTACATCTGAAAAGGATGGAACACTTTCCGCATCCGGCCCGAGCGCCGTATATCCCATATAGGACATAAGAGAGTCTGCAGCGCTTTCACCGGAAATAGAGCCGGTAGAAGAAATATTACCGGTTGCGATCTTGCCGATCACGCTGTTGGCAAAACCGCCGCCCTTACTGAGCGAGGAATTGAATGCCATACCGCCGAGACCGCCGCTTTTTGAGCCGTTTGCATTGTTGATAGCGGTGTTTGTGACCTTTCGGCTTACAACGCCGGAAAGCCCGCCTTTCATAAAGGTGTTGCCTCCGCCACTACCGGAGGAACTTCCGCCGGAACCGCCTCTACCGGCAAAAGTCCTCGCCGTTCCGATTCCACGCATAGCGATCATCGCCTCAGCCAGCATAGAGCCGCCGGTGTGTCCGACATTGATGCCGAGGGAAGACATAAAGCTGTCGATTTTCTGCGATACCTTCAAAAAGGCAATCGCACACAGAAACCACACGAAGAGGTTTCCGGTAACAACTTCTTTCCCGACGGCGTTTACCTGATCCTGCACTTCGCTTTCGGTCAAAGCAAACGCCGGAACAGTTGTAAGCGAAACGGTCACGGCAACGGCAAGCAGGGTAATGAGTATTTTATGTTTTCTTTTCATCGTTCCTCCTTAAAGTGCCAAAGGGTTGGAGAGGAACTGTCCCACCATACTGGTAAAGAGCCGCAGGCACCAGGCGTTCATCAGCAGCAGAAATACCTGGCCGCCGAACATACGGCACCAACTCTTAAAGATATTGGAAGTGGTCTGCGATGCGCCCATGGCAAAGGCAACCGGTGCGGTAAACACCAGCACACCGAGCAGCACATAGCGCTCCGCCGCTTCAAACAGCAGTTTGATGTAATTCCAAGCCAGAATCAGTATGAGGATCAGTGCAATCAATGCCACCGTGCCGCTTGCACATACGCCGAGTATCGTCAGGAAAACGGAATTGAAGCTGGCAAAGTCAAGCGGCGGTAATTCGGAATTGATTATCCACTGATAGGGTGTTCCTCCGATTTTCAGTATGATATTTACGATCTCGTCCGCAAAGTAGGCAAGGAGAATAAAGAGTATTGAACGGATGGAAAGTTTTACGGGATCCTCCGCTTCAATGCCGGCGGAAAGTCCGTAATTCTTAAAGAGCTGCCACACCCAATTAAGCAGGATAAGCCCAATCGCCAGAGCGACGAATATTTTATACATCGTCTCTGCCGCAGGAAAATACCGATTGAAGGTGCTCATATTACAGCCCAGTGCGCCCAAAACTGAGGTGTTGATAAGGTCCAGTCCGTTCATGACCTGTTCTGCGATCCACTCTACGATTCCGTCAAGTATGCCCAAGACATCGACCTCCTTTCATTTTGGCGGGAACGATTACCCGTTCCACTTGCCGCCGGAGAAGAAGGGAGTGATATAGGCCATAATGAAGCCGAGACCGTTAAGGATCGCCCAGGTGATGATGATACGCTTCAGCCAGGCACGGGCTTCGTCAACCGTCCGTCCCGATTTGGAGAAATTCATCATCAGAAGTGCGATAGCGGCGGTCACAACGGCGGCAATGGTAGAGATCGTGAGAATCTGCGTATACACATCCTTCATGATCTCGTTTGCCTTTTCCCATACCGTTGTCGCCGCAAAGACGGGCATCGTGTTTGCCGCCAGCATCGTGACGCTGAGGAACCCGGCAAAAAGAAAACGCCCCCAGTTGATATGGCGGCGATCCTTTCGGTCCTTCGGCTTTGTGGTTTTCAGTTGATTTTTCACTGTGTACCTCCTTGAAAAAATACTAAGCCGCCCCGAGAAATGGGGCGGCTTGTGCGGTCGTGCCAATCAGGGCAACAAAAAAACACCATCGAAAAAATGGTGTCTGTTTTGCCCTTGTCGGCACTTGATACAGTTTTGAGCATACACATTATAGCACATACGGATTTGCGCCACAATAGCAAAACACTGCCAATATACTGCCATTGACCGCCGATTTGCTGCCAACGCTATTTATCGGGAAAAAATTGCTCCATAAGACTCAAACTATCCCGGGAAGTATAGCCCCACAAGATTGAAGAAAGAGCCTCCACAGCATTCTTTCGCCTGCGGAAAAAGGTGCGTTCGCTGATGTCGGACACATGGGGTCGGATCATTTCAATAATCTCATCAACGCTCCGATACTGCTGGGGCGAAAGGTAGCTGTAATAAAGCAGCCAATAATACATCTCGCCGTGTTTATGCTTGTTTCGCATGATATTGACCGAGACTTCCAGCAACTTCAGCATTTGATAGCTTTTTTCAATGCTTCTGGCCTGTTCTTCGATGCCGTTATCCGAGAAATCCACACCGGCAAGGTAGATGGACTCCAAAAAGTCCTCGATACTGCTGCCAACCTCCATCTGAAACCGTCGTTTGACCTGCTGCACCGACAGCTCCAAACCCCACACCACATCCCGGTATTTTTTCAGAAGCAGGTAGGTATCGTGAAATCTTTGGTCTTCCGGCATCTGTTCCGGTTGCTTTTTCATCGGTCACACCTCCTTCACGGTTACGGGCGACAGCCGTACCTCAAACTGGAATATCTCTGTGGAATCCTTGCACGACAGCACAAGCAAATAGCGATAGTCTTTCAGCTTCCGGAGATCACAGACATGAATAAATGCTTTCCTGCAATCGTCGGATAAGGGTAATAACTTACACTGGAGCCTTGGGCATGAAAAGCAAGGAAAGCCTTGTGCAGCAAGGATTTTTGCCGCTTTTTGCAGAATAATCTCCGTGTGCGATTTTGAAACGCCGGAACTGTTTTCTGACACGCTACCTTCCTCCGTTTCTTCGTCCATCTGAATATGGATATTAAGCGACATTGCCACCTCATCTTTGTCGATCATCACATCGGAAATCTGGAACATGGTCGAAAGATATTGCTTGAGGTAGATAGCCGTGCCGTGCGTTCCGGGGAATGCGACCATAGATAGATAGTCGAGCTCCTGCATTTTGCGGAGATAGCGTCCTGCCGTCGCCTTGGACACGCCCCAGCGCTGTGCAAGCTCCGCATACCCGATGAGTGGGCTTCCGGTGCCGTTTCTCATATACACGACGGGACCGACCTCTGAGCCTTGCACCTGCGTGTCGTTGTATACGGTGTTGATCCACAGATCCAGCATAGCGTCCATTTCCGAACAGCGGCCGGCGCTGACCAATTCATTGGCAACCGAGATCGGCAGAAAGAAGAAGCCAGTATCCTTCTGGCACGGGGCGTTGTACTCTAAAACTCTGTTGTATTTGCACCATCCTTTGATTTTGAATTTCACCAGCCTGCCCCGGCCGAGCAGCGTATAGGTGATAAGGTGTCTGTCCTGCAGCTCCCTGAGAATGGCAAGTGCCTGATGCTGAAAGCGAGTGCGGAACCACTCGGTTAGCTCGCTCACACGGCAGAGCCATTCGCCGGGATAGATCGTGTAGCTGATTCCATCGATCCGTTTATAGGAAGTACGGAAGTTTGCAAAGCAGGACAGCACCGTGAAATGGTAAAGCCCCGATGTGCCGCCGACACGGATGCTTTTATCCTTCATCAGCAGCCCGATAAATTGCCGGTAGATCCGGCAGCGTGGGTAATCCACGATTTGTTTTAATTCTAATTGATACTCTGACATGGTTGTTTCCTCCTTGAAACAGGAAAAGCGGTGCAGAACCAAATGGAACTGCACCGCTCAGGCAGCAAACTATTGATTTTTGCGCCTTTTGTAGTATAATATTCATATAGCCTATAGAGAAACAAGGTTGTTCCTCTGTTGCCAACAAATATTGATACGAGTGAGATACCTGATTTTGAGGTACACGACGGGTACACAAAAAAGTTTTTCTCGCAAAATCAGACTGGTAACGGAAGGAATAACCGCCGTATAAGATACCTACGACACTCATTTTTATGGGTGAGGAGATATTCAAAACGGAGTGGGAATAACCTCACACATCAAAAGAGCGCTCTCCCCATTCCGGGGAGAGCGCTCTTTTTGATGCAGGGAATTACTCAGCAACCACAGTATACCAAATGTCGCCGTTGGTCTGAGTCTGAGGCACGACCTTGTAACCATCGGCCACGAAGTTGGTGCGGCACCCTCAGCGGAGTTGTTGGAGGGGTCGAGGTTCACGAAGGTACCGCCGGTGATGATGACCTTAGCTGTACCATTCTTGTAAGCGCTGTCCACGCAGTTGATCAGGAAGTTGTAGCCATACGGATCGCCGAATGGCTCACAGGCAAAGGTACCGCCGTTGATGACCAGCGTACCCTCCTGAACCTGCACAGCAGTACCGCCGCCGTAATAGTAGCCGTCGTTGATGGTCACAGTAGCGCCCTCCCGGACGTTGATGCCATAGTCGCCGTTGACGCCGGTATCAATGCCGCCGTATCCTCAATGTTGTTGGTCTGGATATCCTCGGTAACAGCCACGACGACGCCGCCGTTGGTCAGAGCCTCCTTCCGTTCCGTAACGTTCGCCACAGGGTAAGTGGCGTTCTCGTCGTACTGGTTGTTGAAGCTATCGCTCTCCACGGTGTCCTGGGTGGCGTAGACGGTGATGGTAATGTTCTTAAGCTCTTTGTTCATGTACTCGTTGCCGGCCCATCACGGCCCAAGTGGATCCAGCGGCCCCAGCTCCGGGTCGTAGGGCAAACACACCACCTCGTATCCCCCGCTGGGACGGCTCCCCGGCAGGAGCAGTCCCTCCTCCCCCAACCAGAAATCGCCGGGGTGCAGGACCAGCCCCCGCTCTTGCGCCGTCTCCCGCAGGCAGCGACGCCACAGCGCATGGGGAGGGAAGCACTCTCCCAGTCCTACCGGCAGACCATCCGCCCACACATCGCCCCGGCAGCGGTACGGCCACGGCCCCGTGAGCTCCGTGCAGATGCTCACACCATGCTCCGTCTCCCGAACGATACGGCTGCGGAGGGCCGCCGTAGTCAGCGGCAGCATCCCGCCCTGTTCCAAAGCCCTCCGACATCGCTCCGCCAGCTGCGGCAGCAGCACCCGGCGGCCATAGTCCAGCAGCCCCCTGCCCCACGCTGCATAATACCGGCAGAAGGCCCGCTTTCCCTCCCAATGGGGCAGCTCTGCCTCCACTGTCAGCAGCGGCAGTTCCTCCCAAGTCAGCACTTGGGGCGGAAAAACAGGTTCAACGGTCACAGCCACAGCCAGCCCTCCTCTCGTATCCTACCCTCCACTCTATGCACCCCCGGCACCGCAGGTGCAAAAAAGTTTCCGCCGCCCGTTTACTTTCATACGTTACCATGATACAATATGAAAGTACATCCAGCAGAAACGGAGGAATGTTCCATGGCGCACAAGATCACCATCGCCACCAAGGAGAAAAACGAGCGGCTGTACCGGGCCATTCTGGCTCTGGAAACGGAAGAGGAGTGCTATGCCTTCTTTCAGGACCTGTGTACCATTGCCGAGCTGCGCTCCATGGAGCAGCGCTACGAGGTAGCCACCCTGCTCAGCGAGGGCATGGTGTACAGCGACATACTGGAGCGCACCGGCGCCTCCAGCGCCACCATCAGTCGGGTGAACCGGGCTCTCCTCAACGGGACCGGCGGCTACGTCAGTGTGCTGGGCAAGATGAAGGAGGACGGTCATGAGCAGCTATGAGGGGCTTGCGGCGTCCTACGATGCCCTGACCACCGACGTAGGCTACGAGAAGCGGGCGGACTTTCTGGAAAAGCTTTTCCGCCGCAGCCGTATTCCCGTCCACACGGTGCTGGATCTGGCCTGCGGCACCGGCACCATGACGTGGCTGCTGACAGACCGGGGCTATGAGCTCATCGGCGTGGATGGCTCCGAGGAGATGCTGGCCGCCGCCATGGAGAAAAGCGGACAGGTGGAGGGCATCCCCCCCATCTTCCTGCACCAGTCCATGCCCCAGCTGGATCTTTACGGCACGGTGGATGCCGCCATTTGCTGTCTGGACAGCCTGAACTATCTCACCCGCCCCGCCGATGTGCAGCGCACCTTCCGGCGGCTGCACCTGTTCATCGCCCCCGGCGGGCTGCTGGTGTTCGACATCAATACCGTGGCCAAGCTGGCGGCGCTGGATGGACAGGTCTTTCTGGACGAGACGGAGGACACCTACTGCGTCTGGCGCACGGAGTATCACCGGGGACTGTGTACCTATTACGTGGACCTCTTCGACCGCCGCCGGGACGGTGCATGGCAGCGGGAGCTGGAGATCCACCGGCAGCGGGCCTATACCACAGAGGAGCTCACCGGCTGGCTGAGGGCTGCCGGTTTCAACGATATCCGCACTTGGGGCGACGGAAAGCTGCGCCGTCCCACGGAGAACGAGCAGCGGATCTATTTTTCCTGTATCAGAGAGTGAGGTCATTTTCATGAGCGATCATATTTTGCGTGCCATTACATCCGACGGCTTGGTGCAGGCCGCCGCTATCAGCAGCCGGGACCTGACGGAGCGGGCCCGACAGATCCACAAGACCCTGCCGGTGGCCACCGCCGCCTTGGGCCGGACACTGGCCGGAGCCTCCATGATGGGCAACGCCCTGAAGGGCCACGGCGCCAGCCTGACCCTCCAGATCAAGGGCAGCGGCCCCTTGGGTACCATTCTAGCGGTATCCGACTCCGACGGCAACGTCCGTGGCTACGTCACCAACCCTCAGACGGAGTTGCCCCTGCGCCCCGACGGCAAGCTGGACGTGGGTGGGGCCGTGGGACAGGAGGGCTCCCTGACGGTCATCAAGGACCTACACATGAAGGAGCCCTATGTGGGTACCGTGAACCTGCTGGGAGGCGAGATCGCCGAGGACATCGCCGCCTACTTCGTGGAGTCCGAGCAGATCCCCACCGCCTGCGCTCTGGGGGTACTCATTGACCGGGACCAGAGCGTCAAGGCCGCCGGAGGCTATCTGATCCAGCTGATGCCCGGCGCCGGGGAGGACACCATCGCCAAGGTGGAGGGCGGTATCATGGCCGCTGGCAACGTCTCCGCCATTCTGGAAAAGGATCCCGACCCGGAGGCCATGCTGCGGACGGTGCTGTCGGGCTTCGAGGTGAAGGTGCTGGAGCAGGAGCCTGTGGAGTACCGCTGCGGGTGCAGCCGGGACCGCATCGAGCGGGCGCTGCTGTCACTGGGTCGGGACGAACTCTCCGCCATTCTGGCCGAGCAAGGCTCCTGCGACCTGACGTGCCAATTCTGTGACCGGGTGTACCACTTCTCCGGCCCGGAGCTGGAGGGACTGATCCAGAGCCTTGAGAAAAAAGATTGAAAAAATCTGATTTTCCTGTTGACATGGCGACCGGTTTTTAGTATAATTATCCTTGCCGTTGCGATGGTAAGCCCTTCCGGCGGCAAGGACGGGAGCATAGCTCAGCTGGTTAGAGCACCTGCCTTACAAGCAGGGGGTCACTGGTTCGAGTCCAGTTGTTCCCACCAAATTTCATGGCCAAGTAGTTCAGTTGGTTAGAACGCCAGCCTGTCACGCTGGAGGTCGTGGGTTCGAGCCCCATCTTGGTCGCCATATGCTGCTGTAGCTCAGTCGGTAGAGCGCATCCTTGGTAAGGATGAGGTCGGCGGTTCGAATCCGCCCAGCAGCTCCATGAAAAAGCCTTGAAAATCAAGGCTTTTTTCTTTTTGTCTTGAATCTGCTTCCCGTCCCGGAAAGCCATTTAGCTACTATTTGGCTACTGGAGCGGGATTTTTTTGTTTTCATGCCTCTTTGGAGAGGAGATTTTCCAGCGCATCCGCTGCTTTCCGGTCGCTCTCCTGCAAGGCGTGAGCATATATGTTCATCGTGGTGGAGGTCTGCGCGTGGCCGAGTCTGCTTGATACCGTTTTCACGTCCTACCGGGAAGCAATCAGCAACGTGGCTGACGTGTGTCTGAGTCCATGAAACGGAATCAGGGGGAGCTGCTGCTCCGGCACTCTGCCGTCGTTGTATCGCCGGATTGCATCCTGAAAAGATTCATACGGCGTGGAATAGCTCATCATTTTGCCGTTCTCCTGAATGAAAACCCAGTCGTCGCCTTGCCAGTCCTGCCCGAATTGAAAGCGCTGCTGCAATTCTGCCAGCTGCAACGCCTTGAAACGTGCTGCAAGGAAGCGCGAAAAAGATACCGAGCGATAGGAAGACTTTGTTTTCGGCGTCTTGCACACCTGTTTCCCGTCTACAAGGGTTACGGCCTTTGAAACCTGAACAACGTTGTTCTGGAAATCAATGTCTGACCACTTGAGCGCCAGCAGCTCCCCTTTTCGCAGACCGGTATAGATCGCCAGATTGAACAGCAGCTTGATTTGTTCCTGCATATTCTTTGTGATCTCATAATCGCCGACTGTGTAAGGCGTGCCGGTATCGTCAATTCTGGTATGACCTCCTATGCGCACGGTATAAGGCTGCTCAATATACTGGAGGAATGCCGCCGCCTGCTCCGGCGTGAAGAATTTCAGCTTGTCGGCGGTGCTTTCTGCCTGTACTCTGACCTTGTCGCAGGGGTTTCGGTCGATGATCCCCCATTCCGTAGCCGTCCGCAGGATGGAGGAAAGCACATTGCGCGTTTTGGTTATGCTGCCCTTGCTGTAGCCTCCGACCTTGCCGTCCTTGCGTGCGCCGTCCTTCGTTAGGGAGAGGAAAAAGGCGTTTAACGTGTGGGGCTTGATCTCCGACAGCTTATAGTGGCCGATTGCAGGCAAGATTTTGTCGTCCAGCTCTTCACGATACTTTCTGACCGTCCCCGGCTGTAGCTTCGGCTTCGCATATTCTTCAATCCACCTGTCAGCAAATACTTGCAGGGTGACTTTTCGCCCATCCATAGCCGCGCCGCTCTTTACCCGTGATTCAAATTCGTGGGCAAAGTCCTGCGCGGCTTTTTCCATCTTTTTTGGTGTCAGACCTGCATCTGGCTTGAACGTGGCTGTTTCGATGATCTTCTTGCCCTTGACGTCGTAACCGCAGGAAACCGTGATCTTGTAGCTGACGCCGTTCTTTCCTTCGATTTTCTTAATGCTGGCCATTGTCAGAACCTCCCTTAATCTCCTGAACCTTAAGACGCATATCACTAATACGCTCATGCACTTCAACCATAAATAGCGTTTTTTGCTTTATTGGCTGTCCGTCTATTCTTTCTGCTACACATTTGTCGTCAATCTCTATGTATTGTCCGAGCTTGTCGAGAGTATAGAGGCATTCGTCTTTCAAAAGTTCATCAAGTGCCAAGAGCACAAAGTACATACTATGCATGTTTGCCTCTTGAAGACTTTTAGTTCCAGCTTCACTTAATCCGAGCATTTTGTGCACAGCCTGTAAAGTGGTATACCTGTTTGTTTTTCTGCGCCCTCCGAATGACCGTAATATTATCGTTTTGAATGTACAGAATTCCCCAGTGACAAGGCACCTTGCTTTCGGCAGATCGGCTGTGACTTTGGCTGACAACCAAATAGTTTTCGTCAAAAAACCGGTCATAGGCTTTGACCTGATCCTGCAGCCGGGCGTAGTTGTCCTGATCACTTTTGATTTCATAGCCGGTCAGCTTATCCGTAACAGCCATCACATCGCAAATCGATGCACCGATGCTCTTTTCCTGATAAATGCGGATCTCGTGGTTGGTTGCCTGCAGCCAGGAAATCAGAATCTCCCGAATGGATTTGTCGTTCATATGTGCGCTCCCTCTGCGACTGTGTCAGATGTTTTTCAGAGCACAGTATAACGCACCTGATGGGATGTTCTTGTCCCATCGGAATCAGGCAGACTGACAGCAGTTTTAATTGATTCGTCTGCGATTGGGGAGCCGATCTTCCGTATGCTGCAGCCCGGCTCTTCCAGCATCTATGACATCGTGATCTCGTGCAAAGGCAAAGAGAAAAGCCCGGAGGATCATAAAAATCCTCCGGGCTTCCGGCTCAATATGTAACATCCCTGATAAAAATGAAAAATCCGAACGCATCCCCGATTAGGAAAAAGTTCGGATTTTTCATATGTGGTGGAGACTGCTGGACTCGAACCAGTGACCTCCTGCGTGTGAAGATATAATGAGCGCCGGAAAGCGTTGTGCTGCAACGCTTTCCGGCGCTTTTGCATACTTTCGGCTCGATGGGGCATCCATTGTGTCCGCCTGTATCCGCCTGCTTTTTTCCGTGTTTGCGTCACGGTTTGGGTCAAGCCCTGCAACGGCGCAGAAATGACCACGCTGTAGACAAAGAGCTACCGCAATATTCTTTCTGCACTTTTTAGCCGTTTTTAGCGGTTTCCTCTTAATTCTAATTACTTTCCTGACACCTTGTGACCCGCATCCCCCATGTGTTCCACACCTGTCTGCGGCATTTTATGTGGTCAAAGGCAAAGCCTCGCCGGAGCAATTCCGGCGGGGCTTTGCGGTATTCTCGGCAGCCTGCTTTTCCACTCGGTGAACAACACGAAAACCGCGCCGAGCCCCCCGCGCCGTGGGATGCTATAATCAAAGAGTATGGGCTGTGCGGAACTCTTCTGTTGACATTTCAACAACCATGTGGTTTAGTCCGACCGTTTAGATTTACCCTCGCGTCGAAGTTTTCCGGCACGTATCAAAGCGCCGTGATCGCGGCGGCAGGATATGAAAACATCTGTGTGGTGGGCGGCACAAGCGCAGCGATGGGAACGGGTATTTTGGCGGAGCTTGCGTTCCGGCTTTTGGACGCGGGAATGTCCGCAGAGGAAATTGCGGATGCTCTGGAGAAAGAGAAGAAAAAAATCGTTGTGGTGGCACTGGTGGACACCCTCAAATACCTTAAGCGGGGTGGACGCATTTCCAAGACCGCCGCATTTGCCGGCGGGGTGCTGAACATCAAGCCTGTGATCTCCGTCACTGACGGCGAGATACACCTGCTGGGGAAAGCACGCGGCTCGAAAATGGGGAACAATCTGCTCGTTCAGGAGATCGACAAGGCGGGCGGAATTGATTTCAGCAAGCCGGTGCTGCTTGGCTACAGCGGACTTTCCGGTGCGCTTTTATTGAAGTACATCGAAGACAGCCGCCACATTTGGGAGGGGCATTTGCGGGAGGTTTGCTACACAACGGTGGGCAGCGTGATCGGAACACACCTCGGCCCCGGCGCCGTTGTGGTAGCGTTTTTCAAGAATCAATATAACGCAGAACAGAACAGCAGCGATTGAAGAAGCTGCAATAAAGACAGGACTGCGCCGCGCCACCGTCAAATGAAACGGCGATGCGGCGCAGTATCATTTTATCTGACGCCATAAACCATAATCGAGATCACACAGGCTAACAGACTGACCGCCGAGCCGGCCAGAAGCTGCGGCAGGGAATGGCGCGACAGCTTTAGGGAGGAGCGGTACACTGCTGCGATCAGCAGAACGGACGGTATGGCAAAAAGCGGATGCAGCTTCCATGTCAACAGAAACGCCGGAGCTGTTGTGCTGCAGGCGTGTCCGCTTGCGCGAAGGCCAAAGCCCACGTTGAGCAGCAACAGCGCCGCGATAGAAATGACATAAGAGAGAAACAGGATATGGACGAGCCAGGAGCATGGCGTCAGCATTGACCAGAGAAACCCGCACAGATACCCAACGGCGCTGCATACCAGCGCCGTGCCGCGCTGCCCCCTGCGCCGGTCCTTTCCAATGTGGAAGATCTCCCGCAGCGGGTACGCCGCCAAGGGGATAACCAGCAGGAACACCTCGCACAGCAGCAGCTCCCTGCGCGTCAGAAGCCCTGTCGGAGCGTACATCAGAAGCAGCGTTACCCCGATGACGATGGGCGGCAGTGTCAGAATGCGTAGCGCAAGATGCAGCAGCGCCTTCCTGTCCGAGGCCTTCGTTTCATGACTCAAAGCCCAGCATAATCCCGCCGTGTTCTGCATAGTAGCTGCACAGCCCACGTAGCGGATAGCTTTTCACCTCTGCCCCCGGAAATCGCCGCCGGATCTCGGTGCAGAGCTCCAATGCAAATGTCGCGTTCCGGCAATGCCCGATGCGGACGCTGCCGCCCCTGTAGCCAAGCCGCACCATTTCACTCAACAGGAGCTCCTGCGTTTTTCGAGCGCCCCGACATTTGCCGAGCATCTCAAGCGTGCCCTCCTCGCTGGCCTGCCCAACGGCGCGGATGCCGAGAACACCGGCCATCGTTGCTGCCAGCTTGCTGATTCGTCCGTTCTGGGCGAGATTGTGCATGGATTCCAGCGCAAAGAGCAGATGGGTACGGCGCTGATACTGCTGTACGGCTGTGCAGACCTCCTCGAAGCTCTTGCCGGAGCGCAGCTCGGCGGCTGACTTTTCGATGAGCAGGGCGATCTCCGGACCGGCGGACAGCGTGTCCACCACAAAAATGCGGCGAGAGGGATTCTGCTCCTCGCAGCGTTTCTTTGCGGCAAGTGCCGCGCTGCAGCTGCCCGAAAGGCTGCTTGTAATGGTGAACGCGAGTACATCGCCGCTTTCGCCAAAGGCGGACTCCCAGTCCGCGATGTTCGGGCAGGCGCTGAAGGTGCGGCCCTTCGTGCCGCGAAGTGTTGTGACCATCGCGTCGACATCGAGCGCGGCGTCATCGCGAAATTCCTCCACAGCAGTACGGACGGTGAGCGGAACGCTGACAAAGTCCACGCCGTCCATGGTAAGCAGGTCGCAGCTTGAGTCTGCGGCAATGCGGATCTGATCCATAAGATGACCTCCAACTGAAAAAGTGTCGTTCGGTTCCGGTAAGGGATGGATGCAGTTTATCAGCTTTTTATTTCTTCGTCAACGGCTTTTAATAAACTGTTAAAAATATTTCGCAAAGCCGTTGAACTTTGCAGAGGAAACGCTTATAATAACAATATGGAAAAAGAAATGCAAAACAGAATCACGGCGGACATCGCGGCCTTCCGTCTGCCGCGCTATGCACAGATCCCGGAGGTCGGACTGTATCTGGAGCAGGTGGTGCGCTATATCAACGCCCGGTTGGCACCGTTAGGAGAGCCTGAACTGACTGGATCCATGGTGAGCAACTATGTCAAGCAGAAGCTGGTTCCTGCCCCTCAAAAAAAGCTGTATACAGCCGAACATCTTGCGCGGCTTCTGTTCATCGCGGTGGTCAAGCCTGTTGTTCCTTTGGAGGGGCTTCGACTGATGTTTAGCATACAGGAGGAGTGCTATCCCCTTCAGACCGCCTATGACTACTTCTGCGATGAGTTTGAGAATATGCTCGGCGCAGCGTTTGGTGTCGCTCCTGCAGTGGAGGGACTTGGTGAAACCGAGTCTGATGCCAAGGATCTCCTGCGCAGCACGATCTCGGCTACCGTCAATAAGGTCTGTCTGGACCGGTATCTGGAGGAGTATCGAAAGCGGCGGGAGCAGGCTGAGACTATTGTGGGAAAGGAAATCTCCCTGTTATAGTAGAAATGCTGTCTGGCAGCTGCAAAAGGAATATCCCCGGCTAAGCCGGGGATATTCCTTACGTCTCTCTGCCATGATTACAGTGCAAAACAGAAGAACATGCTCCGGGCCCTTCATCGCCATGTCCTAATTGATAAAGAGCTTTCATTGTTCCTGCATCGCTGCAATAGAGGGTATCCGAAGATTCTCTCTATTGTGATGATATGCCGAGCATCCTCCATGGTGCATCTGAAGCCTTCGGCTTTGCGCCCGGACAGTACAGCGTGCTGAGAGGAGGCTGCCTGTGCGTCGAGGCTTGTCTGATTCTGCATACTTCTCTGCAAGCAGGATCTTCTCGACTTCTGCCTTACAAAAGCCTATTTACCCGCCTGCGTTTCGCAGTAGCGGCAGCGGTAAACGCGCTTTTCACGATCCGTTAGCACAAACTCCTGCGGCAGCTCCTGCTCAACGGAGGTGATGCAGCGCGGGTTTTTGCACTTGAGCACGCCACGGATGCGCTCAGGCAGCTTGAGCGTGCGCTTTTCCACAAGTTTCCCGTCGCGGATGATGTTGACGGTGATGCTTGGATCGACGTAGCCGATCAGGTCCCAGTCAAGGTCCATTTCGCGGTCGATCTTGATGATGTCCTTGCAGCCGAGCTTGCCGCTCGTAACGTTTTTGAGGATGGCCACCGTGCAGTCAAGCTGATCGAGGCCGAGGATCTGATAGAGCTCCATGGATTTTCCCGCGGTGATGTGGTCGATGACGATGCCGTTTTGAATAGAGTCAATGATCATTGTGTCGCACTTCCTTTCTCACTTGATTTCCAACAGCTTGAGGATCAGCGCCATGCGGATGTACTTGCCGTACTGCACCTGCTTGAAGTAGCACGCGCGCGGGTCGTCGTCCACGGCGACGGAGATCTCGTTCACACGCGGCAGCGGATGCAGGATGCGAAGAGACTCCTTCGCGCCCCTGAGCTTGTCGGACGTGAGGATGTAGCTGTCCTTGAGGCGCAGATAGTCTTCCTCGTTGAAGAAGCGCTCGCGCTGCACGCGCGTCATGTAGAGGATGTCCAGCTCCGGCATGACGGTCTCGAGGTCAGTGGACTGCGTGTAAGGGATGTTCTTGGCCTTGATGTACTGCTCCTTGACATAGCGCGGCAGCTTGAGCTCCTCGGGGGAGATGAGCACGAAGCGGATGCCGGTGTAACGGCTCATCGCGGCGACGAGGGAGTGTACCGTGCGGCCGAATTTGAGGTCGCCGCAGAGACCCACCGTGAGGTTTTCAAAGCGCCCCATCTCGCGGTGGATGGTCAGAAGGTCGGTCAGCGTCTGCGTGGGGTGGTTGTGGCCGCCGTCGCCGGCGTTGATGACGGGCACGAGCGAGTGCATGGAGGCGACCAGCGGCGCGCCCTCCTTGGGATGGCGCATGGCGATGATGTCGCTGTAGC
>OLOW01001248.1_pt1 | contig 17704 bp, 16 predicted proteins | sample 1672801 | NCBI WGS metagenome assembly OLOW01 (sample SAMEA3136725, study PRJEB25190) | human gut metagenome | biome: human gut; feature: human-associated habitat; material: faeces | place: Austria | collected 2013 | reverse complement strand
TCCTGCCGAAGGGCATCGTCTCGCTGGCGGCTCCGATCCGCGAAAAATGGAACAGGCTGCGCGCCCGCAGGGCCGGCGCACCGGCTATGGAGAAGGGAGGTACGGCGGATGGCGACCACATTAAGAATTGAGCATCTCGTCAAGCGCTTCGAGGGCCTTGTTGCGGTCAATGACCTCTCCATTGACGTGCAGGAGCGCGAAATCCATGCCCTCATCGGCCCGAACGGCTCCGGCAAGACCACGACGCTGAACCTCATCAACTCTGTCATTCCGCCTACGTCCGGCCAGATCTGGTTCCGCGATACGCTGTTGACCGGCAAGCCGACCTTTGAGACCGTCAAGGCGGGCGTCGGCCGAACGTTCCAGAATATCAAACTGTTTTCCTCCATGACGGTGCTGGAGAACGTGATGATGGGCGGCCAGAAGGATGTTTCCCACAACATGCTCCGCTTCATCGTCGACCTGCGCGGCAGCCACCGCGAGGAACGCGTCCTGCGCGAGAAGGCGTGCGAGGTGCTCGACTCCATCGGCATGTATCATCTGCGCAACGAGACCGTCGACAATCTGGCCTATGGCCGCCAAAAGGTCTGCGAGCTTGGCCGCGCGCTGATGACGACGCCGCAGCTCATCCTGCTCGACGAGCCCGCCGCGGGCTCGTGGTAAAGATCCATGTCGTACCAGGATTTGAGCATGCCCGGCTCACGCGCGGGCAGACCGGCACGCATGGGAAAAGCGGTTTTCGGCAGATTTACGGTGGCATTGTAGTCCATAGCTGTGCAATTCTCTCCATTCGCTGACAGAGCGGGGCCGATCAAGCCCCGCCCTGTGGGTTTTTTCTTTAAAAATCAGAATTTGATCTCCGGGGCGTCCGTGTCGGAATCCTCGGGCTTCTGATAGACAGCGTTTTCAAACGCCTTGACGTAGTCCTGCTCGTCCTCGGCGTCCGGGTAGAGGGGAGACTCCTCCTCCGTTTCCGGCTCGGCTTCGGGTTCGGCTTCCGGCTCGGCGGCGGGGAGGACTTCCTCCTCAACGGGCTCGCTCTCGGCCGCTTCCGCGGGGGCGGCGATGGCCTTCTTCTCGGCGGGCGCAGGCGTCACGACGGCGCCGGTGAGGTCGGCCTCGGCGAGCGTGGTAAGGAAGGTCTGCTCGCGGTCGAGCAGCATGCGGACCTTCTGGATGTATTCCGCGGCAGCGGCGCGCGCCTTCTCGTAGCGCAGCTCCTCGGCCTTGCGGTTGGCCTCGATCGCGCCGATGGTGCGGTCAGACTCGGCCTTGGCGGCGGCGAGGATATCGTCGGCTTCCTTCTGCGCGGAGGCGACGAGGGCTTCCGCCTTGGCGCGGGCGTCCTCTTCGATGTTCTTGGCGAGCTTCTGCGCGGAGACGAGCGCCATGTTCATGGCCTCCTCCGAACCCTGATACTCGCGGATCTTGTCGGCAAGGTATTTCATCTTCGCGTTGAGCGTGGCGATCTCCTTCTGGGAGGCAGCGGCGTCATTGGCGAGCTCGTCGAGAAAATCATCGACCTCGTCCATGGCGTACCCGCCGATGCGGGCCTTCTCAAAACATTTTTCGCGGATGTCCTGGGCAGTGATCATATCTTTCTACTCCTTTCCGGATTCTGTTTTCTATCCGTCAGCGCCGTGAGGCGCGGGAACGCTTGATTAAAAGTACTTTTCGCGGGATTCGACGGCGTTGCCGGTGTCGCCCATGAAGTCCATCCCCGCGGGGGTGATGATGTAGGTGCTGCCGGAGACCTTCTTGACCTTTCCGCCGAGCGCATAGGTAACGCCCGAGAGAAAGTCAAGCATGCGGCGGGTCAGTTCCTTCGGCGCAGTCTCCAGATTGAGCACGATCGCGTTGCGCTCGGCAATGCGGTCGGCAATGTGGAAGGCCAGGTCAATGTCGTGGGTGATGAGCACCACGCCCTTGCCCTCGTCCGCCATGGCCCGGAACATGGCCAGGGCTTCCTCCGCCTGCTCCAGGCTCATGCCCGGGGTGGGCTCGTCGGCGATGATCAGCCTGGCGCTGGTGAGCAGAGCTGTGGACACCAGAACCCGCCGGGCCATGCCGCCGGAGAGCTGGAAGGGGTACAGCCGTTCCGTCTGCTCCGGCAGACCAAACCGGCGGAAGAGCTTCCGGCGGCGCTCTGTGGGCCGGGGCTTCCGGTGGCCATCCACCTGGGCTCCCACCTTCATCAGGGGGTCCAGAAAGGCCACGGACTGGGGAACCAGGGCGATTTCGGTCCCCCGGAGCTTGGCCTGCCGTTCCGGGGTCAGAGGTTCTCCGTCAAACCGTAGGGAGCCGGACACGGTGGCGTTGCCCGGCAGGATGCCCAAAATGGCTGAGGCCAGCAGACTTTTTCCCGAGCCGGAGGAGCCTGCCACGGCCAGAATTTCCCCGGGCAGGACCTTGAGGCTGAGGCTGGAAATGACCGGAAGTTGCTTTTGCTCCAGACCGCTGTCATACATTCGGAAGGAAACGGACAGGTCCGAAACCTCCAGAAGGGGCTTTTGTATACGTTCCATCCAAGTGTTCCTCCTATTCCTGGGCGCTGTAGGGGTCCAGAATGACCCGCAAATTTTCTCCCAGCCGGTCGGTGAGCAGCACCATGGCAACCAGCAGCAGACCGGGGAACACCGCTGACCACCACATACCGGCGGACAGATATTTCATACTCTCGGCCAGGATGATGCCAATGGCCGGCTGCTCCGGGGGCAGTCCATAGCCCAAAAAGGAGATGGAGGCCTCATGCAAAATGGCGTGGGGGAGCATGAGAATGAGGCCCACCAGAAACTGGGGTACCAAATGGGGCAGCAGATGATGCAGGAGAATCCAGCCGCTGGACTTTCCCAGCCGCCGGGACACTGCCACATACTGTTGGCTCCGGAGCTGGAGCACCTCGCCCCGAATGAGCCGGGCCAGGCCGGTCCAGTGGGTGGCGGCCACGCCGATGAGCAGCCCCTTCAGTCCCCGTCCGCAGGCAAAGGAGATGAGAATCACCAGGACCGTGTGGGGCACACCCATCACCAGGTCAATGAGCCAGTTGATGAAGCTGTCCATGGCCCGGGAGCCTGTGGCCGCCGCAATGCCGATGAGGACCGCCGCCACGGCGCTGATGGCAGAGGCGCAGATCCCCACAGTGAGGCTGGTAGACAGGCCTTTCAGAGTTCGCAAAAACAGGTCCCGCCCCAGGTGGTCCGTGCCGAAGGGATGGGACCAGGAGGGGGGCTCCTTGGCCTGGGCAAAATCCGCAGCTACGGCGCTGTCCGGAATCAGGCGGCCGGCCAGGAAGGCCACCAGCAGGACCAGGAGAATGAGCCCTGTGAGGAGAAGCAGCTGAGTTCTGCGGTTGCAATGCAAGCTCATGAATTCACCTCCTTGATTTGGGGGTCCACCACACCGTACAGCAGGTTGGCAATCAGATTGCCTGTGCAGACGAACAGGGTGGAGAAGAGGGTGATGCCCAAAAGCAGAGGCACGTCGGAGTTCAGCCCCGCTGCCGCCACAGCAGAGCCCAGGCCTGGGTAGGAAAACACCGTCTCGGCCAGCACGGAACCGCCAAAGAGCTCGGCAAAGGAGGCAAACTGCAAGGTGAGGGCAGGCAGGAGGATGTTCCGAAGACCGTGCCGCCTCAGGATGGTCCCGGCGCTCTCGCCTCTGGCCCGGGCAAAGAGGACGTATTCGCTCTCCAGCACATCTACCAGCTTCTGCCGGGTGTGGAGGGCAATGTTCGCAAAGGACATGAGGCTCAGGGTGAGGGCGGGCAAGATCAGGTGGTGGAGCCGCTGCCAGAGGGTTACCTCGCTGTTGAGGACGCCAATGGGGGTGGAAAAGCCCAGGGGAAACCAGCCCAGCCCCACGGAGAACACCAGCAGGAACACCAGTCCCAGCCAGAAGGTGGGGACGCTGCTGAGGATGTAGCAAAGCTTTTTCAAAATCCGGTCCGGAAGCCGGTCCCGGGTCATGCCCATGGCGCAGCCCAGACCAAAGCCTATGAGGCCGGAAAACAGCCAGGCGCAGAGCATCAGCGCCAGAGAATTGACAAACCGCTCCCCAATGATGTCCAAAACAGGGCGGCGGTATAGGAGAGACTGCCCGAAATCCCCCCGTACCAGAGCCTTCAGCCAGGTGATGTATCGCTCCACCGGCGGGGCGTTCACCCCCCAGTATTCCTCCAGCTGCTGCCGCTGCTCCGCAGAAACGCCCCCGGCGCCCAGTACATATTGTTGCACCGGGTCCACGGGGGACAGGCTCACAAGGGCAAAGGCAATGATGCTGACTGCCAGCAGCAGCAAAAGCGTTTTGCAGCCATACCGCAAAAAAATCCGGCCAAAACGGCCAACCATTCCGGTCATAATCCACTTCCTTTGTAATCAATAGAGACGTTCCCTCTTTCAGGGAGTACGCACGTTATCAATGTCACCAATTAAGGCTGGCAGAATGCTTTGCACCTGCACTGACGCGGCAGCGCCCTGCCTTCCCTGGGGGTAGGCGGGAGCTACGGTCCACCCCCGTAGGGGCGCACACCGTGCGCCCGCCGGGAAATGTGTACGAATTTGCCGGAAATCTGGAGGAACCGGAAGGTTTCACTGCCGGGCGCACAGTGTGCGCCTTAAGGCTGGGGACTCAGGCGGTCCAAGTCCAGTCCTTGAGATTCTTGAGCAGGGGCATGGAGGCGCCGTGGGGATGGAGCTGCTGGGGGCCGATGTCCAGGCCATCGCGGACGTAGTACACATGCTGTACATTGACAATCCAGACCCAGGGGCATTGTCCCTTCATGGAGGTACCGGTGGAGCCGTCCCACTGGGCCAGCTTCCAGTTTTGGTAAGCTGTCTCGGTGTCCAGAGCTTCCATGGCGGCCTCCAGGTAGCTGTCAGTGACCGGGGAGCTGTAGCCCTCGGGGTTGTAGTAGTCGTCCCGCAGCGCATAGCTGCTGTGGTACAGGCAGTAGCTTTCGTAGGGATTGGCGGCGCCCCAGCCCATGAGTACCGCGTTGGAGAACATACGCTTGGAAATGTCGTCCCAGCTGGTGCCCTCCACATTCATCTGAATGCCCACGCCCCGAAGCTGCTCCGCCGCCGCCATAGCCACAGCCTGACGGACGGAATCGCCGCTGCCGTACAGGCAGGTGAACTCTGCCTTGATTCCATCTTTTTCCACGATGCCGTCCCCGTCGGTGTCGGCCCAGCCCCCGTCTGCCAGGAGCTTTTTGGCGTATTCCACGTCGGTTTCCAACGCTACCTCCGGGTTGTTCCAGGGCATACCGTCATTTTCCGAGTAGCAGGGGGAGCCAAAACCGTTGAGGGCGGCCTTAGCCACCTGCTGCCGGTCGATGGCATAGGCTATGGCCTGGCGGAGCTCCAGGCTGCAGGTGACGTTATTGCCAATGGGATAGCCGGATTCTGTGGTTTTCCCGGTGTCCGGCTCCACAGGCAGGGTGAGGCCCCGGTTGTCCACAGAGGTGACGGCCTTCACGGTGTAACCGGCTACCTGGGCGGTGGCCAGGGTGGCGGCGGTGAGGGCAATGTCTGCTTGCCCTGCCCGGACAGCAGCCAGGGCGGCGTCCTCATCCTGGAACACGATGGTCACCTTCCGGATGGCGGGAACCTTGCCGTAGTAATCCTCGTTGGCCTCCAGAATCAGTTGCTCCTGCTTGTTCCATTGGACGAACTTGTAGGGACCGGAGCCCACAGGGTTTACCCCGTAGTCCGGGCCATAGGCGTGCTCCGGCACAATGCCCACGGTGGCAATGGTATTGAGGAAGGAAGAGGTGGGCTTGCTGAGGTTAAACACCACCGTGGTGCTGTCCACAGCCTCCGCCTTGTCCATAAAGGTCAGGTCCAGGGAGGACTGACTCTCCTTAGCCGTATTAAAGGTAAAGGCCACGTCCTGGGCAGTGACCGGCTGGCCGTCGGTGAACTTGGCGTTATCCCGGAGGGTAAAGGTCCAGGTGAGGCCGTTGTCGGACAGGGTATAGTTGGTAGCCAGGTCGTTGACAAATGCCATATCATAGTCATACGCCACCAGGGTACTTTGAACCAGGGGCGTGGTGCCGTGGCCCCAGCCCTGGCAGGGGTCCAGGCTGTCCGGCTCGCTGGAGATGGAGATGACCACCTCGTCCTGCTTTGCTCCGCTGTCCGGCTCTGTGGCCTGGGGGGCGCAGCCGGCGAGCAGGGACGCGCCGGTGAGCAGGGCCAGCGCAAGAGAAAGTACAGCTTTTTTCATATTTGTTTTTTCCTCCTATTTTGCTGCCTTTTGTCGTCTCTGCTAGTATATCTGACGGTGCTGCACCGCGCAAGCCCCCCTGGGGGTTATAAACTTTTCCAGGTTTTGCTCCCGTTTTGCACTCGGATTTGCTGTCCTGTGACGAGGGGATAGGACACAAGACGGGTTCCCTCCAGGCTTTCCCCGTGGAGGTCCACGGCGGTAATCTGATGGTTGCCGTAGGTGGTGTAGTAGTAAATGCCACGATCCGTGTTGCAGCAGGAGGAGTAGACGGTGATTTCGTACTGGTCTTCGCCCAGACGCACGCAGCCCCGGGACTGGGCCACGGAGCCAAGAATGTGGAAAAACTGGCTGACGCTTTCGGCCTCTGAAGGTCCGGAGACGGCGTTGAGCCGGGTGAAGGCCGCCCGCACGAACCGGGACACGGAGGAGAGGTCCCCTGGCAGGCCCAGAGCCCCCATGCCCTTACAGTAGGTGGTGAGGTCCAGCTGGGAGGAAAAGTGGTTTTCCGGCTCCCAGGGGGTGAGATTCAAGTAATTGGACAGATTGGTCATCTGATAGTCAAAGGGCGGGTTGTTGGTCAGAACCTCTGCCGGATTGTCATAGACCTGCAGGCCCTCTTTGACGGACTCCACAGTGATGGAGCCGCTCCGGTCTGAGATCATCCAGTGCAAAGGCGCCAGGGGAAGCTCCGGACGAAAGGGAACGCCCCAGAGGTTGAGGCGGTCCAGCAGAACCCGGGCCTCGGCAACGGTGGCGCACCGGCCCAGGACCCAGGGGATGAATTCAAAGGGAGTGACGTTGTCCCGACCTGGCTCCTCCGGCCGGTACACGGCGTTGCCGGGGAAGTTGAGCCCCGCCATGCTGAGCCCGGCCTCATTGGTGGCATCGTAATACAGCGGGTAGTCTCCCAGTACATAGGCCATGCCGATCATGGCATAGTGCCGGTCCAGAGTCCCCATCTGCCGGAACCGGAGGGGGTAGCGCCTGGGCGTGATGGTGACGGTTTCCTGATAGACATAATCGAGATCCAGGTTCCGGCCAAAATAGTGGTCCTTCGTCTGATAGGTGATGGCAGTACACATAAAAACCTCCTGAATGAATGCTCCCGGCTTCCGGGGAGAAGTGTCACCTCTATCTATTATCCCTCTCTTTTACACATGAATGCCTCAGGGCAATGGCATTTGCTTGGAAACAGCCCATAACGACAGGGCTGTTTCCAGAAAGCATGTAAGGCAGGCCTAATGTCACAGAAGACCAGCGTCTTCAATCTGGAACAGCTGATGGATTATTTGGGCTCCGAGACCTTCGTCGGCGTGACCAGTGCGGGCTATGAGCCGTATAAAGACCAGAGCGGAGAGCTGCGGGACACCGAGCGATTCCTGCTGCTGGATGACAAGGGCTTTGTGTGGAGCCTGTGGGTCTACGAGACAGAGGAAGGGTTCGGCGCCGAGGCAGCCTATTCCCAGAGTGATTTGGCTCAATATGGCCTGTTCTTCCCGGAAGGTGAGACCTTGGAGGTTCAGATATATCGGGAACCCTGTTGGCTGCTGGAAGCGGCGGAATTGGTATACGGTCTGGTAAACCGTATCCCAGCCGGGAAACTGACGGTTCCCGGACAGTATTGCATCCCGCCGGATGAGCTCCGGAAAATTCAGGAGGAGGCCTGTGCCGGGCTGGATTTGGAGGATGAGCTGCTGCGGCTTTACTTCCGGGGGACGGCCCTGGAGGGAGTGAGCGGACGCAAGTTCTGCCTGGGCTGTGCGTTGCTCTATGTCTCCTTTGACTTGGCTCACCCGGAGCCGGAGGAGATGACCAGGTGCCTGAAGGAAACCTGGTACAAGCTCCGCAGAGAGCAGTACCGGATCAGTGGGATCAACATGTTTTCTCTGGGCCTGGAGCGGGCGAAAGAGCCCAGCTTCCAGACCCTGGCAGAGGAAATTGGAGACCTGCCGGTGCCGGTGAAGCTTCGGATGCAGATTCTGGAGGTTTTTTCCGCCTATGACGTCCACCTGGACCGGGTTGTGGCGTTGCTTCGTCCAGTGGCGGAGGCCTTGCCGGCGTTGCTCCGGCCATGGGTGGAGCGGGCGGCCCCGCTGGTGAAGCAGTGGGAGGAATTTTTTGCTGCACATACCCCCCAGGAGTTTCTGTACCGGCGGGCGCGGGTGCAGGTGGAGGACTGCCAGTTCCTGGATATGGCTTTTCGCTACGTGACTCCCAATCTCTCTCCGGCCATCATTTTAAAAGACGAACATGGTTGGCATATCCACATGGGCATTGCGGTGAAGCCGGATCTTACCCCGGTTGCCAAGGCCCAGGAATGGGAGGAGTGGGAGCTGACGGCCATGCATCTGCTGTCCAGCCCCGCCCGTATGGAGATGCTCCATGCAATGACGGATCGGTATATGAGCGCCCAGGAGCTGGCCCAGGCCCTGAACCTGAACTCCGGCACGGTGTTTCGGGATCTGAACAGCATGTACGATGCCCGGCTGCTGTACATCGAAAACCGCAACGGCAGGAATTGCTACCGGACGAATTACGGGATGGTCCAGCAGGTGACAGAGCATATTCAGCGGTATCTTTCCGGAAAGGAATAAAAGGTTCCGGATATTATGTACAAAAGAGCCTGAAGCTGTGGCGGCATACCACAGTTTCAGGCTCTTTTTGAGGAATTAATTTGAACATCAGTTGGATGTCCGCTCACTTCACAGCATGGATTGTCAGGCGGCCTTGGCCTGCTGCTTGGCCTCCAGCCGGTCAAAATTGTGGAGCCAGTCGGCTTTCAGGAAGTAAACCAGGAAAATCACGGAGCTGATGAACCAGGTCAGGGGATAGGCGGAGAACACCACCTCAATTTTCGGAATGTAACGGATGACGATGGTGATGTAGGCAATGCGCACCAAACACCAGGAGACCAGCATGGTGAACATAGGCACCATGGCCTTGCCTGCGCCCCGCATGATGCCGGCGATGCAGTGGGAGAAGGCCAGCAGGAAGTAGGCGAAGGCCTCCAGCTTGGCCTGACGGGTGCCGAAGTCCACCACATCGGGGGTGCTGTTAAAGAGCGCAATGAGGTGGGGCCCCAGGAAGAAGATGGCGACGCCCATCAACTCCGCCAGCACCACGGAGCAGAGAATGCCGAACCGGACGCCCTTCTTTACCCGGTCGTACTGCCGCGCTCCCAGGTTTTGTCCCACAAAGGTGGACAGGGCCATGGCAAAGCAGGTAATGGGCAGGAAGGCAAAGCCCTCCACCTTGGAGTAGGAGCCGCAGCCTGCCATAGCGGCGGCTCCAAAGGTGTTGATGTTGGACTGCACCACCAAGTTGGCAAAGGCGATGATGGAGTTCTGCACGCCGGAGGGCAGGCCGAAGCGAATCACATTTTTCAGGGTGGGCAAATGGAACCGGATGAGCCGGGGATGAAGCTGGTAAGGGGTTTCGTACTTGGTCAGCCGGATCAGGCACAGGGCCACGCTGGCGCCCTGAGAGATGGTGGTGGCCAGAGCTGCCGACCAGACGCCCCAGTGGAATCCGCCCACAAACAGCAGGTCCAGGACCACGTTCAGAAGGGAGGAGCAAATCAGGTAGAACAGGGGGTGCTTGCTGTCTCCCACAGCCTGAAGGATGCCCACGAAAATGTTGTACATAACCACAAAAATGGCGCCGCAGAAGTAGATCCGGAAGTAAATGATGGAGTTGGGCAGCACATTTTCCGGCGTTTTCATCCAGCGTAGAATGGTGGGGGTAAAGGCCACGCCCAGTACCGTGAGGACCACGCCTGCCACCAGGCCAAAGGCCACGTCGGTATGTACCGCCAGGGATACGCCCCGCTCGTCCTTGGCCCCAAAGTATTTGGCAATGACCACGCCGGCGCCCATGGCGATGCCATTAAAAAAGCCCACCATCATGAAAATCAGACTGCCGGACGAGGTCACAGCGGCCAGAGCCGCCTCGTCCAGAAATCTGCCCACAATCAGGGCGTCGGCCGTGTTGTACATCTGCTGGAAAATGTTGCCCAACAGAATGGGCAGCGCAAAAAACAGTAATTTTTTCCAAATGACGCCCTCGGTCAGGGCGTTCCGATCCGTTTGCACGTCGTTCCCTCCTAAAATTTTAAGTTCCTTTCCTCGCAGGTTTTCTTTTACCTATAACACACCTGTGTGTAAAAGTCAAGACTCTCCTGGTGGGAAAACAGGACAGAAAAAGGAAATGCTGTAGCCCCGCGTTTGTGGTTTTGCCGTCTTGATTGTGGGGAAAAAGCTGGTATAATGAAAACAACGCCTAAATGGGCACGGTGCCAGGCGAACGCCAAATAAACGAAGGAGTCCCATATGGAGCTGAGAATTGAGAGAGAACCCTGTATGCTGTATGAAACGGTGGAGCTGCTCTATGCGTTTGTCAATGACATCCCGGCGGAACGGTTGACGGCAGAAGGGACTTATTGTATCCCGGAGGGGGAGCTTGCTGGGATTATGGGGGCTGTATGTGCAAATTTGGACCCCCAAGATCCGGATTTGCACCGGTACTTTGCCCGGCGACCCATTTTAGACGAGCCGAACCAGTATACCTGCCTGGCGTTTTGCATGGTGTATGCCCTCGTTGACATGCATGCCCTGGATATTCCCAGCCAGATAGAGGCCATGTGCGCCAGATGGGAGCGTATGCGCCGGGGTCCCTTTGTCATCCGGGCGATCAACCGCTTCACCATCGATGTGTCCAAACACCCGGAGGGAAAGTCTGCTTTTTTGGCGGAGGAGCTGAAAAAGCTCCCCATTGAGGAGGACTTTTGCCTGGCCCTGTTGGAGACCTTTTCCGACTACACGTACCGAATGGAGCAGCTTCGCGGGATGGTGGAGCCAGTGGCCCGGGAGTTGCGGCCTCTGCTGGAGCCTTATGTCTCCAACGCCCAGGGCCTGCAGCAGATGTGGCAGACGTTTTTTCAGGAGAATACGGTGGAGGATTTTTTGGACAAACGGACCGGGATGGTGCCGGAGCATCCCGTTGACCGTGCGGGATTTGTCCTCAGGTACCTGGATGTCCACTGTGCGGTGGGCCATGGGTATTCCGAGCAGGACAGCTTTTGGATGCATTTGGGCGTTGCGCTGTTGCCCACCCTGCAGCCTGGCTTTGAACAGGGCCGCCTCAATGAGCGGGAGTTTGCTGCGTTCCACCTCCTGGGCGATAAAAGCCGGTCGGATATGATCCGGGCTGTGACAAACCGGGCCATGTCCATGCGGGATCTAACGGCCCAGCTGGGGCTGAATCCGGGCACGATCTTTCGCAACTTGAACAGCCTGACCAATGCAGGCCTCCTGGTCAAGGAGCTCCGGGGCGACCGGTATTTCTACCGGGCCAATTTCACATTCATTGAGGCAGTGTTCCAGCATATGCTGGATTTTTACCGACAGGGTGAGGGCGACTGAGGAAGCGGCAATCTGGCGCCTGGGCAGACAATCCAAAATACCGGGGGAGCCCTCTCGTGTGGAGGGCTCCCCCGATGGGTTCTTACTGAGCGATTTTGGATGCAGCCTGACAGACGGCGTCTTCCACATTGGCAGCTGCCTTGTCAGCCAGCCGCCGGGCGGGATTCTGCCGGGGCATCATAAGGACTGCCACTGCGCCTACCGCAGCGCCCAGACCCATGGTAATCGCAAACGAATAGCCTTTCATTTCCATACGCCTCCTTCCGCCCTTAGTATGCGCAGAAGTGGGGGAAAAGAAGCGAATTTTGAAAAATTTCCAGAAAATATGACGCAGACTCGCCCCATCGCCTTGAGGGCAGACGAAACCTACGGCCCACCCCCTGCAGCGCCCCTATGCGCTTACCTTCTGTGCATGCACATGGTACCACTGGGGCAAGCGCGGACGCCTTACTGGGTGATGGTAAAGGTCATGGACCGAACCAGCTGCCGGTTGAAATAGACTTCCAGCTGGTAATCCCCGGGGGTCTGAGGCGTCCGCTCCAGCTGGCCCAGGTATTTGCTGCCGGTCCACATGGTGTGCCATTGGGCTGAGCCGGTGTAGTAGTCCACCGGGACTCCTTGGGCATCCCGCACAACGATGAGGGCTTCCACCTCCTCATCGCTGGAGGTCACGCCCTGCGTGGCCTCCAGGACAAAGGCGATGGAGCTGCCGGTGGTAAATTGGGTGGTCTGCTCCTCCGGCACCAGGTCCTTGGTGGCCCAATCCGGGTCCTCTGGAGTGGGGAAGGTGGCCATAAACACCTGGTCCGGGGTCAGGCCATACTGGGAGAAAGAGGTGGCTTCCGGCGTGGTGACAGTATAGGCGCCATTCAGCACCGTGACGCCTCCGGCTGCCTGGATGGAGAAGGTGTAGGTCGTGTTGGGGAGTACCGTGGAGATCACGGCAGCAGGCTCTTCCGTTTGAATGGCCTCTGTGGTCTCCTCGCTGTTGCCGTAGGAGTACAGGAGAACCCATCCGCCCTCCGGCGCATCGCCTGCAAAGGTCCAGGAGAGGAGAATTTGACTGAGATCATCTGCCTGGATGGCGCAGTCTGTAATGGAAACCGGATTTGCCGTAATGGCAATCCAGGCGTTTTGGCTCATTCCCGCCGCCGTGACCTCTACGGTGTAGGCGGTGTCCGGATTCACGCCCTCTATGGTAGCGGTGCAGCCGGTGACGGTGGTGGTTTCATCAAAGCTGCCGGAGTCGTAGCATCGGACGGTCCAGCTGGCTACAGGCGTCTCCGGCTGATCCCAGGTTAAGGTGAGGGCGCTGCCGGTGTGGCTGCTGACCCGGAGGTTCTGGGCGACCACGGCCGGACCAACGGTGTAGGTGAGGCTGTTGCCGGTGAGATAGAAATCCTGCTCTGCCGTGAGCTGGAAGGTATAGGTTTTGCCCATGGTGAGACCGGTGACGGTGACATTCTGGCCGGAGAAGGTGCGAGTCTGAGGCTCCTCGCCCTCGGCGCTGTAGTGGAGGGTCCAGCTGTCCGGCTTGGGCCCGTCGGCGGTGAAGCTCAGGATGACCGAGCCGTCCTCCGGACCGGTGACACCGGTGAAATTTACAATCTTGGTTTCGGCTCCGGTGGCGTAGGTGGCCCGGACCGGACCGGTGAGCTTGTGAAAGCCGTCGATGGATAGGGTTACGGTGTATTGGGTGTTGGGACTCAGCCCCGTAAAGGTGGCGGCCCCGTCGGACAGGGGCGCTTCGTAGGTGTTGCCATAAGTATCCTGGCAGGTGAGGTGCAGGAGGCTGGGATCTGCATCGGTGGCGAGTCGAATCTGGAAGCTATCCAGCGTACCGTTTACCACCTCCAGCTGCTGGATTGGGACGCAGTAGTAGCGAATGTAATAGTAATAGGCGCCTACGGCCAGGGCGGCCAGGACCAGAAGAACGGACAGGAAGATGATGAGACCCTTTACGGACCGGCGAGGAGCGGGCTCCCCGGCTTCCTGCGTCTGCTCAGCTGGCGCTTCCGGTGCTTCCTGGGGAGGTGACACCTGCTCCGTTGGGGCCGGTGTCTGCTCCGGCTGGGCCGGTACGGCCGGTGTAGAGGCAGGAGCTTCCCCGGCAGACGAATCCAGGAGCACCTGGGCCCGGGAGAGAATCTCCGCAAGCTCCGGATCTGTAACCTCAACCTCTGCTTCGGGGTCCTGATCCTTCTCCTGGGGCAGGGTTTCATCCGGCGCCTCTTCTTGGGCAGGCGGCTCCTCCTGCACTGGCGCCTCTGGAGCTTCCTGGACTTCTGGGGAAGGCGGCGCATCTGCCGGCTCCATGGGCTCCGGCTGGGGCTCCGGGACGGGGGAGGGAGCAGGCTGGGGTTCAGGCTCCGAACCCGGCGCTTCGACCGACGGCTCCGGTTCAGGCTCCGGCTGGGCCGCCTCTGCCCGGGCGTCCAGGGCGGCGGCCTCTGCGTCCAGGGTGGGGGCGGTCACAATGGGCGCGGCAATGACGGAATCGTTCACCGGATTGCGCTGCATGTAGCTCACCAGCGCCTGCCCCATGGCCTCCGGGCTCTGCCACCGGTCCTCGGGGCGGAAAGCGGCTGCCTTCAAAATGATGGCCGCCATTTCGTAGTCTGCATAGGCGGGGGGCGGCAGGGCTTCCCCCTTCAGGCGGCGAGCCTCCGCCCCTTCCTGCGACTCCGCAAAGGGACCTTGCCCACCATTGTATACCAGATAAAGGACCATGCCCAGGGCGTAGAGATCAATGGTGGCATTCATCTCTCCAAAATCGTCAAACAGCTCCGGCGCGGCAAAGGGCCCCCGGTATTTGGCGGGGAAGGTGGCGTACGGTAGGTCCTCCAAAGGGAGGAAGCCGAAGTCACCCAGCTGGAATTGACGCTGGGAAGTGACAAAGATGTTGTCCGGTTTCAAATTTTGATAAAGATACCCGGCCTTCCGGCTGAGGGTCAGAGCGGCGCACAGATCGATGCCCAGGTTCACGGCGTTCAGATGGGTCATGGCGTTGCGCCGGGCGTAGGCAGACAGGGTAGTCCGGTATGGACTGAGGACCCACAGGTCCATGCCTACCTCCCCATTGGCTTTGGGGGTGGCCTGGTGGCTGTAGAAGGGGGCAAAGCCCCGGGTCTGAGCCAGCCGCTCCAACAGGCGGATTTCCTCCTCCAGACCGTGGGTCACATCTTCGTAATAGCTCTGGGCGGCAGTCTGGTCGGCACAGGCGCCGGTGAGTAGCATGGCGTTCACCTGGGTCTGAGACTCTGGAACAGAGACCTGCTTTAGAATGAATTTTTCTTTCGTGACGGCATGAATCGCAGGGCAGCAAATGATGCCATTGTGGCTGCTGAAGGGGCTCCCTAAGGAGAAATCGTCCAGCAGGGGAGATACGGTTTTTGCATCCGCCAAATTCATCGCCTCCTTTGACTACCTGATATCATAAGCGAAAAAACCGAAAAAAGCAACAGGATTGTAGTTGTTTTATGGACGGGAAAATGGTATGATATGGTCGAGCCGATTCTGAAAACAGTGCACAGCGTAACGGAGGGATCACGTTTGAGTAAAGTTATATGCGAATATTGCGGCACCATTTACGCTGCGGAAAAGGGCGCATGCCCCATCTGCGGCAATCCTTATTCGCCGGAAAATACCAAGCCATGTGAAGAACCGCAGGAGAAGCAGGATGCGCCAAAGCGGCCGGAGGCTTCCAAGGAACCCACCATTCCGGTCCCGGAAATTCCCCTGAAAAAGGCCAAAGCCCAGCCGCCGGAACAGGCGAATCCACCTAAGAAAGCGTCCTCCGACTCCCGGAGCGGGTCTTCTAAGGGCCACTTTGCCGGGACTGTCTCCCGGAAGGATAAGACCATCTGCATTGTGCTGGGCTTACTGGCTGCCGGTGCGCTGCTGTACGGCGGTTACCGGATTTTGAGCCCCTACCTGGGAAGCTCCAAGGAGCCGGCTGTGTCGGTCCCCCCCTCCAGTAGCGCTGTGTCCTGCACGGGCCTTGCCATGGAGACATCTCTGACCCTCACGGCCCAGGGGCAGAGCCAGGCCCTCCATGTGACCAAGACTCCGTCGGACGCCACGGAGGCGCTCCGGTTTGTCTCTGACAAGCCTGCCGTTGCCACGGTGTCCCCAGAGGGGATGGTGGAGGCGGTGGGGCCCGGCCAAGCGGTCATCACCGTGACCTGCGGTCAGGCCAGTGCCGTATGTACTGTCACCTGCGCCTTTACCCCTGGGGAGAGCACCGCGCCAGAGCCTTCCACAGATGGGCCGGAGGAATCCACCGGCGAACCGGAGGAATCCACCGGACCAGTGGGCCAGCTGAGCCTCAGCTCTACCGACATCACTCTCTTCCAGAAGGGAGAGACCGCCCGCCTGACTGCCGGGAGCCTGCCGGGAAGCCGGCTCCAGTGGTCCAGCGAAGACGAGACGGTGGCCACAGTGGAAAACGGTGTGGTCACAGCTGTGGGTCCTGGCACCACGGAGATTCAGGCTGTCTATGAGGACCAGACCCTCACCTGTGTGGTACGCTGCAGATTTGAGGACACGGAAGAGGGCGAAGCCGCCATCAGCCATACCGATGTGACATTGGAAGTGGGCGAGAGCTTTACCCTGCTGTTGCGGCAGGCCAATGGCCAGGCCCTGGACGTGGCCTGGTCCCCTGGGGACGTCAGCGTCTGCACCGTAGACGGCAACACCGTCACGGCTGTGGGCTCCGGTGATACGGAGGTCACTGGCGTCTACGAGGGCGTGACCTATACCTGTGTGGTGCGGGTGAAATGACAACATGAGTGAAGGCTTTTTCTAAAATTGCCTGGGGGTGTCTCAAAACGAATGAGACACCCCCAGGTTGGTTTTTGTGTGTATTTTACGCCGCCGCTGCGTAAAATTGCACAGAATCAATCTTCTACACCTACACGGTTGTGCCGGCGGAATAAGAGACTGACGCACCAGAGACCGGCCAGGCCCACCAGAGTGTAGATGATGCGGCTGACCAGACCTGTCTGGCCGCCAAACAGCCAGGCCACCAGGTCAAACTGGCAGATCCCCACCAGCCCCCAGTTGACAGCGCCGATGATGGAAAGAATTAATGCAAGGGTATCCATGTGAAAACCTCCCTTTCTTCGTGGATGGCTGTAGTATTTCCCAGAAGACAGAAGGCTATGCATATGGGCGGCTTATGCCTCAAACGCCATGAGGTTGAGGCCGATTTCCGGGTCCATCCTCCGCTCCACCCGGCCCTCCAGAAGGGTGACCACCAGCTCGCAGGTGGCGCTGATGACGGCCCGGTTCAGGTGCCCGCCGAAGACCCGGCCCTCCTGGTCGCCGATGCTCATATGGAAATGACCATAGGGCTGGTCCTCCTGGGTGGTGAGGGTGCCGTGGAGAGAGATGATCTCATATTCTCCCTGGAACTGGTTGGATTTGTACTCCTGGGTGGCCGGGAAGTAAACGCCCACCGTCACATCATCCGCAGCGCCCAGGCCGTTCACTGACGCCAGGGTGATGTGCTCCCGGCGGGCCAGCTCCAGGAGCCGGTCCACCACTTCCTCTCCCCGGTCCAGCCGGACGATCAGGGTGTTTCCAAACTTTTTGTATTCCATATGTTCTGTTCCTCCTTAATTTTTTGGGAAAAAGCTGTCAAAAATAGCTTGCATAGCTTGTTCATAGTCCCCGTCGTCCACGCCCAGGACAATGTTCAGCTCCTTGGTGCCCTGGTCGATGAGGCGGATGTTGACCCCAGCCTGGCTGACGGCGGTAAAGAGCCGGGAGGCCACCTGAGGCCGCCCCGCCATGCCCCGGCCCACCACGGCAATCATGGAAAGACCGTCGCAAATTTGCAGGCTGTCCGGGTGGACGGCGGCCTCCACATCAGAAAGGAGCTGCTGCCGGTGGGGCTCCAGGAGCTCCGTTTGGGCGACCAGGCAGACGCTGCCAATGCCTGTGGCCAGGTGTTCAAATGGCACGCCGTTTTTCTCCAGGCAGGACAGAATTTTCCGGCAATAACCCACCTTGCCTTCTCCCCGCTCAGCTTTTCCACCTTTGCAATATATGTG
>OLOW01001244.1_pt1 | contig 17708 bp, 18 predicted proteins | sample 1672801 | NCBI WGS metagenome assembly OLOW01 (sample SAMEA3136725, study PRJEB25190) | human gut metagenome | biome: human gut; feature: human-associated habitat; material: faeces | place: Austria | collected 2013 | reverse complement strand
CGAAGTGACAGAGGCGATTCGTAAGGGCGTTGAGGACGCCAAAAAGAATATTATCACGGTTCCAATGGTAGGCACGACGATCCCGCATGAGATTATCGGAAAATTCGGCGCAGGCGAGGTGCTTCTCAAGCCGGCCGCCGAAGGTACCGGCGTAATCGCAGGCGGCCCTGTCAGAGCCGTTATCGAATTGTCGGGGATTCGCGATATCAGAACGAAATCGCTGCGCTCCAACAATCCTATTAATATGGTTCGTGCGACGATCGACGCGCTGACTTCTATGATGACGGCTGAAAAGGTCGCGAAGCTGCGCGGAAAAACGGTCGACGAGATCTTTGAATAAGGGGGAAATACAATGGCAAAATTGAAAATAACTCTTACGAGAAGCACGAACAGCGTAATTAAGAATCAAAAGGCTACGGTTCAGGCATTGGGACTCAAAAAGATTGGAAGCTCGGTGGAACGGGACGACACACCTCAGGTCAGAGGGATGATCAAAGTGGTCGAGCATCTTGTCAAGGTCGAAGAAATATAACAGGAGGTGTTTCCATGAAGCTTGATGAATTACGTCCTGCGGCAGGTTCCAGCCGCGAAGCATACAGTGTCCCGCTTCCAGGACGCGACGCGCGCGATTTCTTCCAATATGGAAGAAGGCGAGTTCGGTCTGGCGGCGGACCGCATCTACGACTTTGCGTGGAGCGAATTCTGCGACTGGTACATCGAGCTTGCGAAGAGCCGCTTAAATGGCGACGACCCGGTGGCGAAGAAAGCCGTGCAGGGCGTGCTGCTCTATGTGCTGGAAGGGCTGCTGAAGCTGCTGCACCCGTTCATGCCGTTCCTGACCGAGCAGGTGTACAAGTTCCTGCCGGGCAGCGAGGGCTTCCTGATGCTCAAATCGTGGCCGGAAGTGAAGCCGGAGCTGGACTTCCCGGACGAGGAAGCGAAGATGGAGGGCGTGATGGAGGTCATCCGCACCATCCGCAACCTGCGCGCGGAGATGAACGTCGCCGCGGGCAAGCGCACGCACCTGATGCTGCTTCCCGCGGATGGCTGGGAGGGGACGCTTGCGCACGCCGGGCAGTATTTCCAGCGTCTGGCAGGCGCAAGTGAAACGGCGATTATTGAAAGCAGCGCCGCCGTGACGGAAAAGACCGTTTCCGCCGTGACGAAGGCGTGCACGCTGTACATCCCGCTGGGCGATTTGGTGGACTTCGAGAAGGAAATCGCGCGCCTGAGCAAGGAACTCGACAACCTGCACAAGGAAATCGCCCGTGCTGAGGGCAAGCTGAACAATCCGGGCTTTGTGAGCAAGGCGCCCGCCGCGCTGGTGGAGCAGGAGAAGGGCAAGCTGGCGCTGAATCAGCAGAAGGCGGAGCAGGTCGAAAAGCGCATTGCGGAACTCAAAGAATCAATGTAATTTGGTAGGATTTTTCTGGGGGACTGCGTTGATGGCAGTCTCCCCTTTCTTTGGGATTACGCAGAGGATTTCGCGTCTGCGGACGCGACCAGAGAGCATGAAAACAAACGAAGTTTGCGGTCGCCCTCTGGACTGCTTCGGGTGCACACTCCTGGTAGTTGATTTTTATCGGAAGTTTTTATTTTGCTTGCCCTTTTACCGCCTGATTATGCAGAGGCGACGGGAGCAGCGAAAAAAATCAAGATAGAAAAAGCAAACCCACCATGCCCAAAAGCAGGGAAAATCAACAGAGGGGAACCCCTTTTTGCACGCATCCGATTGCAACCGCGCCGCCAGTATGCTATAATAATCAAGCACCAAAAGGTGCAAAAGAAGGTGTTTTCAATGCTGAACAGTGAGGAAATCATCGCCGCTATCCACGGCAGCTACGCCACAGGCAGCAAAAACGGCTTCCAGAATGTGCTAACGCTGCTGGATAAAATGCACGTCGCCCTGCGCACGCCGATTGTCCACGTCGCCGGGACGAACGGCAAGGGCAGTACCTGCGCGATGCTCGAAAGCATCCTGCGCCGCGCGGGGTATCATACCGGGCTGTATACGTCGCCGTTTTTACAGGCGTATCAGGAGCGGATTCGGCTGGATGGGCTGCCGCTGGATGACGCGCGGATGGTGAAATACGGCAATCCGCTTGTGCAGGCGGCGGAGGAGATGCGGGCGGAGGGCGCGTTTGTGACCCCGTTCGAGATGGGGACGGCGCTCGCGCTCGCTGCGTTTGACGGCGAAAATTGCGACATCGCGATTGTCGAGGTCGGCATGGGCGGGCGCAAAGACCCGACGAACATCGTCCACCCGATTCTCTGCGCGATTACCGCCATCGGGCTTGACCACATGGCGTATCTGGGCAACACGCTCGAAGCGATTGCGGGCGAAAAGGCAGGGATTATCAAGGACAATACGCCCGTCGTCTGCCATCCGGCGAAGGAGGATGTGCGCCGCGTGTTCGCCGAGGCGGCGGAGAAGCATCACGCGCCCTTGCGCCAGCTCAGCGACGATACGATTCTCTATGCCGCGTGCGACGCGCATGGGGCGACGGTCAGCTACCGCCTGTCGCAGGAGTGGCAGGACGTGCGGCTGAATCTGCCCGGCGCGCACCAAATCGAGAACGCCATGAGCGTGCTGGCGATGGTCGAGGAACTGCGCCGTCAGGGGTGGACGATTCCCGATCAGGCGGTGTACGAGGGGCTTGCGTCAACCGTGTGGCCCGCGCGGCTGGAGTGGTGCGGGCGCATCCTGATTGACGGCGCGCATAACCCGCAGGGCGTTCGGGCACTGCGGAACTTCGTCGAGGAGCAGCTGCCGAATCAGCGGCGCGTGCTGCTGACGGGCGTGCTGGCGGATAAGCTGCAGGAGGACATGCTGCGCGATTTCTGCGCAATTGCGGACGACATTGTGACGGTTACGCCGGATAATCCGCGCGCGCTGGATGCGCAGACGTATGCCGATGCCCTCTGTCAGCACGGCGCGCATGCACAGGCGGCAAAATCGCTGGAAGAAGGACTGGCGGAAGCAAAGCGGCTCGCCGGGGACGACGCGGTGATTGTCGCGGCGGGGTCGCTGTATTTTGCGGGCAGCCTGCGGACGGCGCTGGGGCTGGCTTGGCGGTAAAATAAGGAGAACGACATGGAATTTATCCACGAACCGGTGTTATTGCAGGAAGTCCTCGAATGGATGGACGTGAAGCCCGACGGTGTGTACTGCGACGGGACGCTCGGCGGCGGCGGACACAGCGGCGCGATGCTGCGTCTCTCCGGCGGCACGGCGACGCTCTACGGCATCGACCGCGATATGACCGCGATTGAGGCGGCGACCGCGCGCTTGCGGGAGTTCCCCGGCTTCCACGCCTTGCACGGCAATTTCCACGATGGCAAGGCGCTTCTCATGGCGGCGGGCGCGCCGAAGCTCGATGGCGTGCTGCTTGACCTCGGCGTGTCGTCCCCCCAGCTTGACCGCGGCGAACGTGGGTTCTCTTATCATGAGGACGCGCCGCTGGATATGCGCATGGACGTCAGCCAGGGAATCACCGCGGCGGATTTGCTCAATTCCGCCAGCGAACAGGAGCTGTGCCGCATCATCCGCGATTACGGCGAGGAGAAGTGGGCGGCGCGCATTGCGCAGATGATTTGCGAACACCGCGCGAAAAAGCCGATGGAGACGACGTTCGACCTTGTGCACGCGGTGGACGCGGCGATTCCCAAGGCGGTTCGCCGCAAGGACGACGGCCACCCCGCGCGCCGCACGTTCCAAGCCATCCGCATTGCCGTCAACGATGAGCTTGACCCGCTGGACAAGGCCATCTGCGACTTCGTGGACTGCCTGAAGCCCGGCGGGCGGATGCTCGTCATTACCTTCCATTCGCTGGAGGATCGACTCGTCAAGCGCTGCTTCCAGCGGCTGCAAAACCCGTGCACCTGCCCGCCGAAAGCGCCGATTTGCACCTGCGGCAAAAAGCCGGTCGTGAAGATTTTGGCGCACGGCGCGGTCGCCCCGACGGAGGAGGAAGTCGCCCGCAACCCGCGCGCGCGTTCCGCCAAGCTCCGCGTGGCGCAGAAGCTGGAGGTGCTGTGATGCCGACGCTCTATGTGGTGGGCACGCCCATCGGCAATTTGCAGGACATGACCCCGCGCGCCATTGATACCCTGCGCCGCGTCGCGCTGATTGCCGCCGAGGATACCCGCGTGACGAAGAAGCTCCTGACCGTTTTTGACATTGACACGCCGCTGACCGCTTGCCATCAGCACAACGAGGACACGAAGGGCGCGTATCTGGCGGATAAGATGCTGGCGGACAATATCGACATCGCCCTGACGACTGACGCGGGCACGCCCTGTATTTCCGACCCCGGCTACGCGCTGGTGAAGGCGTGCGTTGACCGCGGCATTGAGGTGCTGGCGATTCCGGGCTGCTGCGCGTCCATTTCCGCCTTGTCCGTCAGCGGATTCGACACGCGCGAGTTCGCGTTCTACGGCTTCCTGCCGCGCGAAAAGAAGGATTTGCGCGAGAAACTCCTTCAAATGGCGCACCAAGTGCCGATTGCGGCGGTGCATGAGTCGCCGTTCCGCGTCGTCGAGCTGGTCGAAGTGGTTTGCGATACGCTGCCGGGCTGCCGCATCAGCGCATCCTGTGACCTGACGAAGCTGCATGAAAAGACGATTCGCGGCGACGCGGCGGACGTGCTGCGCCAATTGCGGGAGAATCCGAAGGCGGAAAAGGGTGAATATTGCCTGATTCTGGATTTTCATGACGTGCGCCTGCCAGAGGAAAAATCCCCCGCGGCGGATGTAAGCCTTGAAGCGCGCCTGATTGACGAAATGGTGCGGAACGGTCTGACGCTGCGGGACGCGCAGAGCGAACTCGTGCTGGACGGCGAAAAGAAGAACGCGGTCAAGGCGGCGGCGCTGCGGCTGAAAAAGCTCTTTGAGGAGGACGACGCATGAAGACGGTAAACGCGCAGACCATCACGGAGACGATTGCGCATTTGTGCATCGACGCGAACCGCAATCTGCCCAAGGACGTGGCGGCGGCGCTCCATCAGGCGGAGGAGACCGAGCCTTTCGCGCCCGCGAAGGACTTGCTTTCTCTGCTGACGAAAAACGAGCAGATTGCCCGCACGACGCAGATGCCCATCTGCCAGGATACCGGCATGGCGGTCGTCTTTGCCGATGTTGGGCAGGACGTGCATATTGCGGGGGATTTCGCCGAGGCGGTCAACGAGGGCGTTCGCCGCGGCTATGTGGAGGGGCTGCTGCGCAAGAGCGTCGTCGGCGACCCGCTCCGGCGCGTCAACACGGGCGATAACACCCCCGCCGTCCTCCATACGCGCCTTGTGCCGGGCGATACGCTGACGCTGACCGTCGCGCCCAAGGGCTTCGGGAGCGAGAACATGAGCCAATTGCGGATGCTCACGCCCGCCAGCGGGATTGACGGCGTGAAGCACTTCGTGCTGGACACCGTGCGCGCGGCGGGTGCGAACCCCTGCCCGCCGATGGTGCTGGGCATCGGCATCGGCGGCGACTTCGAGCAGGTGGCGGAGAACGCCAAGCGCGCGCTGATGCTGCCGCTGGGCACGCCGAACCCCGACCCGTTCTACGCACAGCTGGAAGAAGAGCTGCTTGAAGCCATCAACCAGACCGGCATCGGCGTGCAGGGGCTGGGCGGACGCACGACGTGCCTGGGGCTGCACATTATCGCCGCGCCGACGCACATCGCGGGTCTGCCCGTCGCCGTCAACGTCAGCTGCCACGTCACGCGCCACGCGACGGCGGTGCTGTGAGAAAGGGGAGAATGCTATGCGAAAACTGACCACCCCCTTGACGGAAGAAGACGTGAAGTCCCTCCACGCGGGGGATCACGTCCTGCTCTCCGGCGTGGTTTACACCGCGCGCGACGCGGCGCATCTGCGCATGATGGATTTGATTCGCGCTGGTAAGCCGCTTCCGGTGGACTTGGCGGGTCAAGTCATCTACTACGCCGGTCCGACGCCCACGCCGCCCGGACGTCCCGTTGGTTCCATTGGACCTACCACCTCGACGCGCATGGATTCCTCCACCCCGACGCTTTTGCAGCACGGTCTGCGCGGCATGATTGGCAAGGGCAGCCGCTCCGCCGCGGTCATGGCGGCGATGCAGGAGTACCCGGCGGTTTATTTCGCCGCGGTCGGCGGTGCGGCAGCGCTGATGGCGGAGTGCGTCACGTCGCTGGAGGTCGTCTGCTGGGACGACCTTGGCCCTGAATCGGTCAAGCGCCTGACCTTGAAGGATTTGCCCCTCGTCGTTGCCGCGGACTGCTACGGGCAGGACGCGTTCACGCTGGGACAGAGGGCGTATCTCGAAGGGCAAAATGAAGCATAATCGCGGATGAAATGCCGCACACTAAAAACGCGCCTGTCACACCCCATTCGTGACAGGCGCGTTCTCTACCATTAGCCAGTTTTCCCAAATCCGCCGCCAGTGCGCGGGAAAATCATCGCGGGGCACGTCCGCGTCCGCCACAAGCGGCACTTCCGCAATCACCTCGCCGCCGCTGATGAGCCGCGCTACGCCCAGTGGTGTCCCGCGAATCACCGGCGCGTCGAGTTCCTCGCTGCCTAAGTCAATCTCGATGCTTGGAATCGCCCCCTGCAGGACGACGCCGCGCAAATCCGCCGCCAGCACCGCGTGGACGCTCGCGCCGCCCGAATGCGCCACAGGCAGCGTCCGCAGCGATTCGCCCGCGTTCAGCATCGTCACGGATTCGTATCGCTGGAATGCCCTGTCCATCAGCCGCGCCGCCTCGTCGAACCAGTCCGGGCAGTTCAGCACCACCCCGATGATGCGCATTCCGTTCCGCTCCGCGCCGAACACCAGGCACCGCCCCGCCTTGCGCGTATAGCCCGTCTTGATGCCCGTCGCGCCCTCGTAGGTGGTCAGCAGCTTGTTCTTGCTGCTCAGCACGCGGCTGTACGGCCGTCCCTCCCACGGAATCGTCGCGCGGCGCGTGGAGACAATTTCCCGAAAGAGCGGCTGCGTCATGGCCTGACGGGCAATCAGCGCCAAATCGTGCGCGGTGGTGTAATGCCCGTCGCAGGGCAAGCCGTGCGGGGTCAGAAAGACGGTGTTTTGGCAGCCCAGCTCCGCTGCGCGCGCCGTCATCATCCGGCAGAATTCCTCCGCCGTGCCGCCGATGTGTTCCGCAATCGCGACAGCGGCGTCGTTGCCGGACGCCAGCATCAGCCCGTAGAGCATGTCGCTCAGGGACAGCGTTTCTCCCTGCGAAAGGTAGATGCTCGTCCCCGGCACACCGAAGGCATTGCGACTGCACGTCACCGGGTCGCCTAAATTCCCGCGCTCAATCGCCAGCAGCGCCGTCATCACCTTCGTGGTGGATGCCATCGGCAGGGGCGTTTCCGCGTTGTGGCTAAGCAGCACTCGCCCGGACGCTTCGTCGATGATGATGCACGCCTTCGCGCTCGTGGCGACTTCCTCCGCCTGCGCGCGCGGAATCAGCAGGAGGACGAGCAGCAGCGTCAAGAGGGGGAAAAGAAGTCGTTTCAGCTTCATGATTTGCCTCTTTTACTGATGCGTCAGGAAAGACTTCACATCCTCGACGACCGTCGGAATCAGGTCGACGACGCGGTCGGCGACGCTTGAACACGTCGCGGGGAGCATCCGCACGGTGTCGCCGGAGAGGACGAGAAACCCAACCGGCTGCACGGATACGCCCGCGCCGCTGCCGCCCGCGAAGGGGAAATCCGGCGCGTCTTTCGCAGGCTTGTCGGCCAGTAAATCGCCGCCCGCGGTCATGTAGCCGAACGTGACGCGGCTGATGGGGATAATCGTGCTGCCGGAAGATGCCTGCACCGGATGCCCGACGACGGTGTTCACGTCCACCATGTCCTTCATCGACGACATGGCGGTCTGCATCAGTTCGCTGATGGGATGTTCCATGAGGATGCCTCCTTCCACGCGGTCAGCGCCATCGCCGCCGCAACGATGATTGTCCCCAAATGCAGGAAGATTATGCACCGCACCGCCAAAACCGTCTGTTCATGCAGGAAATCAGGCGCAATGGCGATGCGGACTTTCTCACGGCAGTTCGCCGGAATCAGCAGCCGAATCTGCCGCAGGAACGCCGTCGTCAGCGCCGTCGCCGCCGGATCGCGCAGGGCGAGGGAGACGTGGACGAGCAGCTGCTCCAGCGCGGTTTGGCGCATCAGCAGGCGCACAGGGCGCTTGAGCTTGGGCAGGGCGCGCAGCAGCGCCTTGCCTTTTTGAAGCTGCTGGGCGGACGGGGGGTTGGGGCGCAGCGGCGCTTGCGAATGGTCAAAGCGCAGGGGAATGCCCCAGATGCGCAGGAGAATCCGGAAGCGCGTGCCATGTTCCTGCCGAATTTCCGCGCGGCAGGAGATGGGGGTAACGAGCAGCAGAAGCAGCGTCAACAGGGAAATCCACATGGGCAGTCGCCTCCCGCGAAAATGATTGACGAAGCACCGCAAACAGGGTATAATGGTACTATTCTGATGAATCAGGGGGATTGCAAGGATGATTGGTCTGATTGGCGCCATGGCAGTTGAGGTGGAGGCGCTCGAAAAGAAGCTCGAAGGGCGCAGGGAAACGACGATTGGCATGGATACGTTCGTCAGCGGCAGGCTGTTCGGGCAGGACGCGGTATTGGCAGTGTGCGGGCCGGGCAAGGTGAACGCGGCGGTCTGCACACAGAAGATGATTACGGCGTTTTCTCCGGATTGGGTGCTGAATCTGGGCGTCGCGGGCGCGGGCGCGGACGGCGTGCGCATTGGCGACCTCGTGGTGGCGACCGCCGCCGTGCAGCACGACGCGGACACGTCCCCCCTGGGCGACCCGGTGGGCATGGTCAGCAAGGTGAACCTCGTCGAGCTGCCCTGCGACGAAGAACTCCGCGCGCGCCTTGTGGCGGCGGCGAAAAAGGCGAATCTGACCGTTCATGAAGGCATTATTGCCACGGGCGACCAGTTTATACACGACGGCGCAACCCGCGCGCGCATTCATCATCTCTTTAACGCCCTGGCGGTGGAGATGGAGGGCGGCGCGGTGGCGCATACCTGCCTGCTCAATGGGGTCAAGTGCGGCGTATTGCGCTCCATCAGCGATCAGGCGGATGGCCATAGCGACATGGACTACCCGACCTTCACGGCGCTGGCGGCGGCGCACTCCCAGCAGGTGGTGGAAAACCTGCTCCGCGCATGATCGCCTATATCACGGGCGCGTCAAGCGGGCTTGGCGCGTACACGGCGCAAGCGCTGGCGGATAACGGCTGGACGGTCATCGCGGGCGCGCGCTCGTTCACGGGGGAAACCGACGGGCGCATGACACGTCTGCCGCTGGACGTGACGCGGGACGACAGTGTGCGCGATTTTATGGAACGCGCGAAGCAAATCGGCGCGCCGGACGCAGTCATTCACTGCGCGGCGGTGCTGTGCTTCGGCTCGTGCGAAGAGACGGCGCTGGCGGATTATGCCCGTGTGATGGAGACGAATTTCCTCGGCATGGTGCGCGTGAATCAGCAGGTACTGCCGCTGATGCGGGAAAAAGGCGGCGGCAAAGTGGTGCTGTTTTCGTCCATCAACGGGCTGATGGGGCTGCCGTTCCAGAGCGCCTACACCGCCAGCAAGCACGCCATCGAGGGTTACGCGGAGTGCCTCGCGCAGGAGGTGACGCCCTTCGGCATTCAGGTGATGCTGATAGAGCCGGGCGACCACCGCGGCGGCTCGTCGCGCTGCCGATTGACATCCGCCGCGATGACAGACGCGTCTCCTTACTGGGCGGATTTCCGCAAAGGAACGGAAACCATCCGCCGCGACGAGGAAAACGGGTCTGACCCGGCGAAACTGGGACGGCGCGTCGCGGAGCTTCTCACGCGCGAGAAGCTGCCGTTCCGCAAGAAAATCGGCAGTCCGGCACAGATGCTCGCCCCCGCGCTGCACAAAGTTCTGCCCGGACGCGCCATGAACCGCATCCTGCGCCAATATACCCTTGGTGGCAAATAATTCGCCAAATTATCATTGCATTATTGTGTTTTCCGAAAAAATGCGGTATAATAGAGCCGGATCGACACATGAATTTGGAGGCTTGAAGGATGTACAAGCTCTTACTGGCGACGAATGACCCGGCGGTTGTCGAAGCGTTCAGCGCAGTCAAGTGGGAAGAACTCGGCTTTAAGCAGCCGCGGGTGGTCTCCACGGCGGAGGAAGCGCTGAGCAGCTTGCGCGTCAACCATGCGGACGCGGTGGCAATTGGGCTGCCGAAGGAGCAGGATGACCTGCTGGTTGAGCAGCTGCTGGAGAAAAATCCGATGCTGCCGATTATGGCGGTCAGCACGAAGCCCGGCGTGATTGAAAGCTATGCCGTGGAGCTGCGCCGCCTGCTGGGACGCATCAACGCCGATGTGAGCAACGACGCGTTCTCCACGGCGGACTTGCTCAAAGAGTGCCGGCATGAGTTTTTCCGCGCCCTGATGGACGGCAGGGCGACGTCGGAGGAGGATGTGCTGCGCCATTTGCGGCTCATCCGCAGCAAGATGGATCCGACAAAGCCGTGCGTGGTCGCGGAACTGGAAATCCCGGCGGATAACGACTTCCTGCGCGGCCGCTGGCAGTACGGCAGCGACCGGCTGGAAGTGGCGCTGCGCAACATTTTCGGCGTCGAGGCGCACGGGCTGCGCATTCTCGCCTGCGTCCTGCCCGGCGACCGCATTGTGCTGCTTGGCTGCCCGATGCTCTTCCACGAAGGCCCGGACGAGGACGCGTCGATTACCGGCATCCTGTCCGACCACATCCGCGACAGCATTGAGCATGTGGACGAGTATATGGGCATTGACCTGCGGATTGCATCGATTCGCGTGCTGCCGTGCCTGACGGCGCTCGCGCATAAAGACTGATGGCGTAACATACAGTTATGATTAGACAGCAAGGAGGCAAATCATGGGCATTTTTGACAGCATCGGCAACATCGTCCGCGGACAGTTGATTGATGTCATTGAGTGGACGGACAGCACGAACAACACCATCGTCCACAAGTACGACATGAACGGCAAGGAAATCATGATGGGCGCGCAGCTGACCGTCCGCGAGAGCCAAGTGGCGATTTTCGTCAACGAAGGCAAGCTGGCGGACGTGTTCCAGCCCGGCCGCTATGAGCTGTCCACCGCCAATATGCCGGTGATGACGGCGCTGAAGGCGTGGAAGTTCGGGTTCAACAGCCCGTTCAAGTCCGACGTGTACTTTGTGAACACCAAGCAGTTCCTTGACTGCAAGTGGGGGACGACAAATCCCGTCATGATGCGCGACGCCGAGTTCGGCATGATTCGCCTGCGCGCGTTCGGCGCATATTCCTTCCGCGTTGCTGACCCGGAGGTTTTCCTGCGCGAGGTGTTCGGCACAAGCAGCGAATACACGGTGCAGGACGTCGAAGGGCAGCTCAAGCGCACGCTGGTGTCCGGCCTGTCCGACGCGATTGCGGAAAGCAAGCTGCCCGCGCTCGATTTGGCGGCGAACTACGACGAAATCAGCGATTATGCGCTCAAGACCATCAACCCGCGCATTGAGAAGCTCGGCTTGACGCTGGCGTCGTTCGTCATTGAGAATATCTCCCTGCCGGAAGAAGTCGAAAAGACGATGGATAAGCGCACGTCCATGGGCGTGCTGGGCGACATGAACCGCTACACGCAGTATCAGGCGGCGGAAGCGATGCGCGAGGCGGCGAACAACCCCGGCGGCATGGCGGGCGCAGGCGTCGGCATGGGCGCAGGCGTGGCGATGGGTCAGGCGTTCGCGCAGGCGATGCAGGCGACGCAGCAGCCCGCCGCGCCGGTTCAGCAGCAGCCGACGGCACAGAAGGGGAGTTTCTGCGCAAACTGCGGTGAGCAATTGACCCCCGGTGCGAAATTCTGCCCGAACTGCGGCCAGAAGCAGGAAACGGCGAACGTCTGCCCCGCGTGCGGTCAGAAGGTGCAGTCCGGCGCGAAGTTCTGCGCCAACTGCGGACAGAAACTGTAAACAAATCAAAAAATAAACCGGGAGGTACACCGCATGGTGCGTCTCCCGGCTTTTTGCGTGCCATTTTTGCGGATTCGCGTCTATTTATTCCGCATTCCGAATTCCGAATTTCGGATTTTCCTCCAGCCGTGCCCTTGCCACTTTCCCCGCCGCTTTCATTGCCGTGGGAATCGTCAGCGCGTTCATCTCGTCCAGCGTAACAAACCGATACCCCTTCGGCGCATCCGCAGTTACGGCTTCCATTTGGTACAGCTTCATCCGCCAGATTTGGTGCGTGAATACATGCTTCGCTTCCCCTGCCGGGCGGACGTTCCGCAGATTCATGTGCATCTGCGCGCCGAAATCTGCGGGATTGTCCGCATGCCCCGGCAGCATCGGGAACACCCACAAGCCGTGCAGCATCGTCTCCGTGCGCTGGCGCATCAGAACTTTCTCGCCGGAAAAAATCAGCAGCACGTCCCAATCGAACGGCTTCGGCGGATTCTTCTGTGGCAGCACGGGCAAATCCTCCGCGTCGCCCGCGTCGTACGCGTCGCAGTGCGCCCGCAGCGGGCAAACGTCGCAGTTCGGCGTGCCGGGGACGCACACTGCCGCCCCCAAGTCCATCAGCGCCTGATTGAAATCGCCCGGACGCGCCGTCGGCACAAGCGAATCCACCTTTTCCTCCAGTTCGCGCCGAACGGAAGGGATGCCCACGTTCTCGCGGATACCCATCACCCGGCTGGCGACGCGGATGACGTTGCCGTCCACCGCTGGAACACGCTGGTCAAACGCGATGCTTGCAATCGCCCCGGCGGTGTATGCCCCGATGCCCTTCAATTGCCGCAATTGCGCCACCTCGCGCGGCATTTCGCCCCCGAAGTCGTGCACCACCTGCCGCGCCGCCTGATGCAGATTCCGCGCGCGCGAATAGTACCCCAGCCCCTCCCAGAGCTTGAGCACGTCCGCCTCATCCGCCGCTGCCAGCGCCGCCACATCCGGGAAGCGCGCCAAAAAGCGCTCGTAGTACCCGCGCACCGTCTCCACGCGCGTCTGCTGCAGCATCGTCTCGCTCACCCATGTGCGGTACGGGTCGTGGATGCCGCGCCAAGGCAGCGTCCGCGCGTTCTGGTCGTACCAAGCCAGCAGCAGCGCCGAAATCGTCTCACGCATTCGATAAAATCCCCCTCTTTATCGTCCTATTGTACCACAGAAGGAGACTTTTGCCCACCCCACGGCTGATTTTTCCCGATTTGCAGAAATTTTTTTGCATTTAGAACGTTTGTTCGCTTGCATTCGTTCGCGTTTTGGTACATAATACTCCATGTTGATTAGCACTCATGCAAAGTGAGTGCTAACAGCCTGAAGAGAAGCAAGGAGGAAATGACACTATGACCGTGAAGCCTTTGGGTGACCGCGTTGTCATCAAGAATGTTGAAGCCGAGGAAACCACCAAGTCTGGTCTGATTCTGACCAGCGCCGCGAAGGAGAAGCCGCAGATGGCGGTTGTTCTCGCTGTCGGCCCCGGCGGCAATGTGGATGGCAAGGAAATCAAGATGCAGGTGACGGAAGGTCAGAAGGTTATTTACAGCAAGTACGCCGGCACGGAAGTCAAAATCGACGGCGAAGAGCTGATTATTGTGCGCCAGAGCGACATTCTGGCTGTGGTGGAGTAATAAGCTGACTCCGCAATTTATTGAAAGGAAGTAAGTTTTATGGCTAAGCAGATTCAGTATGGCGAACAGGCTCGCCGGAGCCTTGAAAAGGGCGTGAACGCGCTGGCGGATACCGTCAAAATCACCCTCGGCCCGAAGGGTCGCAATGTGGTGCTGGACAAGAAGTACGGCGCGCCGCTCATCACCAACGACGGTGTGACCATCGCCAAGGAAATTGAGCTGGAAGACCCCTTTGAAAACATGGGCGCGCAGCTGGTGAAGGAAGTCTCCACCAAGACCAACGACGTCGCTGGCGACGGCACGACCACCGCCACCCTGCTCGCGCAGGCGATTATCCGCGAAGGTCTGCGCAACCTCGCCGCCGGCGCAAACCCCATGGTGCTGAAGAAGGGCATTGCCGCCGCGACGGATGCCGCCGTGGAAGGCTTGAAGGAGCTGTCCCAGCCCATCAACGGCAAGCAGGCGATTGCCAACGTCGCCGCGAACTCCGCTGCGGATGAAACCATCGGCAAGTTGATTTCCGACGCAATGGAAACTGTCGGCGCGGATGGCGTTATCACCGTGGAAGAAAGCAAGACCATGACCACGGGCATGACCATCGTCGAAGGGATGCAGTTCGACCGCGGCTATGCGTCCGCCTACATGGTGACCGACACCGAAAAGATGGAAGCGGTGCTGGATGATCCGCTGATTCTTATCACCGACAAGAAGATTTCCGTCATTCAGGAAATCCTGCCCCTGCTGGAGCAGGTGGTGCAGATGGGCAAGAAGCTGCTCATCATCGCCGAGGATGTCGAGGGCGAGGCGCTGTCCACGCTGGTGCAGGCCGGTGAGCGTGCCTACATTATCGGCAATGTGACTGCCGGTGAGACCGGCGTCGAGGTCGCGTTTTGAAGCGCATCGCCGTACTGGTCTCCGGCGGCGGAACCAATTTACAGGCCCTCATCGACGCCCAGGCCCGGGGGGAGATCGTCAACGGGGACGGCTTTTTCATCGTGCGCTTCCTTCGGTGCATCCTCCGTCTTTTCTTCTCTGCGCACCGCAACCTCTGCGCCGTTTTCCTTCACAAAATCAAAAATCGGTTCCCGTTTTTTCGTTTCCAGAATCAAAGGCTTCTTGCGGAACACCGTTTCCTCCACATAGGGCGTTTCGCCGCTGTTCTCCTGTACCTCGATATTGAAATCCTCACGGTTCATCCTTCTGCGGCGCTGCGCCTTTTTTGCCTGCCGCTCCGCTTCCAGCTCCTCCTGCTGGCGAATCCGCTCGGCTTTATTCTTGATTTTTTCGTTTTTCACCTTCCGTCTCGCCTTACGGTGCGCATTGGCATCCCCAAGGGCATGGAAGAAGGATTTTCCTGTTGCCATGACGATGGAAATAATGCCTGTCGCCAATAGGACAATGACGCTCCCAAGGGTGTCCAATGCCCTGTCCAGTCCACCGCCAATCAGTCCACCTGTCAGCCCTCCATTTGTAAACGCACCTATAGCACCGGAAATAACAGAACCAACACCACCAAACAGTCCACCTGCAAAGTCTTTAAAACCCATAATTATTCAGATGTTGCAGAAGCAGAAGATGCAGCAGAAGCAGTTTGCCCAACAGCAGCTTCCTCTTCAGAAGCAACACGAGCCTTTTCTTCAGCTTCCTTGATTAACGAATCATAATTTTCCATACAATACTCAGCCCATGCACGCATTTCGGACAACGATTGAATATGTCTCGACTTAAGAGTAGACAACAAGGTATCATCATCCAACTGGGCAGTATATACAGACCTATTAGGAGTATAACGCTGAATATATTCACGTAATTCACCAGCAGTCAACTTATTCTCCAATCTCTGCTGATTAAAAATCAAAGAGATATCAGTAGAAACAGTAACCGAACCGTCCTTATTTATAACGGTAGACAACTGCATCAACTTATCTTGTACAGGAACTTTCGTATGCGCAGCATCAAAAGAACCATTAAATGTATGCTCAATATATTCTTTCTTTTTCATATCAATAAGGCATTCCGGAATAATCCAAATTACGAACTACTTTAACATCAAACGCACAATTAATCAAAAACGGGTCTGTATCCCATTTAGAATCAGCATTCACCTGAAAAATACTATCAAGTACAGAAGGGTTCACCTTGAAAACATTATAATTGACAGAAGAAGACTGCGTAGTAACAGTAGACAGCATATTCTTCCAAATAGCAGGCGTAATAGGAGCAACCCATTCCTTTTCGGTAGTAGTAAATGCACCTAAAACATAATCATACGAAGTCTTCCAACTATAATACCTAGGAAGATAGCCCATAGTATAATCAGAAGAATTAAATCCAGAAACCAACTCAATATCACTATTCGAATACATAGTAATCGGAATAGACTGCATACCAATAGAATCCAACTCAGGGATAGGCAAATCCGTATTCTGGGAAACAAAAAATTGCGGATCAGGAGCAGAAGGGACATAATCCAATAAGGGAACACTATGATAAATGCACATCAATACACCCCAATCACGAGCCTCGAATTTTTCAGAACCTTGAGAAGAACCAACACCTTTACCAGCTATAACAGCCTCTGACTGTGTATCACCAGACTGAAGATTAGTATTAACAACCTCTGATATATCAAGAGATGAAGAATCACCACCGATATAAGTAGACATACCTGACATGTTTTCACCAACATCAACACCGAAATGCGCCTTAATCTGTGCACGATAATTCTGAGGAACATTCAAAGAAATCTCTTTCCAACGCTGAAGAGCCTCACCACGACGAAGAGCAAGTACATCAAATGATGCAGCAACCGAAGGCATAGTAACTACCAACGGATTCGACTGAGCTGCAGAAGGACCGGCATTGACAGAAAAATCAGAAGAGGAAGGTGAAATCTTAGCACCAAGATATGTACGTGAATTTTGAGAAGACGAAATTTTCGCTTCAACATACAAATCCTGAGACTTCAATCCACCTGTATCAATAGTAGCCACATCACCAAACTGTGTATCCGGAAGAACACCCATGAACATATCCTTGTTCCAATTACAATACTCAAGGTCAAACAATGTATTGTTTTTCCAATAAGAATCACCGGAAGAAGGCATCGAGGCCCATAACTGTTGAGTAGTACCAGTATAATAATCTATATTCCACAAATACGGGGCTGAATCCTGCCACTGGGAATAACGGAAATAATCCTGACAAAATTTCTTATAAGCCAAAAAAGGGAATATAGAAAGGTTCAAACTAAAACGAAATTTCTGAGTATAAGAAGCATCAGAATAAGACAAAGAAGTACCATAAAGCTTACTGTCATTCTTATTCGAATTACCACACCTCAAATATTGCATAAGCTTATACGCCAAATCCGCACGATCAAATCCAAAATAATTAGTCTTACCGGAAAGATAATCACACGCAGTCTGCAATTGAGAGTTAGTAATAGTCGGAAGATAATTACCAAGAGTCAAGGCAGAAGTCTGCGAACCAGCATGCTGAACATTAGACTGCATCTGCGAAATAACCTCAGGAGCATTGCGCCACAAGAGATGAAGAGGAACCCAAAACCAATCGAAATACTCACGGATACGAGTATACGCAGAAGTGTTGACAGGTTGAGTACGAGTAAAATGCTGACGCTTCAAAGTAAACTTATCACCTGGCATAGTAAAATACCACTTGATAGGAAGAAGCTCACCGGACTTAGCAGAAAACGCAACCTTAGACGAAAGGTCAAAGGCCGAACGTCGAGGGTGGTTGCGAATGTCTTTCAACGAAAATAAACTCATAAATTAAAAATTTGGTTGAATATTAATACGTGTAGAATCGACAGACTGTTTCATAGTCTGCTGACTCTCCTGTTTAGAATTACTGTTTTTCCAAAAAACAGACATAGACGCAGTACAAGACTGAACACACAAGGCCGTAACAAGACCAATAATGAAAGTAGAAATCAATTTGACTACTTCAATCCATTGTTGAGGTGTAATTTTCATAAATGTAAAAACAATTATTCCAGAAATATATTATTTTCATCATTAAGTTTCTTATGTTTTACGCGAATATAATG
>OLOW01001242.1_pt1 | contig 17715 bp, 18 predicted proteins | sample 1672801 | NCBI WGS metagenome assembly OLOW01 (sample SAMEA3136725, study PRJEB25190) | human gut metagenome | biome: human gut; feature: human-associated habitat; material: faeces | place: Austria | collected 2013 | reverse complement strand
TTATGATAACAAGTATTGGAGCAATCGAATTGCGCAGTTGGCTGAAAAGGTCCCGCGCAGAAGAAAAGGCAGCGCAGAGAGAGTCATGTGCGCTTCCTTTGAGGCGACAGGGAGGCGGAAAGGTTTTTATGCGGGAGATTTATTTTGATAATTCGGCTACTACTAAGAACAAGCCTAAGGAAGTTATCGATGCAGTTGTAAATGCGATTAAATATTTTGGAAATTCTTCTCGTGGTGTTCATGAGGAGAGTTTGAGTGCGGACAGGATTATTTTCGAAACTAGAAAGAAAATTGCAAAGATGTTTAATGTGGGTAATTCTCGTCAAGTCGTTTTTACAAAAAATGCAACTGAGAGTTTAAACATTGCTATAAATGGTCTGTTTTTAGAAAATGACCATATCATCACTTCTGTTTCTGAGCATAATTCAGTTTTACGTCCTATAAATTATTTGAAACAAAAAGGTGTTACTGTTAGTTATATTGATGTTTTTGAAAATGGAGTGCTTAAGCTTGACGATATTCCAAGCTTTGTTAAGCCAAATACAAAGGCAATCATCTTAACTCACGCATCAAATGTTACAGGAAATATTACCGACTTAAAAAAGGTTGGAGATTTTTGTAAGAGTAATGCAATGCTTTTTGTAGTTGACGCCTCTCAAACTGCTGGTGCTTTTAATATCGATATGCAAGAGATGAATATTGATGTGCTTTGTTTTACGGGGCATAAGTCAATGCTTGCTCCTCAGGGAACGGGAGCTCTTTGTGTTAGAGAGGGTGTTTACATAAGACCTTTTATCGTCGGAGGTAGTGGTACTCACAGTTATGACGAATTTCAACCTGACAAGATGCCGACAAGACTTGAGGCTGGAACTCTTAATGCACATGGGATTGCAGGACTTCACGCATCTATCGACTATATTTTAAGAAATGGAATGGAAAATTTGACAAAAATTTCTACTGGTTTGGCAAAAGAATTTTATGACGGCGTTATAAAATTTCCTGAGGTTAAGGTTTATGGAGATTTTGAAACGGATTTTAGAGCTCCGATAGTTTCTTTAAATATTTCAGATATGGATTCTTCAGAGGTTAGTAATATTTTATATGAAGATTTTAAAATTTCAACAAGACCGGGTGCACATTGTGCTCCGCTTATACATAAGGCGCTTGGTACTGTTGAGCAGGGTATGGTTAGATTTAGCTTTTCTCATACAAATTCTATTGATGAGGTAAGGCTTGCTATAAACGCAATTAAAAAAATTATAGATGATAGGAGGTAGTCAAATGCGTTTTTTTAACACTAAAAAGGGATTGTTGACTTTAGGAATTATTGCAGGTCTTGGCGCTGCTTTACTTGCATATTTAGGCAATCCGAAAAATATGGCTTTTTGTATAGCTTGTTTTATTAGAGATACTTCAGGTTCTATGAAGTTCCACAATGCAGAAGTGGTTCAATATTTTAGACCCGAAATTGTAGGTATTATTCTAGGTTCATTTTTAATTTCATTATTCACTAAAGAATATAGATCAACTGCCGGTTCTTCACCGGTTATCAGATTTTTCCTTGGTGTAATAATGATGTGTTGTGCTTTAGTATTCTTAGGTTGTCCTTTAAGAATGATTTTAAGAATGTCTGCCGGAGATATTAGTTCATATGTTGGACTTGTAGGCTTTATAGCAGGGGTTGCAACAGGTGCATTCTTCTTAAGAAAGGGATTCAGTTTAGGAAGAGCTTATACAATCAAAAAAGAAAATGGATATGCTTTACCAATAGTTGTACTTGTACTTTTTGCTCTATCTATCGCTGTTCCCGCACTTTTCGTTTTCAGTAAAAAAGGACCTGGTAGTATGAGAGCTATTTGGTATGTAGCTTTAGCTGTTGGACTTGTATTCGGTATCATCGCTCAAAAGAGCAGAATGTGTTTTGCCGGTTCAATCAGAGATATTATCTTACTAAAAGACTTTAGATTATTCTCAGTAATTGGCGGAATCTTCATCGTTATGTTAGGATATAACTTAGCTACTAACAACTTTAAATTCGTTGCTTTTGGACCAATCGCTCATGCTCAAACTATTTGGAATATTTTATCAATGTATGCAGTTGGATTCTGTGCAGTATTACTTGGTGGTTGTCCATTAAGACAATTAGTTCTTGCAGGAACTGGTTCATCAGATTCAGTTGTAACTGTTATTGGTATGTTCGTTGGTGCAGCATTTGCTCATAACTTCAAAATTGCAGCAGGTGCAGCAGCTGTTGAAAATGCAGCTAAAGGAATTAAAGCAGCAGCAGGTGGCCCTGGAATAAATGGACAAATATTTGTTATTATTTCAATAATCGCTTTATTCATAGTAGCTTTTTATGGATTAAAAAAGGAAAAAAATTAATTTAAGGAGATAGATATGAAAGAATTAGACGTTAGAGGATTATCTTGTCCGGAACCGGTTTTAATTTTACAAGATGCCCTTAAAGAAAATAAAAACGAAACATATAAAGTATTAGCCAGCGAAGCTCATGTTGTAAGAAATATCGAACATTTCGCTTGTAGTCAAGGAAAGAAAACTTCCGTTAAAGAAGTTGGCTTAGACTATGAAATCATAGTAGAATAATATGAAAGAAACTAAGCTGTATATAACATTTTATACTTCTGCAGAGGCAATGGCGACTGAAAGTGTATGTAAAGAAAATAATCTTTTAGGAAAACTTGTCCCTGTACCAAGAGTTTTATCAGCAGGTTGTGGGATTGCATGGGAGTGCAATCCCATTTTAAAACCCCAGCTTTTAGAACTTTTAGAAAAGGAAGATATAGAATGGGAAGAATGTAAAGAAATATAAATGGAGATTTTTATGAAGAGAAATTTAAAATTAGCTCTTTTAATGGCATTTTGCTTAACTGCAACTGCTTGTGGTAAAACAGCAGAAAAACCCGCAGAAAAAAAGGTTGAAAAGCAATTAAAGACAGAAATTAATTATGGGATAACTTCTTCTCCGGAAGGAAAGTTCAACCCACTATTTTCAAATACTCAATATGACGGAAATGTAAACGCATTAGTTTATGATTCACTTTTAAAACTAAATTCAAAGATTGAATTAGAACCTGCTATGGCTGAAAAATATGAAATTTCAGAAGACGGCAAGAAGGTAGTTTTCACTTTAAGAGATGGACTTAAATTCCACGATGGAAAACCTGTTACTTCAAAAGATGTTAAATTCACTTTAGAGGCTATAGGAAGTCCTGACTATGAAGGAGATTTACAAAGCTATGTTCAGTCAATAGACGGATTTAAAGAATTACAAGAGGGAAAAGAAACAGAAATCAAAGGAATAGTTTGTAAAGACGACAAGACTGTTGAAATTAATTTCTTAGTTTCTTATTCACCTGTATTAATAAATATTGGAACACTTGGAATTTTACCTCAACATATCTGGGGAAGTGTTCCTGTTAAAGAATGGGCTAACAAAGCTGATTTACTTGCAAAACCAATCGGTTCAGGTGCATATAAATTAGAAGAATTTAAGGCGGGAGAATTTGTAAAACTTTCTGCAAATGAAGATTACTACAAAGGTGCTCCAAAATTAAAAACTTTCACTTTCAAAGTTGTTAAGGAAGAAACTGCAAGTGCAGAACTTATTAATGGAAGTATTGACTTGGCAGATGTTTCAAGCATCAAGAGTGCAGATATTAAGACAATGAAAGATTCAGGAGTTGAAGTTAAACAATACCCTAACTCAAAAATACAATATATGGGCTTTAACCTTAGAAATGAAATCTTAAAAGACATTAACGTTAGAACTGCTGTTGCTTATGGAATAGATAGACAGTCAATCTTAAAAGGTCTTTTAGAAGGAAAAGGTGTTATCATCAACACTCCAATGGTTCCAAGTCTTTGGTCATATCCTAAAGATGGCTTAGTTGAATATAAATTTGACGAGGCAAAAGCTAAAGAATTATTAGAAAAGGCTGGATATAAAGATACAAATGGAAACGGAACTGTTGATAAAGACGGAAAAGAATTAGAATTTACTTTAACTGTTCCAACTGGAGATGCAGTTAGAGAAAAAACAGCTACAATTATCCAAGAAAACTTAGGAAAAATCGGTATAAAAATCAATTTAGAATTGTTGGAATTCAAAGCTACAATGAATAAAGTTGTAGGAAATCACGAATTTGATTTATACTTAATGGGAAATACTTTAGATGCTGACCCTGACCCAACTCCAAACTGGTATTCAACTCAAGCAAGTGATGAAAAAGGCGTATTTGGTTGGAATATCGCAGGATTTAAGTCAAAAGAGGCGGATAAATTAATGGACGCAAATAGAAAAGCTACTAAACAAGAAGAAAGAGCAAAAATTCTTGGCGAATTTGGTAAATTATTAAACAAAGAATTACCATGGGTTCCACTATATGCCTCAGACATTACAAAAGCCTATAACAAAGGCTTAAAGAACTATGAACCAAACACATTTGTTGACTTCTACAATGTAGAAAAATGGGAATTAGAAAAATAGTTAAAAAATAGTAGAGAAAAAACAAGCCATCTTGGTTTCAAGATGGCTGTTTTTGAATGTGGCTTAAGTTAGCAAGGGCGTGAGAGGAGAAGGAGGTGAATGCTCCGTAGGAGCAGAGAAACAACTCTGAAGTGTCGCAACTCCCTTAGCCTTAACCCCTATTATTCTTTGTAATTTATTTAGCTTTAGCTTATTTACTTTTTATAATAAATGTAAATTATTTTATTTTTAATTCAAATACAATCAAACGATAGGAAACAATATGAAAAAATTTTTACTTAAAAGATTTACAATTTCTCTTATAATTTTACTTGGAATTTGTATTTTTATGTTCGTACTTCTACAACTTTCTCCGGGAAATCCCTATATGGATTCAATTAAACCTGGAATGAGTCCGGAGCAAATAGAGAGTATGCTAAGACAAAAGGGTTATTATGACCCGATTTATATAAAATTTATTAAATGGTTTAGAGATGTTTTAACTTTTGATTTCGGTTATTCCATAAAATATGGTCAAAGTGTAACAACACTAATTTTCCAAAGAATACCGAATACACTTTTTATAACATTACCTGCACTTGTAATTGCAATTATTTTATCCGTTTTTGTGGGTCGTTTTGTTGCATATAAGGGTGGATATTTGGATAAATTTGTGGATATGTTTACAGGAATTGGAATTTCAATTCCTACATTTTTACTGGCTATTTTATTTATAAAGTGGTTTGCTTTTGATGTAAAAATATTTCCAATATCTGGAACGGGAAATCTCTCAAGTAAAACTGGAATAGACTTTTTACTAAATAAAATTTATTATGCATTTTTGCCTATTTTGGTCCTAACGATTATTCAATTTTCATCACTTGTTCGTTTTGTAAGAGCTTTTATGCTCTCTGTAAAAAAAGAAGATTACATTAGAACATATCAAGGCTTTGGAATGACTAGATATGAGGCATATAAGAAAATAGGCTTTAGAAATATTTTGCCAAGACTTTTGACAATGATTTTTATGGAAGTTCCAAATTTAATTTCAGGAGCATTAATAACAGAAACAATTTTTGTTTGGCCGGGACTTGGTAAATTGAACTATGATGCAGTTTTTGCTAGAGATTATCCATTAATTATGGGGATAATCATAACAATATCTTTTGTAGTTTTGATTTCCAATTTATTGTCGGACATTTTGAATTTTTATTTGGATAAGAGGATAGGTATTTAATATGAAATTTAAAATTATAACGGGAAGTATTTTATTTATGCTCATTTTGTCTTTTGTCTTTGTGGCTCCAAAGTTTTACACACAAAATCCAAACAAGGTAAATCTTACAAGTGTTGAGAAAGCACCAAGCAAAGACTATCCGCTTGGAACAGATGAAACGGGAAGAGATATTCTTGCAAGACTTATGGCAGGGGGAAAAGTTTCTTTAACTGTCGGAATCCTTGCAAGTTTTGTAAAACTTGTTATATCTCTAGTACTTGGATTTTTAGCAGGATATTTCAAAAAATTAGACGGAATCATTATGAGAATATGCGATGTCTTTATGTGTTTTCCATTCTATGTGCTTGCGATTTCAATTTCTGCATTTATAGGGCCATCGCTTAGAAACTTAATCATTTTAATTGCATTTTTTACTTTTGCATCATCAACAAGACTGATAAGGACAGAGGTAAAAACTTTAAAAGATAAAGAATTTATCCAAGTTTTAAAGATAAATGGAGAGAAGAATTTTAAAATTTTAATAAATCATATAATACCGAATCTTAGGAATACAATTTTGGTAATTTTTACAACTTCAGTCGCACAAGGTATCTTAATGGAATCTTCATTGTCCTTTTTTGGTCTTGGTGTAAAAGAACCGATGTCAAGTTGGGGCTCAATGCTGTCTGTTGCTTTAAATATACTTAATATACAAAAGAAATGGTTTATGTGGTTACCTGCAGGGATCCTGGTTTTGACCCTAGTTTTCTCTATAAATTTGATAGGAGAGGGGCTTAAAAATGATAGAAGTAACTAATTTAAAGATTGAAGTTTTTGACAAAGTTTTGGTCAGTGATATTTCATTTGAACTTTTGGAAAATCAAAGTTTGGGAATAATTGGTAGCTCAGGCTCAGGAAAGTCGCTTACAAGTTTAACTTTAATGGGACTTTTGGATAGAGAGATTTACAAAATTTCAGGAAGTGTAAAACTCTTTGGAGAGGAAATTTTAAATAAATCGGAAAAAGAAATTGCCAAGAATAGACTTTCAAAGATAGCAATGGTATATCAAAATCCTTTTAACACATTTTCTCCTGTTGAAAAGTTAAAAAAACAGATTGATAGGATATACAAGATAAAAAAATTAAAAAAAGATAGAGAAAAACTTAAAAGACTCTTAGAAGAAGTTTCTCTTGACGAAAGCTATCTTGAAAAATTTCCTCACGAATTGTCTGGAGGAGAATTACAAAGAATGGTAATTGTTGCATCACTTTTGTTAAATCCGAAAGTTTTGATTTGTGATGAGCCGACAACTTCATTGGATATTGAAACGGGAAATAAGATAATAGAGCTTTTAAATGAAATTAGAAAAAAAGAAAAAATTTCACTAATCTTTGTAACTCACGACCTTAGTATAATTGGAGATATAACTGAAAAACTTTTGATTATGAATAGGGGAAAAATCGTTGAAAGAGGAGAAACAAAAGAAATTTTAGAAAATCCGAAAGATGAATATACAAAGAAATTATTGAGCTTTTCAAGGTTGGGTGATTAGATGCTGGAGATAAAAAATTTAACCGTAAAATACGAAAAAATTGTACTTGATGATGTCAATTTGAAACTTGAGAAAAAAATCTACGGATTAAAAGGTGGCTCAGGCTCAGGAAAGACAACCTTTATAAAGGCGATACTTGGGCTTATAGACTACAAAGGGGAGATTTTACTTGACGGGAAATTGTTAAAGACAAGAAAAAATTTTCAAATAGTTTTCCAAAATCCTTTTAATTCCTTTGACCCGACCAGAAAGATAAAATTTTCAATAAATGAAATAATAAAGCTAAATAAGGCAAATGTGAGTTTGGAGGAATTGGCAAAAAAAGTCGGCGTTGATATTTCTCTTCTTGATAAATTTCCTCACGAATTATCCGGAGGAGAGTTGCAAAGACTTTCAATTGCAAGAGCCATTTCAACAAATCCAAGGGTCTTAATCTTTGATGAGCCAACTTCGGCGCTTGATGTTGAAAATCAAAAAAATATCTTGGACTTAATAAAAAACTTTAAAGACAAAATTATAATCTTCATCAGCCACGATATGAGGGTGATAAAGTATATTTCAGATGAGGTGTTGATTTTGGATAAGGAAGGTAAGAAGATAGTAAAAGAAGAAAAATATAATTAAAAACTTTAAATTTATGTAATTTAAGACTTTACTTTTTATCGTTTATCTTATATAATTATCAAGATAAATTTAAGGAGGTATGTTATGACAAATTTAGTTAAGTTTTTTAAAGAAAAAATATATAACTTTTCTAATTCTGATTTAACGACTTCTTTTTTTAACTTTAAAAATGAACTTTTTGTCTTTAAAAATATTTTTTTCAATTATTAATGAAATAACTTTTGTTATTTCATTTTTTTTATGTTTTTAAAGAGCAAGGTCAAAGGAGGAATTATGAATAATAAAGGTATTATCGGTGTAAGGGACAAGGTTCCTACTGCAATGTTGTTGCCACTTAGTTTGCAACACACTTTCGCAATGTTTGGAGCGTCAGTTTTAGTTCCAATTCTTTTTAATGTAAATCCCGGTATTGTTCTTTTGATGAACGGTATAGGAACACTATTATTTATTTTTATTACAAAAGGAAAGGCGCCAGCTTATCTTGGCTCAAGTTTTGCTTTTCTTGGAGTTGGAACTGTAATTATAAATACAATGGGTTATAGATATGCTTTAGGGGCATTTGCTACGACAGGACTTTTAGGTTGTGTCTTAGCTTATTTGATTTATAAATTTAGAACGGATTGGATAAATATTGTTCTTCCACCAGCTGCAATGGGCGCTGTTGTTTCACTTATAGGACTTGAACTTGCAGGAGCAACAATTAACGGCGGAAAAATAGGGGCTAATATATTAACTCAAAATTCAACAAGTGCTGATGTTTGTGTATTTTTGATTACTATTATAACTGCGATTTTAGGCTCTGTTGTATTTAGAAAATTTCTAGGAACTATTCCAATCCTTATTGCAATTATCGTTGGATATGTTTCAGCACTAGCTTATGGAATGATAGATTTTAGTGCGGTTACAACTACAACATTATTTACAGTTCCACAATTTCAATTTCCAATTTTTGATTTGAAAGCATCTTTGATAATGTTACCTGCACTACTTGTAATAACTTCAGAACATATTAGCCACCAAGTTGTAACAAGTAATATAATCGGACAAAATCTTTTAGAGGACCCGGGGTTACACAGAAGTATCTTTGCAGATAACTTCTCAACTATGTTATCAGCTCTTGTAGGTGGAGTTCCAACAACAACTTACGGAGAAAATATCGGAGTTATGGCAGTTACAAAAGTTTACTCTGTTTATGTAATCGCAGGGGCAGCTGTAATATCAATCTGTATGGCATTTATCGGGCCGCTTAGTATGTTAATACAAAGTATTCCGGGAAATGTAATCGGAGGAGTAACATTCTTACTTTACGGAATGATAGGAACTTCAGGGATAAGACTTTTAGTTGATTCAAAGGTTGACTATTCAAACAGTCAAAATTTAATTTTGACTTCAGTTGTATTCATAACAGGACTTAGTGGAATAGGCATCAACTTCTTTGGAATACAATTAAAAGGAATGGTACTGGCAAGTATGGTTGCAGTAATTTTAAGTTTAACATTCCACTTCTTAAACAAATTTGGACTTACAAATAACAAATAACCTCATGTATGATTTCAAAAAAAAATCTCGGCTTTTCATTTGTGATTGGCTGAGATTTTTTGTTTAAAATGTAAAGGTCGCTTGACATTTTTGTGATCAGATAGTATAATAAATAAAAAAAGTAAAGTTTCCTTTACATAAGGAGGTTTTGTTTGGAAAATAAATTAGAATTTCTTAGAAAAGAAAGAGGGATAAATCAAGAAGATTTTGGTAGAGCTGTCGGAGTTAGTAGGCAGACCATAGGAGCAATAGAAAACGGACGTTACAATCCGTCAATTATATTAGCATTTAAAATTGCCAATTTTTTTGAAATGAGCATAGAGGAGATTTTTATTTATAAGGAGGAAGATGATGAAAAATAAATTTTGTTACTTAGGAATTTTGTTTGGACTTGTTATGCTTGTAATTTCTTTTGTCTTGAGAGAAAACAAACCATTGCAAATTGTTTTAATAATGTGCTTTTCCTCTATTACAAGTATATCTGTTGCTAATTTATATCATAATAAACTTTTAAAAACAGATAAATTTTATAAGATTAATATGGAAGATGAAAGAAATGTAAGAATAAAAGAAAAAGTGGGAAATGAAGTTCTTAAAATATATATGTATTTAATTGGGATTATTACGGTTATATTTATAGCTTATGATTACTATATTCCTGCTATTTTTACAGGAGGACTTCTTGTATTTGCTCCAATATTTTTGATTTTAGCGAGTAATTATTTTGAAAAAAGACTTTAGAAGTTTTTATATTAAAAAGAAAAAAATCCGAGTTTTACTTGGATTTTTTCTTTTTAATAAATTTTAAGGAAGTTATTTTACTTTATCCTTGAGATAAAATTTCCCTTCTGTATGGAAAAACTCTTCTTTTGCTTTTTTTATTTTGCCACTCATAAGTATTATTCCAATCATATTAGGTATAACTACAAGACCTAGTGTTAAATCTAAAAATACTCCTGCTTTTTCGAAAGATAGAACACCTGCCAATATTATCATAGCTGTTGCAACAAATCTCATAATTTTACCGACTTTTGTTCCAAATAAGTATTCTGCAAGTTTTTCAACATAGAATACAATTACGATAATTGTTGAAAGTACAAATAAGAATAATGATATAGAAACTATGGCACTACCTAGACTTCCAAAAATTGAATTAAATGCTCTTTCTACGGCTATTGATTTGTATTCCGGATTTTTCCAGATGTCAGTTGTTAAAACTATAAGAGCAGACATAGTACAAACTATGATTGTATCAACAAATACTTCGAAAATTCCCCACATTCCTTGTCTTGCGGGGTGGTCTGTAACAGCTGTTGAATGTGCATAAGGAGCAGAACCCATACCTGATTCGTTTGAATAAACTCCACGAGCAACTCCGTTTGTTATGGCTTTTTTTATTGCCCAACCTGCAGTACCGCCGGCTATTGCTGTTGGATTGAAAGCACCAACAAATATCATTTTAAAAGCCTCAGGAACTTTTGTTATATTTATTGCAAGAACGATAATTCCAAAAATTAGGTATATTAGAGCCATAAATGGAACTAACTTTTCAGTTACTTGACCAATCCTTTTGATTCCACCATATACAACCAAAACTACTAAAGCAAATACAAGTCCAATCGCTATATATTTGTGAATGCCCAATTGTTCTAATGGGCCACTGGCAGAAAGTGTCTGTAATGTAATTGAAGGTAAAATTTCAATCATAAAGAAAAACGCTACAAGTGAGCCTAAAATTTTACCCGCTTTTCCACCAATACCATGTTGTAAGTAGTAACAAGCTCCACCAACATATTCGCCTTCTTCATTCTTTTGTCTGTAAAGAATACCAAGAACAATTTCTCCAAATTTTGTTGCTTGACCAACTATTGCTGTAAGCCACATCCAGAAAATTGAACCCGGACCTGCGATAAAAATAATGGAAGGGACAACTACAATGTTCGCAGCACCGATTGATGATGCAAGAGCAGCAGTTGCTGCTTGGAATGGAGAAACAGTTCCTTCTCCATCTTTCTTTTTACTAAACATTTTTCCAAATGTCTGACTCATAATATATGGGAAATAACGAAGTTGGAAAAATCCAAGTCTTAAGCTCAAGAAAATTCCTCCACCTACTAACAAAATCATAAGAGGTGGTCCCCAAAGCCAACTGGCAAATTTTGATAATATTGAAATAAATGATTCCATAAAATTCTCCTCAAATAAAATATTTGAAACACTATAACGTACTAATGTTTCCTTTAAATATATTATACAACTTTAGCTCTTAAAAATAGGGACATAATGAGAAAATAGTTTTGTAAATATTGATGAATTAAAAGTATAAATAAAGTGTAAAAATTGAATTTTTAATGCGAATTATTTTCATATAATTGGATTTATTATGATAATTAGTTGAACTGATTTTACACGAAAAAACAAGTATATTTTCCATAAAAAAATCTCTTGAAGTAAATCAAGAGATTAAAAATTATTTTATAACTGAATAAGAGTATAGTGGATATTCTATTTTGTCGTTTTCTTTAAAGTAAGCACCTGCGCCGTAAACCCAGTTAGGATTTTTTAGTAAGGCTCTTCCTTGGTAAATCATATCACAGGCGTTGCTTTGAAGTAAGTATTCGCAAAGTCCATAATCTTCCAAAAGTCCAACAGCAGAAACTACAAGACCGGACTTTTTGATTTCTCTACTTAATTCTGCTTGATAACCCGGATAAACCAATGGACTGCTTGGAACAAGACCGCCACTTGAAATGCTGTTGAATACAACTCCGTCTTTTTTTGCAAATTGTAAAATTTTTATAATATCATCTATGCTATTTCCGTTTTCGTCATATTCATTTGCAGAAATTCTAAGATGAATATCAATATCTATGTTTTTTAATTCATTTAAAATTTCTCCCAAAAATCTATATCTATTTTCTACACTTGCCCCATATTCATCTGTTCTTTGGTTTGAAAGTGGAGATAAAAATTGACTGATTAAATATCCATGCGCTCCGTGGATTTCTACAAAATCAAAACCTGATTCTTTAGCAAGTTTTACGCTGTTTACAAAATCTTTTTGTAAGGATTTTATTTCTTCTTTAGTCAATTCTCTTGGCGCTTTTTCGTTGGAGAAAGAAATAGGACTTGGTGCAATTATTTCTTCATAAGATGAATCAGCTTTTCTTCCTGCGTGGTTTAATTGGATACCTATTTTACAGTCGTAGCCATGAACTCTATCCACAAGTTCTTTAAAAGCTTTCATTTGAGTTTCGTTGTATAAGCCTAAATCTACTTTTCTGATACCACCTTTATTATTTACCATTGTTGCCTCAACGATTATTCCTGAAACACCACCCAACGCTCTTGCGACATAGTGGTCAAAATGTTCTTTAGTTAAGACTCCATCAACTGTTTTTGAATGGAACATACACATTGGAGCCATAACAACTCTATTTTTAAATATATTTCTACCTATTTTCATAGGACTTAAAAGTTTACTCATAAATACCTCCTAAATTTTTATGTTTAATCTATACCCTAAAAATTTTTATTTTAAAATAATTTACTTATTTTTTTCAAAGAATGTATAACTTTGATATAAAAAGAATAAAAAATAATTTTTTGTTTATTAATTATCGATATATTTTTAAGTTTGATTAAAGGTTTGTCGGTTAAAATTAAGATGTAAAAACAAGAGTGATTAATAAACATTTTTTGATACTGTATTTTTTTCAATATAATTCAAAAAAAATCTTCATTAATACTCGTGATTAAAATTTATTTTAAGGAAAGTAAAAATAGATAGTAAAAAAGTCCAAAATTATTTAATCAAAAATATTCTTTAAAATAGACATATTGGAATATAATTCGTTTCCTAAATCCGTTTGGGGGAGGTCTTGTATTCCAATGTTTTTTTGCAAATTAAAAAGCTGTTGTAAAATCACAACAGCTTTTTTTAATATTCATTATTTTATTTTACATATTTTAATACTAAATCTTTAGCAGCTAATGTTTCATCAGGACGTTTGATGTCTGTGTTATGAGGTGCCGCATGAACTACTTCAGGATTTGTTTCAGCTTCTTTTGCTATTTCAATTAAAGCCTTTGCAAAACCGTCAAGAGTTTCTTTTGATTCACTTTCAGTAGGTTCAATCATCAACGCTTCATTAACAATCAATGGGAAATATACAGTTGGTGGGTGATATCCCATATCTATCAATCTCTTAGCAACATCAAGAGTTACAAGTCCGTTAGGATTTTTAAGTCCTCCAAGTACAAATTCGTGTTTGAATTTAACATTTTCAGGTAAATTGTAGTAATCTTTTAGTTGATTTGCTAAGTAGTTAGAATTTAATACTGCATAATCACTTGATTTTTTAAGTCCGTCAGCGCCCAAAGCTAAGATATAAGCATAAGCTCTAACAAGAACACCAAAGTGTCCGTAAAAATCTTTCATCTTTCCTAATGTCTTTGGAACATCATAAGAGAAGTTGTATTTTTCTCCATTTTTAACAACAATAGGAACTGGCAAGAAGTCTTTTAAGAAATCTTTACATCCAACATATCCGGCACCCGGACCTCCACCACCGTGAGGAGTAGAGAATGTCTTATGAAGATTGTAATGGATTGCATCAAATCCCATATCTCCAGGACGAACATGACCTAAAATTGCATTTGCATTTGCTCCGTCATAATAAACTAAACCACCAGCTTCGTGAACGATTTTTGTGATTTCTTGAATTTCTTTTTCGAATAAACCTAATGTGTTAGGGTTAGTAAGCATAAGACCTGCAGTGTCATCGCCAACAGCAGCTTTTAAAGCTTCAATATCAACTAATCCACTTTCACAAGATTTAATTTCTATAATTTTATATCCTGCCATTGTTGCAGTTGCAGGGTTTGTTCCATGTGCTGAGTCAGGAACTATAATTTTATCTCTTTGGAAATCTTTGTTATCTTCATGATATGCTTTAAATAGCATAATACCAGTGATTTCTCCATGAGCTCCAGCTGCGGGTTGCAATGTGCAAGCGTCCATACCTGAAGTTTCGTTTAATGCTTCTCCAAGTTCGTAAATTAATTGTAGAGCACCTTGAGCGCCACATTCACAAATATTTGGATGAAGATTAGCAAAACCAGGAAGAGCACACATAGCTTCATTAATTTTTGGATTGTATTTCATTGTACAAGAACCTAATGGATAGAATCCTGTATCAACACCAAAGTTTTTATTTGAAAGATTTACAAAGTGTCTAACAACTTCAGGTTCAGCAACTTCAGGTAAATCAATTTCGCCGTCATTTAAAAGTTCAGCTGGAATTAGCTCTTTAATACATACATCTTCAACATCTAGTTCTGGTAATTTATGACCAATTTTGCCAGGCTTTGATAGTTCAAATATTAATTTATCGTATTTCATATTATGCTTCCTCCAATACCTTACATAGTTTGTCAATTTCTTCCTTAGTACGTTTTTCAGTAACTGCAAACATAATTACATTTTCTAATTCTGGATAGTGCTTTCCAAGGTCGAAACCACCGATTATTCCATTTTCAAATAATTTTTTGTTCAATTCACAAACAGGTTTCTTAGCTTTTAATGCAAATTCTTTATAGAATGGAGCATCAAAAACTTTTTCAAATTTTCCAGTTGCTAAAAGTTTTTCATAAAGATAATGAGATTTCTTTATACATTGTTTTGAAAGTTCTTTAAGTCCAGTTTTACCTAAAAGTTCCATATAAATAGTAGCAGTTAAAACATTAATACCTTGGTTAGAACAGATATTTGAAGTAGCTTTATCTCTCTTTATATGTTGTTCTCTGGCTGATAGTGTAAGAACCCAACATCTATTTCCGTCTCTATCAACAGTTTGTCCAACTATTCTTCCAGGAATCTTTCTTAAGAAATCTTTATTTACAGCCATAAATCCTAAGTATGGTCCACCGAATGAAACAGGGATACCTAATGATTGAGCTTCACCAACAACTACATCAACATTACATTCAGATGGTTTCTTTAAAGCTCCTAAAGAAGAAGGGTCAACAGAAACTACTGAATAACATTTTTTAATTCCGTGAGCAAGTTCAGAAATCTTAGTTACATCTTCGATATTACCGAAGAAGTTAGGATTTTGAACTAAAACAGCTCCAACTTCATCATTTAATTTTTCTTTTAAATCTTCGATGCAAGTTACACCGTTACAAGTTTTAACAACTTCCATTTCTAAATGTTGAGCATGAAGATAAGTTTTTAAAACTTCTCTTGACCATGGAGCAATAGCCTCAGAAACCAAAACTTTTTTCTTTTTAGCGTGATGAGCAGTCATAATAGCTGCCTCTGCTAGACCAGTTCCTTGGTCATATAATGATGCATTTGCGTAATCCATACCAGTTAAGTTTGAAATCATAGTTTGAAATTCGAAAATATATTGTAGAGTTCCTTGGCTGATTTCCGGTTGGTAAGGAGTGTATGAAGTTAAAAATTCACTTCTACCAATAATTGTTGGAATAACAGCAGGAATATAGTGATCATAAGCGCCTGCACCTAAAAATGTTGGATAATCACTTGAAGATGCGTTCTTTTTTGCTAATTTTGTTAGATAGTTAGAAACTTCTAATTCGCTTTTTGCTTTTGGAATATTTAATTCTCTTTTTAATTTTAATTCTTCAGGAATATCTGAAAATAAATCTTCAACAGAATTAACACCAAGACTATCTAACATCTCTTTAACATCTTGTTCTGTTAGAGAAATATAAGGATACATATAGAATTTACCTCCTATTTTTAAATTGTTTTTAATTATTTTTTAAGAAATTTTTTGCTAATTAATACAGCAGGAACTCTCTTGTTTCTAAGTTCAACTTCAACTTCGTTTCCTACTTCTGCATATTCAGTTTTAACTATTACATTTGCGATAGTTTTTCCAAGTGTTGGAGAAAGGTAACCAGTTGTAACAAATCCGATTTCTTCGTCACCTTTGAATACTTTTGCTCCATGTCTTGCAATACCTTTACCTTTTAATTCAAGACCGATTAATTTTCTTGGAACACCGGCTTCTTTCATTTTAGATAATGCTTCTTTACCTATGAAGTCAGCTTCTTGTTTTAATTTAACGAAATATCCAAGACTTGCTTCAAGAGGAGTGATAACATCGTCCATTTCATTTCCATAAAGAGGAAGAGCAGCTTCGAATCTTAAAGTATCTCTACAACCTAAACCACAAGGTTTAACTCCGTCTTCTTTACCGATTTCAAGGATAGCGTCCCATAATTTATTCATACATTCTCCACAACCGTAGATTTCAAATCCGTCTTCACCTGTATAACCAGTACGAGAAACTAAGAATTTATCTCCACAATCGCCAAGAGTTACATTTTCTTTAAAAGTGAAGAATTTAATTTCATTTGCTAAATCAACGTTTTTAGCTAATTTTTGCAATACTTTTTCAGCTTTTGGACCTTGTAATGCAATTTGTGCAGTTTCAGCTGAAATGTTTTTGATTTCTACATCATAATTTCCTTTTTGAGCTAAAAACCAAGCAAAGTCTTTATCTGTATTTGCAGCATTTACTACGATATACATATCATCTTGACCTTTTCTGTAAACAAGTAAGTCATCAACAACTCCACCTTTTTCGTTACATAGTAAAGAGTAAATAACTTGTCCATCACCGATAGTTGTTAAATCGTTAGTAATTAAATGATTTACATAGTCGAAAGCGTCTTTTCCTTTAACAGTAACTTCGCCCATATGTGAAACATCAAATAAACCTGCATTATTTCTAACAGCGTAATGTTCAGGTGCTAATCCTTCATACTTAACAGGTAATAACCAACCTGCATAGTCAACAATTTCTCCTCCGTATGAAACGTGTTTTTCGTATAATGGTGTTTTTTGTGCCATATCAAATTCCTCCTTAAATTTTAATAGAAACCAATTATCTAACTTATAAAAGATAATATTTTTCTTTAATGTAATTATATTATAAAAAAATAAAAATTACAATAGTCTTTTTACAAAATTATAAAAAGTATTTTATTAAACTAAAATTTATTTTAACTAAATTAACAAAAAATAAATTTTTTAAAATATTATCCCATAGATGAGGTCTTTTTAAATTAAATTTTAAAAGTTCATTCTCCATATCTCTTATAATATTTGTCCAAGGTAAGTATGAGAAATCTTTTTCCATGCTAAAACAAGCAGTTTCAAAAATTTTAAACTTTCCACTATTTCTATTTAGAATTTCTTTTTTTAGAATAGTTTTGCCAATTCCAGATTCTCCAGTTATAAGAATAGATTTATTGGAGAA
>OLOW01001241.1_pt1 | contig 17715 bp, 17 predicted proteins | sample 1672801 | NCBI WGS metagenome assembly OLOW01 (sample SAMEA3136725, study PRJEB25190) | human gut metagenome | biome: human gut; feature: human-associated habitat; material: faeces | place: Austria | collected 2013 | reverse complement strand
GGTAAAGCTGATGTTCACCATTTCCAGCTTCTCGCACTGCGCCAGGGGGGTTCGCCGGTTTTGAGCAAACGACTTACAGCCGGCGGCATTCCATGTAATACCGCTTTTCATTGGCGGAGCCCAGAGAGAACGTCTTGCGGGGCAGCGCGCCCTCCGCGCGGATGGTGTCAAACAGGCGGTCTCTTTCGGGCGTGGGGAGCAGGAAGCCCACGGCGCCCTCTCCCGCCACCAGCGTGCGGACGGTATCCTCTCCATGGATGTAATCCAGCCGTGCTTGGGGATGAGCGGACAGCCATCCATCCAGAAACGCCTGCAGCGTGCCTATGGCCAGCTTGTAGGGCGAGCCCTCGATGCTGAGGGTCACTTCCTTGCCCTCGTAAACGACGGCGATCTCCTGCGCCTGGGGCCCCGCGGCCAGCGTGGCGCCCTTTGCGGCGGCAAAGGCGGCGATTTCATCAAGCAGGTCGTCGCCGTCACAGCCAAACAGCACCCGGTGGATGGGCTCCATGCGAAGGGCATCGTCATGGATGTTTTCCAGCTCCACCATGGCAAAACGCGCGGGATGCACGACCGTTTCCTCAGGCGTCAGACCGCGCTTGATTTCCTCCCAGCAGGCCTTGGCGGCGGCCAGGCTGTGGTTGCCGTCGCCCACGGCAAAGAGCAGCGGGTCCTCCGGGGACAGGCGCGCACGCAGGCGATGCAGCGCGTCGTAGATAGAAGTGATGTCGGCAGGGTCGGTCACGGCATAGCCGGTCAGGTGGCCGCCGCCCATCATCAGCGGGAAGTCGTAGAGACAGTCCAGCTCGTCATGCTTCTGGAACAGGGGCTCGATCACGCTGTGCATGGGATCGTCCATCAGCATCAGCACATGGCTGGTCTCCAGCGCTGCGCCGCGCCGAACGGTCATGCGGGGAGGCACGCGCTCTGCGATGGTTTCCTCCGAGGCGCGCACCAGGGATTTGCTCCCCTTGGCCGGGTCGTAGCATTCCAGATCCAACAGCGCTACCAGCCCCACACGCGCGCCGCTGGAGGTGTTGCGCTCCACGAGAATGAAGCCGTTGGACACGGCGGGAACCAGCACGCCCTTCTCCAGATCATCGCGCATGGCCCGGTGGATGCGCTCAATGCGCTGAGAAGCTTCGTTCAGGTAGCATTCGGGCAGAATCAGATCCAACGTGGAAGGATGGTCGCCGACAAAACGGCGCACATCCTCCCAGTATCTGGGCTGGGAGGTGAACTGGTCACAGGCCACGCAGGCCCATTCCGTCAGACTGGAACGGTCGGCGGGCAGAAGCAGCTCTCCGGGATAAAGCACCACATTGGAATCGGGCATGGCAATACCTCCTTGATGAATCGGGGGATAGCGCACGGAAAGGATGTCAGCGCATCTGACGGAACAGCAGCACCAGGCTCTCGTTGCCGCTGCCCAAAGTGGCAAGCGTCAGCAGCCTGTCCGAAGCGGTCACATCCACATTGAAGGAATACAGGCTGTGGGTGCGCGCCGTCTCGATGTAGGAGAGCATGTCGGCATCGGTGGCAAAGCTGGAATATCCGGCGTAGTTGAAATAGTCGGGGCTGGAGGGATTGCTGCTGGCCCGAATGACCGCGAAGAGCACATAATCCGCCTCTTCGTACAGGGTGGTCAGGTGGGCGGTGGTGGCGGAGGCCACGAAGTCGCGCCCGGCGGTAGCATACTGCCACAGCGGTGCGAACACCTTTCCCTCAATGGTACCTTGTCCCCGCAGAAGCAGGTTTTCCGGCGGGGAACGAAGGGAGCAGCTCTCATCCACAAAGACCGCTCCGGCGTCCGAGGAGCTTCCCCGGTAATTGTGGGTCAGGTAATAGGTATTGTTGCGCTGCACCACCACTTCTTCCAGCACGCCTGGAATGGTGAGCTGGCCCACGACGTCGCTGTTTTCGTCAATGAGGGGAAGCAGGCTTTCCATCACGTTCTTGAGCGGGTTGCCGGGGTATTCGGTCAGGCGGGTGCGCGGACTGGGGGTGTCTGTAGGTGCGGAAACCTCCTGCACGTTGCTGGTGTCGCGCTTGTTCAGACTCTGAATGGCGTTTTCCCGTATGGGGATGACGGGCGTAGGCGAGGGGGTCTGGACGGCTTGCGTGAGAGCAGGCGTGGGCGAGGGAGCATAGGTCTGCCCGGCGGGCAGCAGGTCCACGCGGGCCGCGCCGCTTTGCAGGTCCATGCCGGTGCGCTCCAGAAAATCCTCCCGTACCTCCTCCATCTCGCGTTCGTTACGGGCCAGGTCGGCGAGAATACGGCTGCCCTGCACAAGGCAAAAGACCAGCATCACAAATGCCGCAATCAGTGCGGCCACGCGTGCGGGGCGAACCGGAGGACGCTGGGGACGCTCCGGTGCCGGCGAAGGGGGCGGATTTCGGGGCGGAGCGCTTCCGGACAGGTCCGCAGCAGAAACGCGGGAGTACGCATCCTTCCGCGGCGCGGCATGCGAATGCGTGGCAGGCGAAAAAGGGTCCCGCAGCGGAGGAGCGGGCATTTCAAAGGGCTGCTCCTGAACAGGCGGCGTATCCCCACCGTCGGCCCAAAAGGCATCCGTTTCGTCTGCCGGCTCGGGCTGAGGCTCCTGCGAAAAGAAGGCGGAGCCCTCCGACAGGTCGGGCCGGTAGGGAGCGCCGGGATGAAACGGCGGCGCATAAGGGGCGCCCGGCTCGCCTCCGGCGGGGAACAGGGGACTCTCCTGCTCGGGGGAAACCTCACCGGCGAGAGGGAAGGAAAAGCCGGACGGCATCTCCGGCAGGGGCGGCAGGGAATCCGCGAAGGGGGACTCAGAGGTAGTCTCGGCCTGAGCCTCTGTTTCGGGAACGGGCGCCGTCTCCAGCTGATGACGCGCCACGCGGCTGCGCCGGGAACGGTGGGACGGCGCCTGGCCGGCGGAAGGCACGTCAGGCTGAGCCGCCGATGCCGAACCGGCTTCGGCTGCCGGAGGCGGCGCTTGAAAAGCCGTGGCGTTGCATGGCTCCACGGTGGCTTCGTACGGCGGTTGAGCGTGTGTGTCTGTGCGGACCAGAGCGGGCCGCCTTTTCAGATAGGGCGGAATATCGGAGACGGAGGGTGCGGCAGGTACGTTTCCCGGGGCCGGCTCAGCCGGCGACCGATCCTCGTAGGGAGGGAAAGGAGCCGAAAAAGAAGGAAATCCCTGCGCAGGCGGCAGTTCTTCGCTCTTCTGCGGCAACGGGCGGGGAGATAACAGCTTGGGCGGACTCATCCAGTGGGCGGTGCCATACAGCTGTCCGGGCTGGAGCGGCTGCATGGCGTGAAAGGTGCCTGTGTGCCTGGAGGGGGCTTTCAGCCGGGAAGTATAGTCGATAGGGGCAAAGGGATTGGTCGCATCCGCGGTTGCGTGGATGCCGGTATCGCTTTTGGGCACCTCGCTCATGTTCACCCCTCCCCCTCAGCGTAGATTCATTCAGTATCCATCATACCGTTTTCGCGGCAGGATGTCAAACCCATCCTTTGGCAACAGCAAAGGGTTTTCCTGCTCTACAGGAATGGGCAGGGGTGGCGTTATATGATTTTGAATATGGAATTATATCGAAAACGATATTGACTCATTCTTAACAATATGGTATTACTTAGATAGTTCGTTTCACTTAGTCGCGATTATAACAAATAAGGGGGCATGAAAAAATGAAACGAATAATGGCTATTTTCCTTTGCTTGACGCTACTGCTGGCTGTACCCGCGATGGCCGAAGGCATGAAGGCAGGCACTTACACAGAGACCGTCAAAGGCATGTTTGACGGCCTGGTCGTGGAGGTGACACTCTCAGACAGCGCGATCGAGAATGTTGTAATCAAGGAGCACAACGAAACCTCGCCCGGCTATCCCGCCCTGGAAAAGCTGCCCGGCATGATCGTGGAGGCCCAGAGCATCGCGGTGGACGGCATCAGCGGCGCGACCATGACCTCCAACGGCGTGAAGGCTGCGGTGGAAGCCGCGCTGACCGAAGCCGGGGCAGATCTGGCCGCCTTCTCCAAGGTGCCGGAGGCTGAAGAAGACCTCGCGCCGGATTACTATCCCGTGATGGGCTCCTTTGAAGTGCCGGAAACCTGGGATGAGAGCTATGACGTCGTCGTGGTCGGCGGCGGCTTCGCAGGCCTGGCGGCGGCATACAGCGCCGTAGAGTCCGGGTCCAGCACCGTGCTGGTGGAAAAGCTCTCCACCACCGGCGGCAACAGCGCCATCAATGGCGGCCAGTACGCGGCCTATACCTCTAAGGTCGCGGCGGAGCTGCAGAAAAAGTTTAACCTGGAACCCGATACCGCTGAGAAGCATATTGAGGACACCATCAAGGGCGGCGACAATATGAGCGTGCCCGAACTGGTGACCGAAATGGTCTACGGATCGCCCTACTATCTGGACCTGCTTTTGGATAATGGCCTGGTCATCCGCGATACGCTGGCCCGTCCCGGCGGACACTACGGCTATCGCACCTATGTGACGGAAAACCAGGTGGGCTCCGATATCACCAATCTTCAGCTCAAGATGCTCAAGAATACCGACGCCGTCATCGAGCTGGAAACCAAGATGGTCGAGATCTATCGCACCCGCGACGAGGCCAACCGCGTGGTAGGCATCCGCGTGGCCACGGCCGACGGCTACAAGACCATCGAGGCCAGGAAGGGCGTCATTCTGGCCACCGGCGGCTTCTCCTCCAACGTGGATATGCGCCAGACCCAGGTGCCCTACCTGACCGCCGACCTGCCCACCACCAACATCAAGGCCGCCTCCACCGGCGAGGGCATCTACCTTGCGCAGGCCATCGGCGCCAACACCACCCAGATGAGCAACATCCAGCGCTATCCCTGGGCCGATCCGAACACCGGCGTGCTGGACAGCTACGCCGTATGGCCCTTCACCGGTCCCTCCTACGGCGTGATCTACGTGGATTATAACGGCAACCGCTACGTCAACGAGGGCGATCGCCGCGACGTGTGCGCCAACGCGGCCGTCAACAGCGGATTCATCTCCACCTATGCCCTGTTCACCGAGCCGGTGGTCAACGCCTTCGTCAAGCCCGAAGAGCTGGAAGCGGGCGTTCAGAGCGGCCGCGTGCTCAAGGGTGACACGCTGGAGGAGCTGGCCGAGAAGATCAACGCTTTTGCGATCAAGGGCCAGTATCCCAGCGTGACCGCCGAAAACCTGAAGGCTACCATTGAAAAGCATAACGGCTATATCGACAGCGGCGCTGATCCCGATTTCGGCAAGGTGATGGCTGCCACCATGGTCAAGATGGAGGAAGGCCCCTACTACGCCATCCCGCAGTATCCGTCCGTGCACCACACTATGGGCGGTCTGGTGATCGACACCAACACCAGCGTCAAGGACATCTACGGCCAGGTCATTCCGGGCCTGTTCGCGGCAGGCGAGGTGACCGGCGGCGTGCACGGCACCAACCGCCTGGGCTCCAACGCTGACGCTGACGCATGCGCCTTTGGCTACATTTCCGGCTACTTTGTCTCCACCGGTGAGCTGCCCGACTTCATCCCCGATTTATAAGAGACGCGTACCGCATAATCCCTGCGGGGGCGCTGCCCAAGGCCCATCCAACCGGGCCGGGGCGGCGCCTCCCCTTTTTGGATGAGGCAGGCCCTGTGTAAGCGGCCGGGAGCAGCGCATGCGCAATTTTTGCGCCGCCTCTACCCAAGCGGGACAAACTTTGGTATAATGAAGGCATTCCCAAGCAGCAAGGAGGAGTTACCCATGCCAATGGTCAACAGCAAAGAAATGTTCAAAAAGGCCTACGAGGGCGGTTATGCCATCGGCGCTTTCAATGTCAACAACATGGAAATCATCCAGGGCATCACCGAGGGCGCGAAGATGGAAAACGCTCCCCTGATCCTGCAGGTGAGCAAGGGCGCCCGCGCCTATGCCAAGCACGTGTACCTGATGAAGATGATCGAGGCCGCCATCGAGGATACCGATCTGCCCATCGTGGTGCATCTGGATCACGGCCCTGACTTCGAGACCTGCAAGAGCTGCATCGACGGCGGCTTCACCAGCGTTATGATCGACGGCAGCCACCTGCCCTTCGAAGAGAACATCGCCCTGACCAAGAAGGTCGTGGAATATGCTCACAGCCAGAAGAACTACGTCACCGTTGAGGCCGAACTGGGCCGTCTGGCGGGCGTGGAGGACGATGTGAAGGTCTCCGCCGAGGATTCCAGCTACACCCATCCCGACGAAGTGGAAGAGTTCGCCACCCGCACCGGCTGCGACAGCCTGGCCATCGCCATCGGCACCAGCCACGGCGCGTTCAAGTTCAAGGGCGAACCCAAGCTGCGCTTCGACATTCTGGAAGAAGTGGGCCGCCGCCTGCCCGGCTTCCCCATCGTGCTGCACGGCGCTTCCAGCGTCATTCCCGAGTATGTGGATATGATCAACCAGTACGGCGGTCATATGCCCGGCGCTCAGGGCGTGCCCGAGGCCATGCTGCGCAAGGCCGCTACCATGGCGGTCTGCAAGATCAACATCGACAGCGACCTGCGTCTGGCCTTCACCGGCGAAGTCCGCAAGCACTTTGCGGAGCATCCGGATCACTTCGATCCCCGTCAGTACCTGACCGACGCCCGCGACGGCATCCGCAACATGGTGCGCCACAAGATCGTGGACGTGCTGGGCTGCAACGGCAAGGCCTGATTGGAACTCCTTTTCTGAATCAACACAGCCGCCCCGGAATTTTTCCGGGGCGGTTTTTTGCTATTGCCAAATTCGTCTCAATATGGTATATCAATAGTATACTTTCTAACATGGAGGTATACTTCTGTGGGCGCAAATCAGAAGGAAGCCGTGGCAGCGCTGCACCGGGAGCGGATGCTGGCGGCGGCAGAGGAGCTTTTTCAGCAAAAGGGCTTCGAACAGACCACCATCGACGATATTTCCAAAGCGTCCGGCTACAGTCGGCGGACGCTGTACGCCTACTATGTCAACAAGGAGGATTTCCTTCGCCAGATCGTCCGAAAGGGACTTCGGCAGCTGGACGGGGCGCTGGAAGCCGCCGTGGGCCGGAAAACCTTCGAAATTCGGTATTTTGCCGCCTGCGAAGCCATTCTCCGTTACCTGCGGGAATGTCCTCAGTCGGCGGCGCAGGTTCAGCAGGTACAGCCGCAGCGGCTGGACGGCAACGATCCGACCGTGGGCGAAATATTGGCGCTGGGGCAGCGGATCAACGAGCGGCTGGCGGAGATGATCCGGCAGGGACAGGCGGAAGGAACCGTGCGGGCAGCTCTGCATCCGGAGCGCTGCACGATGGTGCTATGGTCGGCCTTGAGCGGACTGAACGATACCCTTCAACGGCAGGGAGCCTTTCTGGCGGAGCAGTTTGAAATTTCGCAGGAGGAATTTCAGTGGGAAGCGCTGGAACAGCTGCTCTTTTCGCTGCGAAAGGAACAGCCATGAAGCTGGAATGGGGTTTGACGGCGGGAAACGCCGAGGGTGAAGTCGACCGTCTGCTGGCAGTCAGCCGCAAGGCGGAAGGGGGACTGCCGCTGACGGAAGCTCAGGCGAGGACGGTCGCTCAGGCCCATGGCGAAGCTCTGCGCCGAACGGGACGTATCGAGTTCGGCAAAAGCGCCGCCGAAAAGCTGGTGGAGATTTTCGCCGGTTCCCCGTGGCTGACTCGCGAAGAACAGGGGCAGCAGCTGGCCGAACTGGCGGCGCTGTTCTACGACTGCCGTGCCGAGCTGCCGGACAGCCTGCCTGACGGCTGGCTGCTGGAACAGATGCGCCGGGCGTTCGACGGCCCCTGCCGGGGCTGCATGGAGCTGATGAACGACTGCTTTCTGCTGCAGCTGCCCCGGCATTTGCGGCAGGGCGGCCGCCCGGAGGATTTCGGACGGCTGTGAGCGGCATTTTTCCCAAAGCAGATAAACAAAAAACGCCGGTCAAACCGGCGCTTAGGGCTGAAAAAAGTCCGAGGCCCGTAGCCTGTATGCCCGCGCCGGGGTCCAATTCCCCGGATCAGCTGTACAGGACGGCCTCTCTTGCAGTATACTCGTCGAAGACAACCCTGTCAACGGGAATTTTGCGGAACAGGCATGGAAACTTTGTTCCTTGATGCGCAAAGAAAGGAAGAAATGATGGAAGCCAACGCTCTGGCAAATGGACAGGGGATCGACCCCCAAAGGCTGCGCCCCGGGGATTATTTCGCTTCGCTGACGGAGGAAGCCCTTGCCTGCGGGCTGCTGACAGAGGATGACCTTGCCCGTCTGCAGGCACAGCTGCCGGGGCTGCTGCGCCGCATGGCCGCCGAATATGCCGGGGAGGGCTGCGGCTCCCTGCCGGTGGAGACCGCCGGGGAAATGCTGCGTTCCCTGCAATTTGCCATTGGCGCGGCGCTGAAGGGCTATGCCGCCTCGGAACAGGCCGCGATAGCGCTGAAGGAACGGCCATTGAACGAACTGTACGACGAAGGGCTTTGCCGGGTGCGTCAAAAGCTGCGGACGGTGCGGCTTTTGCAGCGGAGGATCCTGAGCCGATTGTTTCAGACCCCGAACGGATTCTGGCGTTCCACCATCGAAGGCGGGGTCAACGGGTTCTTTCGACTGTACCGGCCGGAGTTTGCCGCCCATGAAATTCACATCACAGCGGATTATCCGCCCTTGCTGGGCCGGCCCGCCTTGCAGGGCGTGGAATTTATGGAGCGCTATCTGCAGGAGATCGACGAAGAAAACGCCTTTCTGCGCACCTTTCCTCCCCGGGCGGTACACCGGCTGCTGCTGGGCCTGAGCCGGGAATACGCCAGCGCGCCGGTGAACCTGTTCGAGCCGGTCTGCCTGTCGGCGCTGGGGCTGGCGCTGTGCGGACGCTCTCCGCTGGCACTGGACTTAACGCCCGACGAGGTGGAAAAGCTGGCCCGCGGTTTCGAAAACAGAACGATGATCCGTCCGGCACTGGAAAACGCCCTGAACCGGCTGGGGGAGCAGCTGGCGCTGCCGGGCCGGGCGCTGCGCTATGCCGCCCAATGTCTGCCCAAGCTGGAGGAAACCGTCCGTGCCGCACTGGAGCTGGGAAAGCCGGAACGGGCGTTTCTGCTGCCCGCCGATGAAAATGTCCCCGAGCCGGAGCTGTTCTACGGCGAAAGCATGGACAGCCGGGATTATGAGCGCCTGTTGACACGGCTGGTTCAGGCGGATTCCCCGGAGGAGCAGGCGGCGCTGATCGGGGAAAACGTCCATTCGCTGGCCGACTTGCTGGACCTGCTCACCGATCTGGACGCGGGAGACGATGCGCTCGTCGCACTGGTGAAGCGTCTGCCGCCAGATGCGCTGGCGGGGCTTCGGACCCATTACGCCGACGGCCTGCTGGCCGAACGGGAGGCTGACCGGCGGCTGTGCCGCGCGTTGGACGGAAAATAGCCTTATGCCTTTTCGAGAATCAGCCATTCCTTGGCTTTTTCCACATCCGATTCAAAGCGGACGGCCATGCTGAAGGGGGCCAACCGTCGGGAAAGCTCCCGGCGGACTTTACTGTCCGCCCCCTGGCAAAAACGCCCCAGTCCGTCCAAATGCTCGAACCAGATCATCCCGCCGCGATAGGGCAGGGCAAAGGACTTTTTGCGGAACCCGGGCAGCTCCCGGCCAGATGGCTCCATGGCTTTCTCTGGCTTCATTTGTTTCCTCCCATGCTTTTCTTTATTATTCTCAATGATTAATCAAAAACGCTGAAAAAAAGCGAGTTCTTTCCTTCGGTGACAAAGGCCACGCATAGCGAGATCCAGTTCATACGCCGTCTGCCGGAAGGAAACTGTGGCAAAATCCCAATATCATCCGCAGAAATGGCTCATTTGTCCATTCTTTTCGCGGCAGTATCGAGATAAGCCCCCAACAACATTCATCCATCACCATTTCCACTCCCGCCCCACTTACCCTGGATGCGCCCCGCAAGTCCAGAGGGGGCGCGGCGTCACCCCGGTTGCATCGAAAGGCGGGGGACGATATAATAGAAGTTGTCCGCACGCAACTTTGGCGGGCCAGTCCACATCGGGAGGTTTTTTAGGACGATGGAGGAAGAAAGAAAAAACGCGGCCGGTGAGCAGGCCGAGGAAATAACCCAAACGGTGGAAAATCAACGGAAGGCCGAGGCAAAAGCCCGGCGGAAAAACGAAAAAAAGGCTGCGAAGGCTGCACGAAAGCTGGAAAAGGAACAGGCGCGCCGGGAACGCACTGCCCGAAAGCAGGCCGAAAAAACCGCACGCACCCCTCATTTGCGGGAAAAGGCGCTGTTTGAGCTTTGGGTGGGTGGCTTTGAAAAGGAGCATCAAGCCCTTCTGCGGGAATATTTTGACGGGCTGAACGCCCACCTGTCGCTGGCACGGGACGAGGTCATTCAGTTTCGCCGGGACTTCACCGCCGCCATCGATCTGCTGCTGCAGCTGGGCTGTCCACTGGAGGAAGCCCTGACCCGTCTGAACCCGGAACGGCTGGGCGGCTTTTACGCATGGCCCGCCACGCTGTGGTTCCGGCTGGACGACGCGGCGAAAATTTATCCCCTGTCCATGAAGCACGGGCAGATGTCTGTGTTCCGGCTGGCGGCGGTTCTGAAGGAGCCGGTGAAGCCGGAGCTTCTGCAGATCGCCCTGCATTTCACTATCCAGCGCTTTCCCGGCTTTGCCACCACCGTGCGCAAGGGCTTTTTCTGGCATTATCTGGATCAGACCAAACGTCGCTACTGCATCCAGCCGGAGACGGATATTCCTGTCCGACCGCTGAAGATCGCTGCCAGCGGCTCTCAGAGCTTCCGGGTGCTGTATTATGAAAACCGTATCAGCGCGGAGTTTTTCCACATTCTGACCGACGCTACCGGGGGCATGTGCTTCCTCAAGACCCTGCTGGCGGAATATCTGCGGCTGCTGGGCACGGACTGCCCCTGCGGCGACGGCATTCTGGACGTGACCCGGCCGCCGCTGGCCGGGGAAAACGAAAACGCTTTCCCGGCGGCAGATCGCCGGGGCAAGGGCTCCGGCCTGACCGACCGGGCGGCCCTGCAGCTCAGCGGCCGGCTGGCCCCGGTGCACCCCTGTCGCATCCTGCACTTCGAAATGGACGCGGAAAAGCTGCGGGAGGCTGCCCGCAACCGGAACGCCACCGTCACGGCCTATCTGCTGGGGCTTCTGTTTTTGGCGGGACGGCGGGCCACGGAGGCCATGGGCGGCAGCTTCAACATTCAGGTGCCCGTCAATATGCGCAAGTTCTATCCCTCGCCCACGCTGCGCAATTTTTCCATGTACTGCGGCATTCGACTGGATATGGAGCAGGTGACCACACTGGACGACATTCTGCCGGAAATTCAGCATCAGCTGACGGAGAAAGCCTCCCGGGAGGCCATGACCGAGATGATCCATTCCTCCACCCGGCTGGTGAACTCGGTGCGCTTTGTGCCGCTGTTCATCAAGGCCCCCATCGCCCGGGTGATCTACGGCTTTCTGGGGGATAAAATTTTCACCAACACCCTGTCCAATCTGGGTGTGGTGAACCTGCCCCCGGAGATGCAGAGCCGGGTGGATCATCTGGAATTTTTGCTGGGCACGCTGGTGACGAATCGTGCGGGCTGTGCGCTGGTGACCTGCGGCGGCAAGGCCGTGCTGACCATCGCCAAGCAGACCGCCGACCCCTCGTTGGAAGAAGCACTGTGCCGCCTGCTGGACGGCGATCAGGTGCCCTATGCCGTGAAAGGAAGCGTTCTGTATGAAGGTTGAGTGCGTCTATCCCATCCCCCCCAAGCGCCGCATCCAGCGGCATCAGCTGATCTGCGCGGCCCGCTGGCCCTTTCTGGCGGCGGCGGTGGCCTGCCCGGTGGTGAACCTGTGCCTGGGCGGCAGCGCGTGGAGTCTGGTGGCCCTGTGGGGGCTGTGGATGCTCTGGGGCGATCTGGTGGCCCCGACAATGGTGGAATACAACCGGGTCAGCCAGTTCACCAAGGTACTGGCCCAGTGCTGCGGCCTTCTTTTGCTGATCGACCTGATCCTTGCCCCGGGCCGCATTCGGAACCTCCTGCCCATCGTGTGCTTTGCCGGGCTGACCGTGGCCGCCGTGCTGTTTTTCACCGATTTCAGCCGGCAGAAGCAGAACATCATCCCACTGATGCTGTTGTGTCTGGTGGCGTTCCTGTCGGCGGGCGTATGCCTGCTGGTGCCCGGCGTGGAAAGCCAGTGGGGGCTGATCGTACTGGCGGCCCTGTCCTTCGGACTGTTCGTGGTCTGCGCCGTCTGTCTGGGCGGCGGGTTTTTCCGCGGGCTGCATAAGTATTTTCATGTGAAGTAAAAAAGTTCCCACGATTCCGCAGCGCCCAATTTGCTTCGGAACCGGGGAATTTTCTTTACAGCTCTGTTTTCTGGCCGACGGCATATCCTTGATCGTACACCCGCTGCAGCACCGCCGGGTCTCGTTCCAACCGGCCCATTTCGATGGGGCGGCGGGGACGGATGACCTTGGCGACGCCGTCCTGCTCCAGCTGGCGCAGACGGTCGAGACTTTGATTGTAGGCCTCGTGACGGCAGCGGAGCCGCTGCTGCAGGGCAGGATATTTTCCGTACCACAGGTCGATAGGCAGGGAGGGCATGGGCCCCTTGCGGTAGGAGCCGTCCCGGGTCAGGACGACTACCAGCCGGTCGTAGCCCAGCGCCTGCATGGCCTCGAAGGGGATGCTGTCCACGATGCCGCCGTCCAGATACAGCCCGTCTCCAACCGCTACAGGCCTGGAAACAAAGGGCAGCGACGCAGAGGCCCGCAGTGTGTCCATCTGCTCAAACACGTTTTCGATCAGGGGATATTCCGCCTGGCCGGTCTCGATGTTGGTCACCACAGCGTAAAAGGGCACGCCGGAGGCCTGAAAGCTCTGCTGATCAAAGGGATCCAGCTCCGTGGGCACCGTGCCGTAGGCAAAGTCCGGGCTGAACAGATTGCCGGTCCTTAAAAGCGGGCCGGGGCCCATGTAGCGGGGGTCGCGGATATAGCGCTTGTTGTAGCGGATGACGCGTCCCGGCTGCCGGGATAGAAAATTCACCCCGAAGACCGCCCCGGCGGAAACGCCGATCACCCCGTCAAAATGAAGGCCCCGGGCGTAAAAGGCGTCCAACACCCCGGCGGTGAACATGCCGCGCATCCCGCCGCCTTCCAGAACCAGTCCTGTTTTCATCCTTATGCTCCCTTCCGCGCAGCCCAATGAGCGCGCTTTCCCTTTATTATACACCTGAAAAGGCCGGGAACCAATCGGCGGCATTTGCTCAAAACCGCCTTTTTTCAGCCAAAATCCGGGAAGGATTGAAATTTTCCCGGTGACAGGGTATAATAAATTCGTGTCATTTTGACCAATATGGAGGGAAACGCGTGTATAGGCTGCTGATCGTCACCGGAAACCAGAGTGTGAGGGACTTGTTCACCGCGATGGAAGGCTGGGAGAGCTTGGGCTTCAAGCCGCCGCGTCTGCGTCAGACCACGCAGGAAGCGCTGGAATGTATGCAGAAGCACCAGATCGACGCGATCGCCGTGGACGACGGCCCGGCTTTTGACGAGCTGAACCGCTTTGTGGAAGAACAGTGCCCGGCAATGCTCCGTTTTCCCATTGAAAAGACCCCGGACGAGGAATGGAAGGTCATCCGGGCGCTGGATCGGATGCTGGGAAACCTTCACGCCGATCATTATAACGACGAATACGATCTGATGGGCTCTCTTTCCCACAGTCAGGAACGGCTGCTGAAGGGCATCGTCTGCGGACTGATCCCCACGGAGAAGGAGCTGAGGGCCCGTCTGTTCATGCTGCGATGCAGGGAAAAGCCCAACGTGCCCTGCGTGCTGGCCCGCCTGACCATGGATATGGACGATCCCTTCCTGACCAACCGCTGGCATTACGGCAGCGAGCGTCTGGAGACCGCCCTGCGCAACTTTTTCGGCGCGCGGCAGCGGGATATGTACCTGCACGTGGCTGTGATCTCCCCGGAAGAGGTGCGGGTGCTCTGCTACCCCGTCACCGGGGACGGCACCCTGCTGGAAAGCGCGGTGCGCGCCTACGTGGAGGAGACCGCCCAGCAGATCGACCACTATCTGGGGCTGCATATGCAGGTTGCCGAGGTGCGGCTGGTGCCGGGCCTGTCGACCTTCGCCGCTGAAAATCTGAAATAAAAAAGCCGTCCGCCTGCGGCGGCAGTAAGGAGAACAATATGGGGATTTTTAAGGATTTGGTGACCAGCCAGCTGATCGACGTGATCGAGTGGACGGACGACAGCCAGAATACCATGGTGTACAAATATGACATGAACGGCAAGGAGATCATGATGGGCGCCCAGCTCACCGTGCGGGAAAGCCAGGCGGCGATCTTCGTCAACGAGGGCAAGCTGGCCGACGTGTTCCAGCCCGGCCGTTATGAGTTGAGCACTCAGAACATGCCCATCCTGACCAAGCTCAAGGCGTGGAAGTTCGGCTTCAATTCTCCCTTCAAGAGCGATGTGTACTTCATCAACACCAAGCAGTTCCTCGACCGGAAGTGGGGCACCGCCAACCCGGTCATGATGCGGGACGCCGATTTCGGCATGATCCGCATCCGGGCCTTCGGCTCCTTCGCCTTCCGCGTGAAGGAACCCGAAACCTTCATGAAGGAGTGCTTCGGCACCAGCAGCCTGTTCACCGTGGAAGGCGTGGAGGGCCAGCTGAAGAGCATGGTGGTCAGCGGCCTGAGCGACGCCATCGCCCAGAGTAAGATCCCCGCGCTGGATATCGCCGCCAACTACAGCGGCCTGAGCCAGTACTGCATGAACGCGCTGAATACCAAGGTGGAAGCGCTGGGTCTGACCCTGACCAATTTTGTCATTGAAAACGTGAGCCTGCCCGAAGAAGTGGAAAAGGCCATGGATAAGCGCACCTCCATGGGCGTGCTGGGCGATATGGGCAAGTATGCCCAGTTCCAGGCGGCCGAGGCCATGCGGGACGCGGCCAACAACCCCAACGGCATGGCCGGTGTGGGCGTAGGTATGGGCGCGGGCATGGGCATGGGCCAGATGTTCACGCAGGCTTTCGGCGGCGCTCAGCAGCAGGTTCCTGCCGCCCCCGCGGCTGCGACGGTGGCCTGCACGGCTTGCGGCCAGCCCATCGCGGCGGGCAGTAAGTTCTGCTCCTCCTGCGGCGCCAAGCAGGAAGAAAAGCCCGCTGGCGGCTTCTGCCCCAACTGCGGCGGCAAGGTCGAAGCAGGCAGCAAGTTCTGTCCCAACTGCGGCAACAAGATGGCGTAACGCCATGAAAATACGAATCGACCGCGCTCGTCGCGGTCGATTTTTTGATGAAGGGAAAAGCAGATGGAAAATTTTGATCTCCAAGCCTACTGGGACGCGGTGCTCCGGCAGGACGCACAGGCCATGGAAACCTTTCTGGCCCCGAACGCCGTCGTCAACTGGCACTGCACCAACGAAAGTTTTACCGCTGCGGAATTTGTTCGGGCCAACTGCGAATATCCCGGCCAGTGGGAGGGCGAAATTCAGCGGGTGGAGCCGATCCCGGGAGGAATCGCGGCGGTCGTCCATGTTTATTCGGCGGATCGTGCGTTGTCTTTCCATGCAGTGGCCTTTGTTCGTTTGACGGACGGGAAGATCACCCAGCTGGACGAGTATTGGGGCGATGACGGCCCCGCGCCCCAGTGGCGGCAAGATAAAAATATCGGGCGGAAAATTCGGGACTGACCCCGGATTCCGCCCGATATTTTTGGAAATGAAAAACTCCCCCGCGCGAGGCGGGGGAGCGGAATGCTCTTGGAAAAAGCAATTACTTGATTTCGACAGTAGCGCCGACTTCGGCCAGCTTTTCCTTGATCTTTTCGCATTCTTCCTTGGAAGCGCCTTCCTTGATGGTCTTGGGGGCGGATTCCACGAAGTCCTTGGCTTCCTTCAGGCCCAGGCCGGTCAGCTCGCGGACAACCTTGATGACCTTGATCTTCTCGGAGCCAGCGTCCTTCAGGATGGCGTCGAACTCGGTCTTTTCTTCTTCAGCGGCAGCAGCGCCAGCAGCGTGTCGCGCACCTGCTCCGCGAGTGACGGAGCAAACAGCGCGTCCTGCACGGGATGCTCCGAGATAGCGTACAGGTTCTTCAGGCTGAAATACGGCTCCAGCCGTGGATCGGGACAGGGCTTCGGGCGGGCATAGCGATCGCCGGAGACGCTCAGACCGGTTTTGCGGCGGATCTCCCGCGTGATTTTCAGAAATTCGTCCGTATGGTCGCAGAGATGCTCCCGATAGCGTTCCATTGCCGCGGCTTTCGGGCCCCAGAGCAGAAAACCGTAGCTGTAACCCTCGGCGGTCAGCTCAAAAAACAGGCAGGGGTGCTCCAGCCAGCTCCCACCGTCGCGCCGCAGGCACATCCAGAGGCTTTCCTTATAGGGCACGGGCGGGTGCATCCGCATGTCACGGTAAATTCTGGAAAGATGCATCTTTAAGCCCTCCGTCTGCGCAAAGGCGGCGGAAAGCTCCTGGGAGAGCGCTTTCATCGGCTCGTACAGAGACTGCTGGTACTGCTGCTTGTGCGCCTGAAACCACTCCCGGTTGTTATTGAGGCGGATGCCCCAGAGGAAATCTATGGCTTCCGGCGAAAAACCTGTGAACATGAGTAACTTCCTTTTTCTCTTTATTATATGTTTAGTTTAGCACGAAGCGGAGGGAATGTAAACCGTGGAGCAAATTTTTCGTGCCGGAAAATGACGGAAAAGCATACAATGGAGCAGGGCATGGCATTTCATGCCGGAAAGGAGGGAAACCCTTTGGCACGGTATGTGCTGAAATACGGCGGCACCTCCATAGCCGACGCGAAGCGGCTCTATGCCGCCGCCCGCACGATGGCAGCGCTGCAGCGGGAGGGACACGAGGTTGTTGCGGTTCTGTCCGCGCAGGGCGCTTCCACCGATGCGCTGATCGCCAGGGCGCAGGAGATCGACCGCGACTGCGGCGGCCGGGAACTGGATCAGATGCTTGCCACGGGAGAGATCTGCTCTGTGAGCCTGTGCGCCATGGCGCTGCACCGGCTGGGTGTGCCCGCAGTGAGCCTGTGCGGCTGGCAGGCGGGGCTGATTACGCAGGACCGCTACGGAAGCGCAAAGGTTCTTCGTCTTGGGAATGACCGCATCAGGCGGGAACTGGCCGCAGGAAACGTCGTTCTGGTGACAGGCTTTCAGGGCGTGGACAGCGCGGGAAACGTCACCACGCTCGGCCGCGGCGGCTCCGACACCACAGCCGTGGCGCTGGCAGCCTTTCTGCACGCCGACTGCTGCCGGATCTATACCGATGTCGACGGCATATACAACAAGGACCCGCGGAAGTTTACGGATGCGGTAAAGTATGACGAGATCGGGTACAACGAAATGCTGACCCTCGCCCGGGGCGGCGCGCAGGTGCTGCACGACCGCTGCGTGGAGCTTGCCCGTCAGTATCGCGTTACAATCGAGGTATGCTCCGCCTTCAGCTCCGACCCGGGGACGCTGGTCAGGGACGGCTTCACATAGCCCGAACAACCGATGAAAAGGGCGAACAGGCCCTTGACATCACGAAAAAAACGTGCTATTCTTTTTCCGGAAACCAAAAATGGAATAAGCTGCATCGTGTTCCACGTGAAGACTGTCCGCTTGCGGGCAGACGCTGGAATAAGGAAATCCGGTTGGAGTCCGGAGCATGCCAAAACGAAAACGGACAGATTGCAGGGCATAAAGC
>OLOW01001235.1_pt1 | contig 17749 bp, 18 predicted proteins | sample 1672801 | NCBI WGS metagenome assembly OLOW01 (sample SAMEA3136725, study PRJEB25190) | human gut metagenome | biome: human gut; feature: human-associated habitat; material: faeces | place: Austria | collected 2013 | reverse complement strand
ACATATAAGCAGGTGTTCTTGCTTCATCACTATTTTCAAATACATGTCTACCTGATGAATCTTTAACATCTAGTACTTCAATATTACTAATGAATTTACCAAACATTACTTCTCCATCATCATTTAGTGATTTGTAATAGATATTGATATGACTACCTGGTGCCATTGAATTGGCATAAGTACTAGCTATTGTAACAGGATAATTTATTACTGTATATCCTTCTGGTACTCCTGAAAAGGCTGAATCTGGTAAATCTTTTTCTTCTACTACTAAATCTGTATAAAATAAACTTCCTTTAGCTATCATAGTATTATAGTTAGAATATTTTCCTACGATACTTTTTGATGTAGTATAATATTTACTAGTATTAAGTAGTTCTACAGGAACATTTCTAATTTCTATCATATCTTCTGTTATATATGTTCTTGGCTGTATTGTTTGTTTAGCAACAGGTACTGCTACTAATTCTGTCTTTGAATTTATTCTATAATTATAACCAATATATAATATTACTAAACATAATATTACCCCTAGTATGGTAACTGTATTTTTGTTACCAAAGAATTTCTTCATTGATGCTTTTAAATTACTGAAACCTATTTTTATTTTTCCTTGTTTCTTTTTATTTTATTTTTTCTTTAGTTGTCACTTTAAAAGAACTTAGGAGTAGTCCACCCATAAGTGCCCCCCATAAAGCACTATTGACAGGTGAGGATGTGATAGGACAACTCCCGGTAGTACAACCTACAAATTTCCAGTACAGAAAACCACCCAATGCACCAACTGCTATTCCTGTCAAAGTAAGCCACTGGCTTTTAAAGAAATTTCTTATCATATTATTCTGTTATTAAAGCTTCGTTTTGAAGCATATAGTTATGTAATCAGTTTAACTGTTTTCTATTAAAACAAATTTCCTTCGGAAAATATTTGTGTAGTAACATTTATTTGCTAATAATTCATGGATTTGATAAGAATTAAGGAAAAGGGATCGATTATTCCGAGTTCGTTCAATTAAGTATATAGTTGTGATTTACTATGATTTTTTTTATTAAAATCCACTCTAGGAAGCATTATTACTCTACTGCAATTAGTACATTTTATTTTAATATCTGCGCCTAATCTAATTATTTCAAACTCACTAGAACCACATGGATGTACCTTTTTCATGATAACTTTATCACCTAAATTATAATTCATTACAATTCACCTAGTTCCATTATATCATTTATTTTATACTAAGTAAATTATTTTTATTTTAATTTTATTAAATATAATAAGTAGAAAAGCATTATACTTAACACTTAAAATAAAGACATAAAATATTATAAGTGAACTATTGTAAAAAAATATTAGTTTTGATATAATTAAATGGTAAAAGAGGGATGATGAAGTGAGTAAAGAAAGAAGTAAAAGAAAAATAAGTGTACAAAAAATATTTAATCTAGTAAGTCTAATGTTCTTACTAGCATGTGTTATTTTTTATGGAGGAAGATTTATTAAATTATACATAGAAAATAACAAAGTAGAAGAAACAAATTCTATGGCTAAAAACATTAAAGAAAGCAATAAAGATAATAAAAATTTTAAAATAGTTAATGGTGAATACTATTTTAGCGGCACTAACATAAATAATTACGTCTCATATTCAAATTTATTATGGAGAATAATAAAGATAAATAATGATAATACAATTACTATGATATCAGATAGTAGTATAACATCACTAGCTAAAGGAGAAAGTAAAGAATATAATTCTTCATACATAAGTAAATGGTTAAATAAAAAAGATAGCGAAGAATATACTGGCATACTAGAAAATAATTTAAATAATATGAACAAATATTTAACATTTACCAAAACTTGTAAAGATGTAATCGAAGATACTAAAAACATATCATGTAAAGATTTAACTGAAGATACTTACATAACAATACCATCACTAAATGATTATGTAAACACTGGTGGTAATGATAGCTTTATGAATAATGAAGAATACTTTTATTTAATAAACAATAATAAAGAAAATAAATCTTGGTATATAGATAATGAAGGAAAACTTGGTAAAAGTAATGGTGCTGATGTAATAGGAGTTAAGCCAGTAATAACAATTAAAGCAACAATAGAAGCAACTGGTGGTGATGGTACAAAAGATAATCCATACACATTTGAAGGAGAAAATAGTTTATTCGGAAGTTATGTAAAACTTGGTAATGATATCTGGAGAATATATGAAATTAATGATAAAGAAGTAAAATTAGCACTAAATAATTATTTGATAATAAATAATGACGAACAAAAATACAATTATTCATCTAATGGATATCAATATAATGACACAAAAAATAAAACATTAGCTTACTATCTAAATAATACATATCTAAATAAATTAAGCTATAAAGATTTAATTAAAGAGACAAAGTTTGCTAATGGATTATATAGCAATACTACAAACTTTGATTATACTAAAGTACTTAAAGAGACAATAGATACTAAAATGTCACTACTTTCACTAGGAGACCCAATCTTAAATAATAAACTAACAAATTACTTTATGTCTACTGGAATAGATAAAAATAGCAATAATATGTATGTATTTCAAAATGATTTCAAGTTATATACAAAATCATCTTCAACAAGTTTAAAAATAGTACCAGTAATATCTATAGATAAAGATAAACTTACCAAAGGTACAGGAACTATAGATAGTCCTTTGGAGGTAGAATAATGAGAGAAAGAAAAAAAGTAAAAATATATAAAACAACCATTTTATTTATAATTTTAGATTTAATTGCAGCTTGGTGCTTCTTTATGATGTATGGTCCTTGGGATAAAGTAAGAAATATGTATGTAAATACTGCGATGAAAACTATGCATCATCAATATTTTGCTAATATTTTCTATAATCAAAAAACAATAGATAAAATAATGGCTAGTAACTACTTCATATCATTTGAAGAAGATGCCGATACAGATGCAATAGTAATAGACACTAAAGAAAAATCAAAATATAAAGATAAATATGAGGAAGAATTATATACAAGAGAAAATCCTGATGATGACTACAAAGTAATTGATTTAAAAGTAGGAAATTCTAATGGATATCTAGTAGCCATCTATAAACCTGAAAAAGTAAGACTAATTTCCACAAAAGAATTTAATGTCGGTGGTAAAGGAGAAAGAATAACCACAATGTGTGAAAGATATGGTGGTTCAGTATGTATTAATGGTGGGGGTTTCCAAGACTCTGGATATGGTTCAGATATACCAACTGGAGTAGTTATTCAAGATGGAGAAATAACTTGGGGAGCAGATGCTGCTGATACCGCTAGAGACAACATAATAGGACTTACTAAAGATGGAAAATTAAAACTAATGACCAATGCTACTGCCAACGAAGCATTAAAAGAAAATATAAATGATGCTATGGTATTTGGACCATTCCTGATAGTTAATGGAAAACCACTTGAAATAGTTGGAGATCCATGGGGTTATGCTCCAAGAGTAGCTATAGGGCAAACGAAATCAGGTATAATATTATTTCTAGTAGTTGACGGGGAAAACTACATCAATGGTGCCAGTCTTCAAGATATGGTAGACATTCTAACTAGATATGGTGCATACAATGCTGCTAACTTAGATGGTGGTCAATCATCATCATTATCAATAAATGGCAAACTATATAATAATCCCCCAGCAGCAGCTAAAAGACAAGGTGGAAGATATGTAGTAACTGGATGGGGATTAATAAAATAATAACAAAATATCACTAGGATTTAGTGATATTTTTTTCATATTCATTTAACTTATCAATATAAACATCCTTAACATTATTAATAATAGCTTCCAATATAACATTTTCTATTTCTCTAGAAATAATTTTATCAAGACGCCTTGCCCCAAACTCATAAAAATCACTTTCTTTAATAATTTTATCAATTAATTCATCAGCATAAGTAATATTAATATCAGAATATTTTTTATTAATTATTTCGAGCTTATTAGTAATAATCTTTCTTACATCATCATCACTTAGTCTATCAAAAGTCATAATACCATCAATTCTATTAATAAAGGATGTAGAAAATCTATTTTTTAAACAATTAATATTATCATTATTTTTATTGAAGCCAATATTGTTTTTTTCAAATCCAACATTAGAAGTCATAATAATAACCATATTATTAAATCTAATAGTAACACCTTTAGAATTTTTTATTTTTCCCTCCTCTAATATCTGATAAAATAAATTAATAACCGAAGGATGTGCCTTATCTATTTCATCAAGTAATAATACTGAATTAGGTTTATTTCTAATTTCTTCCAAAACATTTTTATTATCATCATATCCAATATATCCAGGAGAAGAACCAAGTATTTTATTAACCGATGTGCTATCACTATATTCACTCATATCAAGCCTAATAAAATTAGTCTCTCCTACTAGAAGTTTAGCATACTCTTTAGCCAAACATGTCTTACCAACTCCAGATGGACCAACAAATAGCATAGAATAACATCTATTATCACCATATTTAATTCTTTTAGTAATATTCATAAGACTATCAATGACATTATCATGACCAATAATAATACTCTTTAATTTTCTTTCCATTTCATAAATGCTATCTATATTATTACTAAGTATATCTTCAGTAGGTATTTTTACTCTATTACTAATAACCGAAGCAATATCAAAAGTAGTAACCTCATTTTTCTTAGCACTACAAGATAATTCTAACTCATTAAGTTCTGACATTAACTTAGCCTCTTTCTTTCTTATATCAAAAGCCTTATCAATATCATTATCAATAATAAAACTATTCTTTTCTTTACCTAGTCTATTAATTTCCTTCTTAATATTTTTTAATCTATCATTGCCAGTTTCTTTGATACTAACCCTAGCACAAACCTCATCTAATACATCTATTTCTTTATCAGGTCTATTTCTATCAAATAGATATTTTTCTGAAATATCAACTAAACTATTAAGTATATCATCACTAATAATGACATTATGATACTTTTCATATATATTTCTTATATTAAATAAAATATCTTTAGTTTCATTAATACTAGGTTCTTCAACAAATACCTTTTGAAATCTTCTTTCCAAAGCAGAATCTTTTTCAATAAACTTCTTATATTCTTCAGTAGTAGTAGCTCCTATACATCTAATTTTACCCCTAGCTAAAGAAGGTTTTAATATATTTGAAGCATCTATTGCTCCTTCAGCACCACCTGCACCAACCAAAGTATGAATTTCATCTATAAATAAAATAATTTCTGTATTATCTTCAATTTCTTTAAGTACTTTTTTCATTCTTTCTTCAAATTCACCACGATACTTAGTACCAGCAACCATTGTAGCCATATCTAAAGAAATAACTCTCTTACCTATTAATCCAGATGGAACACCTTCATTAGCAATTAATCTAGATAGTTCTTCTACGATAGCGGTCTTACCTACACCAGCCTCACCAATTAAAATAGGGTTGTTTTTAGTTCTTCTACAAAGTATTTCCATTACTCTTCTAACTTCTTTTTCTCTTCCAATAACTGGGTCTAATTTACCATTCTTAGCCTCATTGGTAAGATCAACTCCTAAATCATCTATAAGCAGTTTTTTCTTCTTATTCTTCTTACTTTTCTTTATAAGACTAGTAGAGAAATCATCATACATAGACTCAATATCAATATCCATTCCAATTAATATTCTAATAGCAATACCCTCACCTTCTTCTAGCATAGAAAAAAATAAGTGTTCTAAAGTTACTTCGCCATCATTATTATCTTTACTATCCATAATAGCGGATTCAATTATCTTTCTAAGTAATGGTGTATATAAAAAGTATTCACTTTTCTTTTTACTAGTACCTACAACTTTAGATAGTTCTTCTTTAAAATTATCATAATAAAGATCATAATTATTCAATCTTTCAGTAATATTACTATTTGTTTTTAAAATAGAAAGAAGTAAATGTTCTGTTCCTATATATGGATGTCCTAAATCCAACATCTCTTTTTTTGCATTCATTAGTACTGTCTGTGCTTCTTCATTAAAGTTTCCAATCATATTATTATTTCTCCTCTCTAACATATTCTATGAATATAATGATATAATTTTCTAAATTTTAATCAAGAAAAATAGACTTTTTTTATTTATTCTTTATGTTTCCTTCAAGCCTTATTTTATAAGTCTTTCAGTGCTATTTTTAGCTTATAATCTAAAAATAGTGTATCAGCCATACCTATCATATATAAGCCAAAAACATATAAAAAAACACCTAAAATAATTTAGATGTTTTTTGTTATTATAAATAATTATATTAATGATAATACAAGTAATACTAATATTACAAGTAATAATAACATCAATACAAATCTCCATATATATTTTACCCAAGTTGTATATGGAACATCAAAATATTTAAGAGCAAATATTACTAACAAACTAGTAGGCCCTATAATACTAACAATACCATAAACACTTTGGAATAATAAAGCATATACAGAATATAATGATTCATCAGTTACTTGAGCTATCATTGTAGAGTATACACCAGCTACAGTATAATATAAATCAGAATGAAGAAGTGTTCCTAATCCACTGATTAAAGTTCCTGTTAAAACATTTAATCCAAGTTTAGATTCAGAAATCAAACTAATAATATTAGACATGAATCCAAAGTTATAAGCACATACTAGTATAGCAGATGAAAGCATAACTAGGCATATAGTTGGAACCATTTTTTTAGCACCAGTCATAAAATTGTCAATAGCCTCATCAAATTTAACTCTATAAATAAACTTAAGAATTAAAGTAAATAGAATTAAAGTGATAATTATAGACATATATGAGCCAAGACTAGCCCAATTACCTAATGAATATGCATTAGAAGTAATAACATTAGAGAATACTTCGAATTTTCCAATCTTTATTCCAAGTAACCATTCATTAAATTTATCAAAGCATTCTATACCAAATAACTTATTCCAAGGTAAATATCCTAAAATAAGAACAACAAGTATTACTGATAGAACAACAATTATAGGCCATGTTCTAATATTTTTGTAGTCACCCTTAACTTCAGAAACTAATACTTCATTACTTTCATTTAATTCATATTTAACTTTCTTATCTTGAACATTTTTAATATATCTTAAAATGAAGAATATAAGTAAAGCAACTCCAAGAACAAGAAGAACTAATTTAGCCCATATATTAGAATATAAATCTAATGAAGATAATCCTTCAATAGTAGTGGCACTATACCCATAATAACCATTAGGATCTCTAAATGTTATATAGATACCTCCTATAAAACCTACTAACATTGAAACAACTGTTGAACTAATAGCAACCAACTTATCATGACCCATTGCTAATATAATTGCAGCAACAAATGGTACAAACACAAGAATTGCTCCAATAAGACCAGTAACTGAAGTTAAAACAGCAAATAATATAGTAACTATTATTATAAATAAATTACCATGAGCTTTAACTTTACTAGCAATATTATCAACTAATTTCTTATAAGCAGGTACTTCTTTTAATACACCATAAAAAGCACCAAGTACTAATAAATAAACAGCAGTATCAAAGAAGTAATAGAATGACTGAGTGAAATTAATTAGAGTATCACCAATTGGAATCATCTTAAATACATTAAGTTTTTCAACAAATTGACCTGCTATTGCAAGACCTCCATTAATTAGCACAAGTGCTCCAAAAACAATCAATATTACTTTAAATAAACTATGTTTTTTCATAATAACCTCCTCTAACATTAATTATAACACAAATGAACTAAAAGTAAATAAAAAAGAGAAAATTTCAAGTGTTTTCCCTTATTTTATAATACTTTAAGTCTATTTTTTATCCTTCATTTGAGGAAATAATACTACATCTCTAATTGAAGGTTGATTAAATATAATCATCATAAGTCTATCTATACCAAAGCCAAGTCCACTTATCGGAGGCATTCCTTGCTCCATTGCAGACAAGAAACTTTCATCTAATTCCATAGTTTCATCATCACCTTGAGCTTTAGCCTTCAATTGTTCTTCAAAAGCCTCTCTTTGAGTGATAGGATTAACTAACTCAGAATATGCCTTACAAAGTTCAGTACCGCAAGCAACAACCTGGAAGACATCAATAATTCTTTTATCCATATCATTTCTTCTTGCAAGAGGTATAAGAACAGCCGGATAATTATATATAATTGTAGGTTCTAAAACATCAGTTCTAATTTTTCTCTTGTATATAAAATCAATAATTTGACTAAGAGATTTTACTTCATCAAGGTCTTCATAAGTAAATAAACCTGCTTCAACAACCTTATCCTTAAGTATTGAAGGTTCTTCAATATCAAGAAAATCAAATCCTAATACTTTTCTCATTTCTTCTACATAGTTAATTCTTTTCCATTCAGCACCAAAATCAATAACATTGTCTTGATATTCAATCTTAGTACTACCAGTAAGTTCAGTAAGTAAACCTCTAATAAAACTTTGATAAAACTTAATGTTATCTTCAAAGTTCCAATAAGAAGCATACCATTCAACTTGCGTAAATTCCTGAAGGTGTTCTGTATCCATACCCTCATTTCTAAAACATTTTGCCATTTCATATACTCTATTAAATCCACCAGCAACACATTGTTTTAAATATGTTTCAGGAGCTATTCTAAGATTACAATCCATATCTAATGCATTATGATGAGTATAAAATGGTTTAGCACTAGCACCACATACAGCATTTTGTAATATTGGAGTTTCTACTTCCAAGAAACCATTCTCACCTAAAAACTTATGAATATAAGCATATAATTTACTTCTGCCAAGAAAAACTTTTCTAGTTTCTTCATTCATAATTAAGTCTACATATCTTTGTCTGTATTTCATTTCCATATCAGTAAGGCCATGAAATTTTTCAGGAAGTGGTCTAAGTGCCTTTCCTAAAAATTCAAAACTATGTACTCTTAAAGTTTTTTCACCAGTTTGTGTAGTAAATATTTCACCCTTTGCGCCAATAAAATCACCAGTATCAATTAATTTCTTAAAGAAAGCATATTTATCTTCACCAACCATATCAATTTTAATTTCAAGTTGCATGTCTCCTTCAATGTCACGAATTCTTACAAAAGATAATTTTCCCATTTTTCTCATAAATACAATTCTACCCGCAATAGCTACATCAGTAGTTCCATCTTCTAATAATCTAGCATCTTTAATTTTATGAGTAACTTCATATCTCTCTGGATATGGATTACAATAATTTCTTATTTCTTCTAATTTATCTCTTCTAACTTGTTCTTGTTCACTAAATTGTCTTTCCATTATTTTTTCACCTCTTCTATTACATTAGTACCTGCTATCATATCGTGTAAACCTCTGCCATCTTTCTTATAAGTTACCATAAAGAATGATACTATAATAACAAAGAATTCTACATATCCAACAATTGTATAAATATAAGTAAATGTATTAACACTTAATATATTAACAAATATTATACTAAATAAAGCACTAACTATGTTATATATAAATAAGCTTCTAAGTAACATATTCCATATACTAGGTTTCTCTCCATCTTTATTCACTACTTTAATTTTTAATAGTTTTTTACCTAATGTTTGACCCTTATTTAAAGTTGCAAACACTACAAAATATCCAATATATAAGGTTACAGAAACAATGTTAGTAGTCAAATTACTCTTTTGTAATTCATAATTAATTTTATAAGTTTCATCTTTATATTCATCTATAGTAATTTCACCATTTTGATAATCACTTAATAGTTTACTCATTTTATCTGTTAAATCATTAGTTTTATTACTATTAAATCCCATTGTTATCAAAGAAACAATAAATATAACTATAAAATAGTCTAATATAAATGCTCCCATTCTTTTAAAAAAACTTGCCTTCATAATTTTCATCTCCTAGTAAATATTATACATTATTTTTAAGTTCTTTTAAATAGTTATTAAGAATATTTTTTAATTCTTCGCTAGTTTTTGTTCTAAATATTTCATTTTTAACGCTTTGTGCTCCAGGAAGTCCTTTTAAATACCAAGCAGCATGACTTCTCATTTCAAGTACTGCAACCCTTTCATCTTTTAATTTAAGTAAATAATCTAAGTGATGAAAACACATATTTATTTTATCTTCATAACTAGGTTTTGCGATTATCTTACCAGTATCTAGATATGTAATAATTTCCTTCATTAACCAAGGATTTCCAAGTACTCCTCTACCTATCATAATAGCATCACATCCAGTATAGGATAACATTCTTTCAGCAGATTCAACACTAGTAATATCTCCATTACCTATTACCGGAATAGATACAGCCTCTTTAACTTTTTTTATTATGTCCAGATCAACACTTCCAGAATAGCCCTGACTCCTAGTTCTTCCATGAATGGTAATAGCACTAGCTCCAGCTTCTTCACATATTTTTGCAACCTCTACAGCATTGATGCTATTTGTATCCCAGCCACTTCTGATTTTAACAGTTACTGGAACATTTACTGCTTCTGCAACCGCACTAACAATGTCTCTTATTTTATTTAGATTCTTAAGAAGTGCACTTCCGGCCTGTGACTTTACAGCAACTTTAGGTACAGGACATCCCATATTAATATCAATAATATCAGGATGCATAATTTCTTCAACCATTTTAGCAGCCTCTACAAAAGTATCTTTATCGCTTCCAAATATCTGCTGCGCTATAGGTCGCTCACACTCTTCAAAGTAAAGCATATTCTTTGTTTTCTTACTATCATAAATAAGTCCCTTATCGCTAACCATTTCAGCATATACCAAAGGGCATCCCATTTCTTTTATAATTTTTCTAAAAGCACTATTACATACACCAGCCATCGGAGCAAGTACTACATTACCCTTAATAACAATATTACCAATTTTAAACATAATATCACCACACGTTACATATTTTACCATATAATAAATAAAATTAAAAGAAAAAATTAAGTAATAACTTACTTAATCATATATAAAAAATCATATATAAAACTACATACCAAATAAGATAAACCAAATATAAGAAGAATATAGAAAATTCTAGCTTGTACTATCTTATTTTTTTTAAATATATTAGTAAAGTTAATACTATCTATAGCATAAATAACCAATGGAAGTACTAACAAATATAATAAAAATTTAACCATTATTTTTCTAATTCCTTAATCATATCATTTCTTCTTATATATTTACTTACATTAGTAAAAGGAGTATTAATAAACTTATCAACAATATCTAGCATTAAATCTTCATCTAATTCTTCACTCATCGCTATACAATTAGCATCATTGTGTGCTTTACATAAAATAGCTTCACTCTCATTTGAAACTTTAGCACAATATACACCTTTCATTTTATTTAAAGTAATACTCATGCCTATACCGGTACCACATATAGCAATTCCTAAATCAACCTCGCCATTTTGAATAGCAGTTCCTAATTTCTTAGCATAAATTGGAAAATCAACACTATTTTCAGTATCAGTTCCATAATCAATAACATCATATTTATATAAACTATCTTTCAAAAATTTTTTTGCTTTATAACCACGATGATCACTAGCAAGACCAATTGTCATATTATCACCATCCTTTAACACAATTATACTAAAAAAATGAATTAAATTAAATATAATTTATTTACTTTGACATATATTTTACACAAAAGAAAAAAGACATTATTGTCTTTCTAGCATATACAAATTATCTAAAAGTATTCCTGTACCCTCAGCTACACAAGTAAGTGGAGATTCCGCGATAAATACAGGCACTTTAAGTTCTTGACTTAGTATTTGAGCAAAACCATCTACTAAAGCACCACCACCAGTAAGTACTATACCCTTATCAATAATATCAGCAGATAATTCTGGAGGAGTTTGTTCAAGTATACCTTTAACTGCATGAATAATAGTATAAACACTTTCTCTTAATGCTTCTTCTACTTCATCACTTGTCAAAGTAATAGTATGAGGAAGACCTGTAACTAAATCTCTTCCTCTAACTTCCATTTTTTCATTTCTAGAGCCAGGAAAAACAGTACCAATACTTATTTTAATATCCTCAGCAGTTCGCTCTCCTACCAACAATTTATATTTATTCTTAATATATTTAACAATATCATTATCAAAAGCATTACCAGCAATTCTAATTGAAGCACTATTAACAATACCACCCAAAGATAAAATAGCAATATCAGTAGTACCACCACCAATATCAATTACCATATTACCACTAGGTTTAGATATATCCATACCAGCCCCAATAGCGGCTACCTTAGGTTCTTCTTCTAAAAATACTTTTTTAGCTCCAGTTCTTTCAGCAGCCTCCTTAATAGCATTTTTTTCAACCTGAGTAATATTAGATGGACAACATATTAATATTCTAGGTCTAGAAAAGAAACTTTTACCATTTATTTTTTTTATAAAATAATTAAGCATAACTTCAGTAGTGTCATAGTCGGCAATTACACCATCCTTCATTGGCTTAATTGCTTTTACCTTACCAGGAGTTCTACCAAGCATTTCATGTGCCTCAGATCCTACCGCTAAAGGTCTTTTCGTATCAGCGTCTATTGCAACAACAGATGGCTCATTTAATACAATACCCTGTCCTTTAATATATATAAGTACATTAGCAGTTCCTAAGTCAATTCCAATATCTTTGTTAAACATAAAATCACCATCCTCATTTACATTTTACCACAATTTAACAATTTTTAATAGAGTAGATTTCCTTTTTTATCTAAAAACTTATCTTTTGTAGCCTGTCCCCCTCTAATATGCTTAATATAAGTATGATATTCCAAAACACTTGACACTTTTTGATATAAAGTACTGTCAAGTAACAACAACTTTTCTCTCATATCCTTATGTACAGTACTCTTAGATACACCAAATACTATAGATACTTCCCTAATAGTTTTATTAGTATCAATAATATAACTAGCTTCTTCTATTACTCTAGAAATAATCTTCTTATTCATATATGTTCTCCTATAAAATTATATTTATAAGATAACATATTATGTAAAAAAAGGCTTATTACCTATAATTCATCAACAGATTTATTATAATATTCTTCTGGATTAACTATAGAGCCTTTATAATATAATTCAAAATGTAAGTGATTACTTAACTCTTTATTAATATTAGATAAACCACTTTTAGCAAGTATCTGTCCCTGAATAACATTATCTCCCTCTTTTACAGTAACATCAGACAAGCTTTGATAAACACTAATAAGTTCATTGCTATGTCTAACTTCAATAGAAGTACCAAGAATTTTATTCTCATAAACATTTATTACTGTACCATCAAGAATACTGATTACATCAAATGAACTATCGCTAGTATAATCTACCCCAGAGTTTTGCATATAGGTATCTTCATAAAGAATAATAGATTTTTCCTGATTATCAGCTTCACCTTGATAGTCATAAAAAGTCTTGTAAATAGAAACCTTACTATCCAAATAAGGTCTTACTATTTTAGAGCTAGTACTAACAACAGGTATATCCTTATCATATTCTGATACGATCTCACCATCAACATAATTAGTATTTTTCTTATCTTTAAATAGTAAATCATTAGATAGTCTACCTGCAAAATACATACAAAACAAAAATGCAATAACACATACTCCGTAAATCATAGGTACTAAGAGTGGCTTAACTCTTTTCATTTTCATATTCTCACCTCTACTATAATTGTTTCCTAAATTAAAAAATATATACATTAATTTAATAATTTTTTAATTGAAGTACCAACATAGTAATGAGAAAGAATATCTTTATAAGAATAACCCTCAAGTGCCATACCTTCAGCACCATACTGACTCATCCCAACTCCATGACCATAGCCGACAGTATCAATAATAATAGTATCTCCATCTTGTTTCAAAGAAAAATCAGTAGATTTTAAACCAAGTTTATCATATAATTCTCTGCCAGTAAACTCCGTACTATTAATACTAAGATTAAGTATTCTATTAGTAGTGCTTCTTTTTAAAACTTTAAAGTTTAATATATTAGATTTTTCTAACCCTAAAGAAGAATAAAAATCACTACTAGAAATTTTTTTAGTACTCCTAAAAGCACTACTAGTGGAACTATCCCACATAGATGTAACACTCTGTAAATACGGTAAATCAATATTAAACACCAATGAAGAATTCTCAGTATATCCATTACTTGTAGAAAAAAACAATGCATCAATAACTTCACCATTATAATCTAAATATTCTAAAGAAGTATCATTAACTGCTTCTCTTAATTTATTAATATTATCAACATACTTATTACCCCAAGCTTCTTTTAAATAATAATTATCTAAATACACCTGATTAAGAACTGAATCAACTACATCATATTCATTATCTTTATTATACTCTATTTTTTTTAATGCATAACTACGCGCAGCCACTGCTTGTGCCTTTAAAGCCTCTTTTTCAAAATAAATGGGCATTTCACCAGCAAGCACACCAACAATATATTCTTCAAATGGCAAATGCTCAATTTCACCACTACTTAGTCTTTTCACTCTAATAATAGTATTAGACTCATAATTTAAATTTATTTCTTCTTTTTTATCAATTTTAAAAAAACTTACTATAACAAATGGAATAAATATAATTATAACTGTAAATAATATTATTTTTTTCATATCTTTACCTCTATATAATTATATGATATAAAAATTAAAAAAAATGTCGAAAAAAAAGAAGTGTTATCTACCACTTCTTAAAACTTCAAATTTAACATTATTTGTTTTACCTAATATATTAGGATCCTTTTCTGTAGTGAAGGCCAAATCAAATAGCGTCCCTTTTTGACTATCAAACATTATTTCACCACTTACAGAATTTCTATACCAACCAACATCTCCACCTCTATCAAGTACTATAGCAATAAATGGTTCCATTCCTGGAACATTACTTATTCTAATTATAGAGTAAAAAGGAAAATATTTATCAGCAGCTACAATTCTAATAGTGCCATACTCTGCATCATCATAATATATATTCTCCCTCAAATCATATCCAGTACTAGTTCTACCACCACATCCATAACAATCAGGACCATATCCTGTCAAACTACCAGTAAATGTCTCCAAGACCTTTTTATCGCTAAAATCTGGTTCTAAAGGAGTTACGCTAGTTTCTTCTTTTTTAGGAGATTCTTCTTTCACTTCTTCCTTAATCGTTTCCTGTTTAACTTCTTGAATTGCAGGTTCTTCTACCTTATCAACAGAAGTAAGTTCAACAACAACATTAGAATTGGCTTCTTCATCTTTATTTTCTAAACTATTAAAAAGAAACAAAGTTTTATCAGCCATTTTATTAAAATTATTATTGTTTACTACCACACTTCTATCATTACTATTTCTAGTTTCACCAGAAAATAGTAAGAATAAAAACACACTAGCCACTAATAACTGTGAAAAAATAGTTATTATTTTTGCAGCTACTTTTTTCATATTATGTCTCACCTCATTAATATTTTAAAGCATATTAATTGTAACATCTTTTTTATAAAAAGTCAAATACCTCTTCCGCATTAGCAGTCGTAACCCTTGCAACATCTATATTTGTTACGCCTTTAATACTAGCTATGCTCTCGGCAATAACTGGTATATTAGAAGGATCATTTTTGTTACCTCTATAAGGTTCAGGACTAAGATATGGACTATCAGTCTCTAATAAAATATATGATAAATCTACATTTTTTACTACTTCTTTTATATTTTTAGCATTTTTAAAAGTAATTATACCTCCAACTCCCAATTTATATCCTAATTTAGTAAATAATTTAGCCATTTCTAATGAACCACTAAAGCAATGTATACTACCTTTCAAATTATATTTACTTAATATATTATATGTTTCCCCAATAGAATCTCTACTATGAACAACAACTGGTTTATTAAACTTTTCAGCAATTTCAAGTTGTCTATTAAAAACCATTCTTTGTATTTCTTTATCAGTGTCATCATAATGGTAATCAAGTCCAATCTCACCTACACCAACTATTTTATTATTATTAATATTATCTATTAGAAAATTAAAATACTCTTCCTTAAAAGCATCTAATTCCGTAGGATGAAATCCAATAGTACCATAAATAATATCATACTTATTAACTAATTCTAAAACTTCCATATTAGATTTCATATCACAGCCACTAACTATAATCTTGGTAACATTATTTTCTTTACACTTTCTAACAATTTCTTCAATATCATCATAGTATTCACTAAATACATGACAATGTGTATCAATATACATAAAAGCACCTCCATTAAAAAAATCATACTAATATAGTATAATTATTTTATTTTTTATTAGCTACATATTTAAAAAATAGCACAACTATTATACCTAAGTATAATAAATCAAGAATATTACTACCTACAACAACAAAAGAAACCAATACACCAGCTAAAATACCACAAGATATCTTAAAAATAAGGTTCCATTTTCTAGTACTAAGCATACCTTTTTCTCCTTTTCCACTGCAGGTACTACATTAAAAATATATCATAATCTAATAAATTAGTAAACACCTTTTCACTTATTTTACACTAATAAAATGTAAAAAGAAGACCATTAAAGTCCTCTTAGTTACTTAGTTTCAATTCTTTGGAATAACACTTCAGGAGTACCAACTTTAGTACCACTCTTATATCCGCCAAACTCTTTTACACTGTCATAAGAAGTATTATCAGTATTAATTTGCTTAAATATCTTTTCTGTTGTTTCAGGTATAAATGGTCTAAGTAATACTGTTCCAATTCTAATACCCTCAATTAAATTATAAAGTACCGTAGCAAGTCTATCTTTCTTACTATCATCTTTAGCAAGTATCCAAGGAGTAGTTTCATCAATATATTTATTTAATGATCTAAATAAATCAAATATAGAATCAAGTGCTTTAGGTACTTCAAGTTTATTCATATAATTTTCTACCTTTATATATAAACTTTCAGCTTCTTTAATCAAATTATTATCAATTTTTTCAGATACACCTTTATTAGAAACTTCTCCATCAAAGTACTTATTTATCATACCAATAGTTCTATTAACCAAATTACCTAAAATATTAGCTAAATCTCCATTAGTTCTATTAATTAGAGCATCTTCTGAAAAAGAGCCATCACTACCAAAAGGAACTTCTCTTAAAGCAAAATATCTAACAGCATCCACGCTATAAGTATCAATATATTCTCTAGGATCTTTATAATTTCCAAGACTTTTAGATATCTTACCACCATCAATAACAAGCCATCCATGACCAAATACCTTCTTAGGTAGTGGTAAATCAAGAGCCATTAACATAATAGGCCATACAATAGTATGGAATCTTATAATTTCTTTACCAACAATATGTAAATCACAAGGCCAATACTTTTTAAATAGACTATCATCATCACTTAAATATCCTAAAGCAGATATATAATTAGTTAAAGCATCTAACCAAACATAAACAACATGCTTATCATCAAAAGTAACAGGAATCCCCCAATCAAAACTAGTTCTAGACACACACAAATCAGCAAGACCTGGTTTAATAAAATTATTAATCATTTCATTTTTTCTAGACTCCGGTTCAATAAAATCAGGATTTTCTTCATAATATTTAACAAGTCTATCTTGATATTTAGATAATTTAAAGAAATAAGCTTCTTCAGATACTTCATGAACT
>OLOW01001231.1_pt1 | contig 17820 bp, 14 predicted proteins | sample 1672801 | NCBI WGS metagenome assembly OLOW01 (sample SAMEA3136725, study PRJEB25190) | human gut metagenome | biome: human gut; feature: human-associated habitat; material: faeces | place: Austria | collected 2013 | reverse complement strand
GGCAAGAGAGGAGCTTCTGGAACAGGTGAAGGAACGGCTGGAGAAATTTAAGATTGACGGGATTCTGGACAGTGGAATGCTGGAGCAGCTTACAGAGGACTCCTGGCTTTCTCCCTTTCCCCAATATCAGACAACAGAGCGCCCAGACCGTGCAGCCCAGGAAATCCTTAACGGAAAGATCGTGCTGCTTTGTGATAATTCTCCTGTTGCACTGATCCTTCCGGGGAATTTTAACAGCTTTCTGGAAAGCGGGGAGGACTGGTACAACCGTTTTGAGATGGCGTCTTTCTTGCGAATTCTGCGGTATCTTGCCATGGCAGCTGCGACTTTGCTGCCGGGATTGTATCTGGCAGTGATCCGTTTTCATACACAGATCCTGCCCTCAAATATGATCCTGTCCTTTGCCCAGGCAAGAGAGGGTGTGCCCTTTTCCAGTATTGCGGAGCTGGTAATCCTGGAACTGTCTTTTGAACTGATTCGGGAAGCAGGAGTGCGGATCCCCGGTGCACTGGGAAATGCCATGGGAATTGTAGGCGGGCTGATCGTGGGTTCTGCGGCTGTGGAAGCCAATCTTGTCAGCCCTATTGTAGTCATGGTGGTGGCGCTTACAGCTCTTGGTTCCCTGTCTATTCCAAATGAGGAATTTGCTTCGGCGTTTCGACTGCTGAAATATTTCTTCCTTTTTCTGGGTGGTTATCTTGGAATTTATGGAATTGTGGCAGGAATGTATCTGACAGTTTCCCATCTTGCTGGACTCTTGAGCTTTGGAGTCCCATATCTGGTGCCATTTATCCGGAAAAATACGTTAAAGGGGACAGGAACCGGAATCTGGCGGCCACCATTTCGCAGAAGATGGAAGCGGCCGATGTATGCGAAGGAAGAGCAGAAGGTGCGGCTGAGAAGGATGGGAACAAGCCAGGGAGGAAAAGCGGAGAAATGAAATTTGCAGAAAATAACAGAATTTCACACAGGCAGCTGTACCGGCAGATTGTCATGGTGTTTCTTGCTCCATTTTTGTTGTGCTTGTTTGGGAAAGGAAAGATAAACGGAATTTCCGGGCTGGCCGGAACGGTGGCTGCTCTTATTGTTCTTGGTTTCTATGTGATCTTTCTGATAAGGCTGGGACCTGGATATGCTGCTTTAAGTAAAAATGCAGGGGGAATCTGTGGAAGACTGGCAGCGGCCTTTTTCCTGGTTTATGTATTGCTGACAGCGGCTTTTTTGTTACAGATTCTCCGGGAAATCATACCGGTAAGTGTAGTCACCGGAATTTCGGGAGAATGGTTTTTGGTACTGACTTTGCTGGTATGCAGCTTCGGAGTTCACAAAGGAATGCAAAGAAGGGGCAGGATTGCAGAAGTATCAGGAGGCTTGGTGCTGACAGCGGTGATCCTTATGCTATTATTGTCTGTAGGGCAGGGCAAATGGGAGTATTTACAGGAGATGCTTCAGGATTCTTCTTTTACAGAAACAAGATTTCTAAGAAGCTGGTATGGGATTTTATGTGCATTTTCCGGGTTGTCCCTTTTGCCCTTTGCTCTGGAAAATGTAGAGAAGCAGGGAAGCGCCGGTAAGACAGTGATTCTTGCAGTGGGGTCTGTAGGCGTGCTGCTTCTTGTGCTGGAAGTGGTATTGCCTGCTGTGTTTGGTCAGGCACGGTTGACGCAGGAAGAGTATCCTGTACTGCCTCTTCTGGCAGGGGCAGACCTTCCGGGAAATTACCTTGCCAGATTTGATATATTGTGGATGGGATTCCTTTTGTACAGCATGTTTTTTTCTATAGGAAGCCTGTTTCACTATGGCAGTCAGATCATTGAGAAAAATTTTATTGGCTCAGGCCGCTTTTGGATGCCTGCAGCGGTTTATCTTTTATCTGTGATGGAATTTCAAAATGGTGGCATTGGAGATTATTATGGGGATTATGTAGGCTGTTTTTTTGTCCCGGGGACGCTGGCGCTGCAGATTTTTCTGTCCTTTTTGTTCCGGGGAAAATGGAAAAAGAGAATGGGAGCTGTGGCCGTTTTTCTGGCGGCAGGGGTGCTTTTTCTTAGCGGCTGTGCAGGGGTGGAGCCGGAAAAAAGGATCTATCCCCTTGCCCTGGGCGTGGATGTGACTAATGGAAATTATGTACTGACCTATGGAACTCCTGATATGCCAAAAGCAACCGGGCAGGGAGAAAAAGGGGAGGATGGGGGAGATAAAGTGTTGTCCATAGAGGGCAGATCCTTTCGGGAAATCGAAGAAACATACAGCCGGACACAGGATAAGTATCTTGATCTTGGACATCTGCAGATTCTGGTATTGGGAGAAGGAGCATGTGAAAAAAATTACTGGACACAGGTGTTGGATTATTTGGCGCAGGAACCCTTTGTAGGAGAAAATGTCTGCATTTTCCAGACTCAAAATGCCAAAGAGCTTGTATCCTGGCGCAGTGCTCAGGATGCGACACTTGGAGAATACCTGCCGGGACTGATGGAAAATAATCCATCCGGAAACCCGGCCCAGGCTGTGACTTTGCGTGATCTGTATTATGCAAGGTACGACAGCGGGGAATTGCCGCATCTGCCGAAGATATGGATGGAAGGGGAAGGTGTGGAGGTGTGGAGGTAAAAAACTTCCCGGATTTTGAGGTACGGAATGTAATCAAAATCCGGGAAGTAGATAAATCATTAAGATATAGTTGGTCTAATATACTGTCAGGAAGGAACGATAGTGTGCGACAGTATTTTTAGCAGAGTGTGTTTAAAAGAGTTCGTAATGCTCCCGAAGTTCTTCAAATGGACCATAAGCAGGATGGCTGCTCCTTGTTTTTCCAAAATAATCTTTATCAAAGGTGATAGGGGAACCATCTGGATTTTCAAATTTCTGTTCCGGTTCAAATGCTTCCCCCAGAGTATCTGTGTGAATCATTGCAGTTTGGGAATCCTTTATAAAATCACACAGATTACTGGAAAGAATATATTTGCCATTCTTTTCCTGCAGATCGATCCAGACCTGATCAGAAGTATTGACAATAGCATCAGTTTCTCTGGAACAAGGTTTGGCTCCATTAAAATAGATATTTCCTCCATAGGATACCGGCAGATGGTCGTAGTACCGATCATTCCCCCAATAATCAATACAGGTTTTTGCTGTAAATTTGGAAAAATATTCGTCAGTCAGAGGATATGTCTCATAGGGCAGAGTACCACTGATAAAGTGCATTTTGTCCGTTTGAAAATCTTTCAGATATTCTTTTGCATATGTCTCATAGAAAGGATTGACTTTCTGCTGGATGAAAATATTGTTATAAAATCGCATATCACCATGCAGAATTGTCATAAAACCGGCAATATCTGTACTGTGTGGGACATGGTATGGGGTATAACGCTCGGAGGGAAATTTCTTTCCGCCATTATCTACACCATTTCCAACATAGGTGAAAGATCCTCCAATTAAATTGTGGACAAAAGCTACTCCCTGTGTGCTGATTCGTGCTGAACAAAGAGATAACAGAATATTGTTATCAATGAGGGATGGCCCATGTGCCACTTCCAGGAACAGATCCTCTCCAAGAGAAAGCTCATTGGTCATTTCAGTTCCCACTGGAGGGGTATTGTGGTGGAAAAGATTCTGGGTTACACGGGTTCCCTGAATCTGCCAGTCAAGCCATATTCCCCTGGTGCAGTGGTGAATATGATTTCTGCGGATAATCACATCAATCGCAGCATGCATTTTGATTCCGCCAATTTCATCACCGGATAAATCCTGCTTAGTATTGATATGGTGAATGTGATTATCTTCAATAATGGAAAATACACCGCCCAGATGTCCTACGATTCCGGTCTGACCACAGTCATGGATATGACATCTTCTGATAATATGAGAACCGATATTTTCTTTTGTCCAGCCTTCATTACGCGCCTGACAGATAGAATCACGTTCATTTTGGGTTCCGTCTTTCGTATATCTGGTAGTCCATTTGTTTTCATTGTTGGGCTGTAAATATTTTCCAAGGGAGATTCCGCTACATTTAGAATTGGAGATATCGCAATCTTCTATGATCCATCCTTTGGCCCAGTGGGGACCAATCATTCCATCTTGCAATGCAGTAGGAGGAGCCCATTTGGTTGCGGCTTTGCATACTGTAAATCCGCTAAGTGTAATATAGTTTTTTCCGGTTTCTTCTGGATAGAAACAGTGCTGTCGTACATTTAGTTCTACGTTTTCCGTGTTGGGATCAGCATCGTGGAAATTTGCGTAGATTACAGTAGATTCATTGGTCTGGCAGGTATACCAGGTGTAAAGGCTAAAACTGGGATCCCATGCTTTAGGGTTTGCCACAGGGTGAAGTACTTCATTAAGTGATAACACTTCATACATGGAAGTTCCATTTAGATATACTTCTCCGGTATGTATATTTTTCTGTGGCCAGATCCAGTCTCCGGCAACTATAGTAGTGTACGGATTGTACGAACCAAATCTGGTATTTGGAATCTCCAGTTTCCATACATTTTTTTCGTAGAGGATCCAGGAATCAAAGCGTTCAGCACCTGTGATAACGGCTTTAAGTGGTTTCAGAGAGCGATATACAATAGGCGCTTCGGGGGTTCCGCCAAAGAGCGGATCGACAGATTCTCTATAGATACCTGGAAGTACAAGAACTTCATCCCCTGGTTTTGCAACCAGGGCAGCTTCCTGAATTTTCTGAAATGGGGAATCAACAGATCCATCACCGCTTATGGGGGAACTTGCAGAAACATAATACTTCATACTTCGGGTTCTCCTTTGTTTATCTGAATGCGTTGACTTTATCCATAAAAGCTTTTACACGGTCTTTATCAATTTGATTCCAGAAAACACCGTCTTTCTTAAATGAGGTTCCTACAAAAGCACCGTCTGCAATATCAAGATACTCTTTCACATTGTTGATATTTACGCCTGTAGAAGCGAACATTACAGAGTCCGGATATGCTTCGCGGCATTTTTTCAGGACATTAACATCAGGTTTCTGACCGGCAACATATCCGGCAATAGCCAGGCCATCTGGCTGATTAAGAAAGTAGATGGATTTTAAAACATCAAGAGGATCTCTTCCTGCAAGATCGGCACCGGATTCCGGAACAAGATAATAAACTAATTTGAAATCATCCATTCGCAAATTGTGCATCATACGGTTAATATTGCCAACTCTGGTAGAAGCAACACCTTCAGGGGTTGCCCATGCTCCGTGGAAAACGCCTCTTGTAAAGACTGCGCCGGAAGCTTTGGCTAAAGCTACGCTTGCGTAATTGTCAGAAATGTAGTCCAGTCCAAAGGGTACTTTAACATATGGCTTTAAAGCGCCAAGAACATATGCCATGGCTGCAAAAGTCGCTGGGTCCATTTCTCCAAGGTAAGGAAGGCTGAATTCATTGGTAAAAAGAAGTCCATCTACGCCTCCGTCCTGTAATGCTTCTACATCTTCCAGTCCCATGCGGATTACCTTTTCCATACCGCCTTCCTCATCGTATTTTGGATCACCTGGCATGGGCTGTAAATGAACTAATCCAATCACTGCTTTTTTTGTTCCGAAAATTTCTTCTGTCCACTTCATAGTTTTTCTCCTTTTATTTTTGATATATTCTTTCCTGCAAAATTGTTACAGGAGGTGTCCTGGTTATGAAAAATGGTATATTTTTGTCGATATTGCTGAGGAGAGTAGCCAGTATTCTTTTTAAATGCAAGGGAAAAATAATTGGAATCCTTGTATCCTATCATGCTGGCAATCTTTCCACTTTGAATATCGGTTTGTATAAGCAAGTCTTTTGCTTTTTCCAGACGTTTCCGGACGATGTAACTGTTACAGCTTTCTCCGGTACTGGCCTTAAATACGCGAGACAGATATCCGGGGGAGATGAACAACTGTGAGGCAATACTGTTTACAGAAATATCCTCGGTAAGAGATTCTGCTATAATAAGTTTCGCCTTTGTGATAAAATCCGGAACTTTTTCTTCATTTTCCTGATAGAGGTTACTGATATATTTTTTCAGGAGAAGATAGATATCCTCCTGGGCACTGCTTTGGATCATTTCTGCAAAATTTTCCAAGTAACTGTTAGAAGGAATACTGGAAGAAAAGTGCGTTTTTTTACTGTAATAAAATGCAGATGCTAACTGAAAACTGCTGTACTCCATAACTTCACTGGGGAGTTCCTGTTTTTTGGCTTTTTGTTCAAATTGAGTATACAGATTGAGGGCATCTTTCAGTTCTAAGGGCTTTGAAGAAATTTCAGCAGTAAGTTCTGAGAGAAACAGATTCCAGAGTTCTTTCTGTATGGGACGGGAATTATTTGTGGAAACTGTTTTTTCCCGATCGGTATTACAGTATAAATACAGTTCTTTTGCATCATGATAGGACTCTGTACAATCGCATAAACTGTAGAATGTTTTTCCTTTGATGATCTGAATATTAATGCCTGTTTCTGAGGCCAGTACACTTTTTATCTGACGCAATTTTCTGGTAAATTCTTCTCCGTTTGAAATATGGTTGAGGAAAAGAACAATATTGTGGTCTTCATCCCAAAGAGCAAGTTCTCCATAGGAAAAATTCAGGAAACTGTTGCATATATCAAGAATTTCGTATTCCTGTAGCGTGGTATCCTCCCGCCTTTGCTGGATGGAAGGAACAAGAAGGATTATGTTTCGAGGCTGATCCTTCTGAAAAGCAGCTGGAAGTGCATCAATAGAATTGATTGTGTTACTTTTCAGAAGTTTTCGGATGCTAACCAGTGCGTGCTTGTATGTATTTGTAGTTTGTTTCAGCAACTCCTGCTCTTTTTTTCTATCATTTTCCAGTTCCAGGATCTGTTTCTGAATAGCATTTACAAGGGAATCTTCGTCTACCGGTTTCAGAAAGAAATCGTTGACGGCTAGCCTGAGACTATCTCTTACATATTCAAAATTGTCATATCCGGTAAGGACAATGATGCGCAGGTCTGGTACAAAGGAACGGGCTCGTTTAATCAGTTCAAGCCCGGTAATATCAGGCATGTTAATATCGGTGATCATAATTTCCGGGTGTTCCTTATGGATCAGTTCCAGAGCCTGACTGGCGTCTGCGGCCAGAAAAACCTGGTCAATGCCAATGGCCTCCCATGAAATGGAGCGCTGTATCCCAACACGTATCATTTTTTCATCATCTACAATTATTACTTTTTTCATGTCTTTCTTTTCAGTCCTTTATTGGTGGCAAAGTAATGATTGCCAGTAGATTTTTTTCTTCAGAATCAGAAATCTCATAACGTAGTCCATAAGAACTGCCAAACTCTATCTGAAGTCGTTTGTTTACATTGTTAATTCCATATCCCTCTGAAATATCCTGAGAGAGTAGAAGTGCCTTGATCCGTTCAATGACTTCATTAGAAGGATTTACTCCATCATTGGCAACAATGATTTCAATTTTTTCTTCTGTCTGGCTGCTGAATATTTTTATATGTCCGTGACAGCCTTCTTTGATGCGGATCCCATGATAGATGGCGTTTTCTACAAGAGGCTGTAAAGTAATTTTTGGCAGCTTGTATTTTCTCAGATTATCCGGGATTTCTATATCATATTCGATAATATTGTCATAGCGGAGATTTTGGATGGTGATATAATTTTCTACATGTTCCAGCTCCTTTTGAAGTGGAATGATGTCTTGGCCATTGCTTAATACAATCCGATAGAAATTTGCCATGGCTTTAACCATGGTAGACAACTCTTTATTTCCGGTAGCGAGAGCCTGCCAGTGGATACTTTCCAGGGTGTTGTACAAAAAGTGTGGCTGTATCTGTGACTGCAAGGCTTCAAATTTCAACTTTTCAATAATTGTCTGTTTGTTTTGGATGGTTTCCAAAGCTTCCTGGAGGCGGGACATCATATTATTAAACACTTCACGCAATTTGATCTGATCCGCACCAGCATTTGGGGCTATTGGCAGTCTGTAATTCAGATTATTGCTGTCAATTTGATCCATTGCATTTAACAGATCATACATGGGAGCATATAAGGCTCCAAAAAGCTGCTGGCCGATATACAGGGCAAGTGCCTGAAGAATTGCAACAATAATGACTGCTGTTATAATGAGGTGTGCATAGGTGCGGTTCACATCATCAATGTTTACCTGGCCTGACATGGACAGGTTCCATTTTTCCAGCGGACTTACAATATACATGATGTTATCGCAAACATAGGTGTTGCTGTCTTTTTCCATATTGTTGAGAAAAGTAGCAGGTTTTCTGATGATATCCGTATCAGCGATGAAATAGCTTCCTTTTTCATCAATCAGATTAAGCTTATAATTCAATTCATCTTTCTGAGCAGAAATATGTGGCATTTCAAAACGAAAGCTGATAGCAAGAGTTCCGTATTTCTGATTTAAGCGCTCGGTGCTGTAAACCGGAAAATATATAGTAAGACTGTTGCTGCGGCTGGTGGAAATGGTATTGGAGTAGTAAATTCTTGTGTTGTAATAATCTGTTTCTGCGGCATCTTCATAATGCTCTTTGATTTCTTCCGTTGCTTTGTGGCGAGCTGTGGAGGATTTGCTAAAGAAATCAGACTTGTCAGAATCATCAAATAAAGTGATCAGTTCAATTTTGGAATTTCCATCCATTGCCATCTGGATCAACATTTTTATATTTTCCATATCGGAGATACTTGTTGCAGAAGATGTATAAAAATTCTGGACAGCATTGCTGACAACGATACCAAGTCCCGTATTCAATATGGTGTTTAGTTCTGTTTCTACAGATTCCTTTGCTACATTTACATTTTGCTGGACTAGATCTTTCCTGTCCCGTAGTATGATATCACCAGCTGTGTGAGTAATGGAAATGGTCAGAGTTACAGATACGATCAAGATCAGTGCTGTATAAAGCAGTGCTATTTTTTTATCCAGTTTCAACTGGGTGTATCGTTTTATTATCCAACTGAACCATTTCTTCATATTTTGTCTCTCCTTAGCCTTTTACAGCACCGATTGTCATGCTGTCCATGAGTTTTTCCTGAAATACTGCAAAAAGGATTAACATAGGAATGGTGGTAATAGTAAGTACAGCCATGATCATTGGGGCATTCATACTGTGGGCTCCTTGAAAATCCCATATTGCTAAGGGCAGTGTACGATTCATTTTGTTCTGTGTCAACGTATAGGAAAAAATAAATTCATTCCAGATTCCAACACCATTATAGATCGCCAGAGTTGCCATTCCCGGACGAGTTAAAGGGAGAACAATGTGGAAAAAATTACCTGCTCTGCTGCATCCATCAATTTCACCGGCTTCTTCCAGTTCTTTTGGAAGCTCTTCCATAAATCCTACAAGAATGAAAATAGAAATTGGAAGAGCGAAAGCAATATCAGGACCGATCAATGCCGGGAGGGAATCGTATAATCCTGCACTGGTAGAAAATTTGAAAATAGGAATTAAAGTAATATGTTCTGGAATGGACATACATGCCAGTACCAGAAGAAGGAAAACTTTTCCAATTTTGGAATGCAGTCTTGCAATAGGGTAGGCAGCAAGTGCTGCAACCAGCAGAGTAATTACCAAAGAAACTGCACATACAAGAATACTGTTAAAAAAGTAATGGAGGATTCCATTATTGAATACCTCTTTAAAGTTGTCGAGATTGAAGGACTGGGGCAGGGAAAAGACACCATTTGCCAGAATCTCAAACTGACCTTTAAAGGAGTTTAATACCATGAAAATAAAGGGATAAACGGTAATGATTACCCATATGGCAATAAAAACACATACCAGAATCCAGGAAATCTTACTTTTTAAACTGAGATTTTTGAATCGCTTCATTTTAGTCGGTCTCCTTTCCTCTGAATACTTTCATAACCACAGATGCAAACAAGGTAATGACAATGAGCATTCCTACAGCAACAGTAGAACCATAGGAGAGGTTGAATTGTTTAAAGGATAGTTTATACATATATGTAGCCATTAGTTCTGTTGCATTGCCTGGACCTCCATTGGTCATAACATAGATCAGATCAAAATATTTCAGAGAGCCTACCATGGATAAAATACAGGCGTTTCGAATGGAAGGCTTCAATAACGGTAATGCAATTTTGAAAAAATAATCGGGCTTATTTGCACCGTCAATTACAGCTGCTTCATATAATTCGCCAGAAATACCAGAATAAGAAGCCATGTAATATACCATATAGAAAGGAATATACTGCCAGCATATTACCAGAACAACAGTGGGAAGCGCCCAAGTGGAATTGCCCAGAAGATCTACTCTACCGTGACCTAAAGCCATGGAGATTGTAGTAAAGATACCGTCTGTAGTCGAGAAGGCATATTTGAATAAAAATCCTACAGCAACGGATGACATAAGATTTGGGACAAACCACATGGTTTTAAACAGTTTTCCTTTTTTACCGATGATACTCAGGATGGTTGCTAATAACAGCGCAAAAGGCATCTGGATCGCAAGAGACATAATCATGATTTTTATGTTGTTGATAAATGCTTTCCAGAATTTATCATCTGCCAAAAGAGTTTTCCAGTTGGAAATGCCAATAAATTGTTTTCCAGCAGTAATTCCGTTCCATTTGGTAAAGCTGATATAAATGGAATCAATGATGGGATAGAAAATGTAAAGAGCCATAAAAAAGGTGGCAGGTATTACGAAAATAAGTGAGACTTTAAAATCCATTTTCGCTTTTCTTCTGGATAATGTCATGTTTTGAGATTTGTTCATAAGTCTGTGTTCACCTCCATATTCTGCAAAGGGAAATTGTTATAAGTGCCAGCTGTGAAAATGCCTTTTTTGACAGATTCCAGATGGGTGTCTATGTTGTTAGCACCAGAAAGCTCAAGAATGATGGGCAACTGTAAAGAGAGTTTTGGGTCAGACTCAATTTTTTGCAGTTTGCTTATTAAAGTGGAAGAGTCTGCGCTAAGCTCCAATGCTGCAATTCGTTTTCCAAGTGTGTTGATATACCAGGCAGAAGGTTCTGCACTTTCCCCGATAATATGTGCGGGAAGTATTATGGAAAGATTGTTTTCGGGAAATTTTTCTGCAAGTTTTATGACCGATTTACAGTTGAAAATGATATTTGTAACATCATAATCGTCAGGTCCGGTTAAAAGTGTAATGTTATGCTTCTGTGCCAGCGGCAGAATGCTTTCCATAGAACGGCACAACTGTGAGAATGCCAGGTCAGGATTTTGATGAAGATAAGAATATCCTGTGCGTATGCGGACAAATTGTGCATCCAATATAGCTGCATCTACTATGGCATTTGAGCAATAGCTCACGGAACCACATCGGATTTCTTCGTTTGTATCTGCCAGGTTCAGAGGATAATTTCGCATTTCCGGAGTGTATGAAAAAATTTCGATGTTTTTCTGTTTGAAAATTTGCTTCCATTTTTCCAGTATAGTGATTCGATACTCATTATCCGTCTGGTAAGTAAAGGGTGAATAGAAAGGGCTGCACCCATAAAAATCAATTTTTGACTGTTTACTCTCAATCAACCAGTTTAGCCAGGTGTCAGAGGATATTTTCCAAACACTGCCGGTAGAAAGTATAAGCTCATTTTTTTCTTTCATAATTATTCCTGATCCTCTTTCAGTAATTGTGTTAAATATTCCAGACCTCTTCTCATATGAAATTCCGGATCTTTGTAATAAAGAGAAGAACCAAATTCCAGAGTTATATATTCCTGATAATTGTTTTGCTCCATGGCCTGGAGGTGTTCTTTTATATTGTGGGTACCGTCACCAAGAACCAGATGACCGGTGGGAGTCCCATCAATTAGATGCAGGTGTCGGATCCTATCAGGCAAAGCAAGAAAATAATCATTCAGTGTTTCATTTGCCAACACAACCGGGACGGTATCAATACAAAAGCTTAGTTCATCCGCGTTAAAACATTTGGCATATTGCAGTGTTGTAGCAAGATTATACATGAGATTACTCTCTCCCGGCTGAAGAATCTCCAATACCGGAATGATTCCGGTTTCTTTGAAATAGGGAATCAACTGCCTGAGAGATTCTACGGAATACTGAAATCCATCTTCTCTGTTTTTGTCCCATTCGTACCATCCAGGAGTAAGCAGAACACGTTTGCTTCCCAGACGGTAGGCAGTATCAATATTCCGGATATAGTATTCGCAGCTTTCCTTTCGGATCTTTTTATCAGAGGATGCGATATTATATGGCCAGGTACATTGTTCCGGGATAAAACTGACAAGTTTTAAATTACGACTTTTTAATTCATTTTTTAATTCAGTTGTATTGGAAGTACTTTTATAATATTCACAGAAAAACTGGAGCTGTGACCACAACTCTATATTTTCAATTCCCAGATGATTCATGGAATTTAAAAAATCCTGTAAAGTACTTCTGGAGTAGATTAGATTCATTCCTGCAATTTGTTTTTGGGTTATTTTTTTCATAACAGTCACCTCAACTGGCTTTACTATAGTTGAATAAGAATAAAAATGTCAATCATGTATGAAAAATATGACGGTTTTTTATATTTATAGTGCAATTTTACAAATGATAAGAGGAAAAGAAAGATGTTTTGTGTGCAAAAATCTATTTTTGTGACGCTTTTTTCTATGTATATAGGACATATTAGACTGTTATAATTTGTACATCTTAAGAAAACAAACATTTGAAGTGGGTGTTATATGAAATACTTTTTAGGGTTTGATGTTGGAACAAACAGTTCAAAGGGAACACTGATTGATGAATCCGGGACTGTTTTGTACAGTATTACAGTGGAACATGAATTTGAAAATCCAAGACCTGGATATTTTGAACAGGATGCAGAGACTGTCTGGTGGGGAGATGTATGTAAGCTTAGTCAACAAATCATAGCGAATGCGGTACAGGATCCGAAAAAGATTGCCGGTGTGGGAATCAGTGCCCTTGGATGTGATGTGGTTCCTGTTGACAGAGATTGTATGCCACTAAGAAAAGCAATTTTGTATGGTATTGACTCCAGGGGAATGGAAGTGGTCTCTGATCTGGAGAGACATTATGGAAAGGAATATCTGGAAAGAAATATGCATAGGTCTTTCGTGTCTTCAGATTGTGTTCCCAAAATTTTGTGGTTAAAGAAAAATGAGCCTGAAATATGGAAGAAGGCAGCCCATTTTTTAACTGCATCTTCTTTTCTCACAGCAAAACTTACAGATGAGTATGTGATCGATTATTTCCTGATTTCATGTTTTGAACCACTTTATAAAAAAAACGGGGAAATACGATCAGAGGAAGAAACAGGATTTGTATGTAGACCGGATCAGCTTGCCAGACCTGCGAAGACGACAGATATTGTAGGCTATATTACAGATAAGGCTTCTATAGCTACAGGAATTCCGACAGGAGTACCTGTTGTAACAGGAACCGATGACTCCGGCGCAGAAGCAATCAGCTCAGGCGTTGTTTCAACGGGGGATTTCATGATACAATTGGGATCTACGGCATTTATGATTTATTGTACAGATAAAATGGTTCATATTCCAATGCTGAGCGGTTCTCCTTATCTTGTTCCCGGAAAGTATTCTGTAGATGGAGGAACAAATACGGCAGGAAATCTCACAAAGTGGATCCGCGATACTATGTATCCGGATTTGGTACAGGCTGAAAAAGCAGGTGGAGAAAATGCCTATAAGGTTTTAGCTGAAAAAGGTGCTGGGATTGCTCCGGGAAGTGATGGGGTACTTGTTCTTCCCTATTTTGCAGGGGAGCGGGTTCCTATTAATGATCCCTATGCAAAAGGGGTAATTTTTGGCTTGTTGATGAACCATACAAGAGATCATATTTATCGTGCTGCATTGGAAGCTGTTGCTTATTCCATAGATCAGTTTATTGCTTTATTAAAAGAACATCATCAGCCTCTTGATACATTGATCTGTACTGGCGGTGGTGCGAAAAATGATACATGGCTTCAGATTATTGCTGATGTAACCGGATACCCTGTGCAAGTGCCGAAATACTCCATTGGTGCATCTTATGGGGATGCTTTGATTGCAGCCATTGGGGTGGGAGCAGTTGCGGATTTTTCTCAGTTAAAAGATCTGATCAAGACAGGTAGAGAATTTCTACCGGATTCCGCTGTTTCAGAAATTTATTCAGTGAGAAAAGAACAGTTTTATCAGTTATATCAGAATAATATAAACTTAATGCATTTATTATAATGAAGGAGGGTATTTCATGAGAAAAAAGGTTGTTTCTTTAATTACAAGTGCAGTGATGGTGACTTCTGTATTTGCCGGCATGCCTATGAATGTGGCAGCAGCTGATGATGACAAGGTTATTACATTCTGGAGCATTGGAACGAATGAGCCAGATGCAACGATCCTGCAAAGAGCAGTTGATACATTTAATGAGACTACCACAAGTGGCTATACTGCAGAACTGGTTAATTATCCTACAGATAATTACAAGGAGAAACTTACAATTGCGATGTCTTCAGGTGAATGCCCGGATGTGTACACAAACTGGACTGGTGGACCTCTTACAGAGTATATAAATGCAGGGTTTGCGCAGCCGGTTACAGATCTGGTAAAAGAAATGGGGATTGATTCTAAAGTAATGGCATCCGGTCTGGCACAGGGAAGCGTAAATGATGAAATCTATGCTTTGCCGGTATTGAACATTGCAATTGAGGGCTTTTACTATAACAAAGATTTATTTGAGCAAGTGGGAATTACGGAAGAACCTACAACTATTTCTGAATTGGAAGCAGACTGTGACAAGCTGGTAGAAGCTGGAATTACACCATTTGCACTGGCAAATCAGTCAAAATGGACAGGTTCTATGTTTTTTATGGGACTAGCTACACGCTATGCGGGCCTGAAACCTTTCCAGGATGCTTATGCAGGAACCGGTTCCTTTGAAGATGAATGTTTCAAATATGCAGGAGAAAAAATTATTGACTGGGTAGAAAAAGGCTATTTCCCGGAAGGGGTCAACAGTCTCAGTTTTGATGATGGACAGGATAAACAGTTGATGTATCAGGAAACTGCAGCTATGACGTTACAGGGAACATGGCAGACCTCTACATTTAAAGCAGACAGTGAAGAATTCTATCAGAAGATCGGCTGGTTCCCATTCCCGGCAGTGGACGGCAGTGATGCGGATGCTTCTATTCAGATTGGAACAGTAGGTGACTGTTTTGCTACCTTTAATTGCACCGGCGATAAACTGAAAGCCGCTGTTGAACTTGTAAGCTGCTTCTACACAGATGAAAATGTACAGTATTCTGTTGATGCAGGATATTTGCCGCCAGTTGCAAATGTAGCAGACCTTATTACCGATGAGATCAGCGTGGAGAACTTAAATGCTGCATTGGATGCATCGTCTATTCAGCTGTGGTATGATCAGTATCTTCCACCTGCAGTTTCTGAAGTCCATCAGTCAACCTGCCAGGAATTGTTCGGGGAGTCTATCACTCCTGAAGAAGCAGATAAAGAGCTTCAGCAGGCAATGCAGGATTATCTTGCAGAAAATGCTCAGTAATATAATGGGATTGGCAAAGGCTGTTGCAAAAGGCAACAGCTTTTGTTGTCTGTAAAGTAATTTGACTGATTTTGTAGAAGGGGAAAATATGTATACAAAAACAGAATGGAGCTTGAGAACAGTATTCATAGACTTGCTATGTGATATTATCGGGGGGATTTTTTTTGCTATGGGAATTTATACCTTTGCAAAAATGGCTGACTTTTCCCCGGGAGGCATTTCAGGTCTGGCACTTATTATAAATTATTTATGGCACTTACCGATTGGTGCTACAACATTGATTTTAAATATTCCTTTGGTTATAATTGGATATAGGTTTGTAGGAAAACAGTTTCTCATAAAAACAGCCTGTACCATTTTTATTACGAACTTTATGGTTGATATTATATTTCCGTTTACGCCGGCTTATGCAGGAAGCCCCTTGATGGCTGCGTTATATTCCGGAATCTGTCTGGGAACTGGTATGGCCTTTTTTTATATGAGAGGAAGCAGTTCTGGTGGAATGGATTTTCTGACAATGACCATAAAAGTTACTCATCCACATTTTTCTCTGGGGATGGTTACAATGGGAACGGATTTTCTGGTTATACTTTTGGGATGGCCAGTCTGGGGAAGTGGAGATGCAGTTCTCTATGGTTTGATCTCATCTTTTGCTGCATCAGTAGTATTGGATAAAATATTGTATGGAATTGGAGCTGGGCGTTTGTTGATCATTATCACAGATCAAGGTCAGGCACTTGCAGACCATATCAGCCGGATTACAGGAAGAGGATCTACAATTGTAAAAGCGATTGGAAGCTATACACAGGCGAAAAAGGATGTGTTGCTTTGCGCCTGTTCGAAATCACAGTTTCATTTAATTACATCTGCGGCACATGAAATAGATCCGGGAGTATTTATAATGGTAACAGAGACAAATGAAGTTCTGGGTGAAGGTTTTATTGAGAAATAGTACACACAAACAGAAAAAAATTTGATTGGAGGTTTTATTTTGAAAGAAAAAAGGGCAATTATAAACAGCATAATTACCTTTTTGAGCAGTGCATTTCTTGCGTTTGGGCTGTATAATGTGCATTCACTCTCCGGTGTAACGGAAGGTGGTGTGCTGGGGATGACATTATTGTTGGAACATTGGTTCCATATATCACCGGCATTTTCTGGGGCGATTATGAATGGACTTTGTTATCTGATGGGGTGGAAATTGATGGGAAAAACTTTTTTGAAATATTCAATTGTAGCTGCCATGAGTTTTTCCCTTTCTTATAAAGTTTATGAATTGTATCCACCGTTATGGCCGGAGCTTGCGAATATGCCGTTATTAGCAGCCTTTCTGGGAGCAATATTTGTAGGTCTTGGTGCAGGGATCTGTGTGAGGATCGGCGGTGCTCCAGGAGGAGATGATGCGCTAGCTATGAGTATTGCTCATGTGACAGGATGGAAAATTCAGTGGGTATATCTTTTGACGGATATGATTGTTTTAGGGTTATCGTTAAGTTATATTCCGGTGAGGAAAATAGGGTATTCGATTGCAACAGTCCTGTTATCTGGTCAGCTGATTGGAATTGTACAGAATTTTCCACGTAGGTTAGTTGGTGGAAAAGTTGAAAACGCTAGATTATAGAAAAGAAAACAGGAAATACTTTCTGTAAGTGAAAATTCGCAGATCGCAGGAGGTATTTTGTGAAAAATAGAAAGAATATAAAACGTTGCTTGATTACATCAGTGCTGATCGGAGGGTTGGCGGTGCTGCCGGCAGGAAATCAAATAGTTGAAGATTACGGGCAGTTTGCAGATGAAATACAGCAGGTACAAAAGACAGCTTCCAATCAGGATCTATTGGCCTGGTGGGGGAGCATTTATCCGGAATTTTGTTTCCAAAATTCCAAAGATGACAAGAATTGTAAGCTACGGATTCATTTCTGGATCTGGGAGAAATTGTGGACAAGAATGTAAGGTAGCAACAGCCTAAACGGAACAGCTCACCGTAATGAGCAAGAACCCCCTCAGAGTAGCCGCTCTGAGGGGGGCGTTTTGCCTTATGAAAATTTCCATTTACTTCTCGCTTTTTTCAATATAAGACAAAACCGCATCCCCGTCAATCTGCCGGAACTGCCTGGGGGTGAAGCCATATGCAGCATTGAAGCGTTTGGAAAAGGCTGCTGGATCAGGAAAGCCGCAGGTATAGGAAATTTCCTTGATTGCCATATCGGAATTGGTCAGCAACTGGAGAGACATTTTTAATTGATATTGTTGTAGATATTTCTTGGGAGGCATTTTGAATTCATCCATAAACAGACGGTAAAGGTATGTACGATCGATTTTCAGATAT
>OLOW01001223.1_pt1 | contig 17864 bp, 13 predicted proteins | sample 1672801 | NCBI WGS metagenome assembly OLOW01 (sample SAMEA3136725, study PRJEB25190) | human gut metagenome | biome: human gut; feature: human-associated habitat; material: faeces | place: Austria | collected 2013 | reverse complement strand
ACGCGAAGCAGAGCCGCCAGACTGCGGCCCTGTGCGTCCCCTGCTTGAAACACGGGCATATACGACGCTTCCTCATCCCGTGGACGGCGGGAAGCGCACACCGCGACGATTTCGCAATCCGTCAAATACGCCGACAATTCCTCAATCAGCCCCGGCAGCTGACGGACATGCGTGAACACCGCCTCCGACTGCCGCAGCCCGCGCTGTCCCTGTGGAACAGGCAGCAGCTTGCGGCAGCTCGCAATCACATGGCCCTCCGCGGTTACGGCAGCAGCGGACGTGGTGTAGCAGCTTGTGTCAAGCCCGACAACGACGCGCCTCACGGGTTTTCCGCCTGCTTTCTGCGCAGAATCGTACCCAGTACGCCGTTGACGAAGCGGCCGCTCGTCGGCTCGGAGAAGCGGTTGGCGAGGTTGACTGCCTCGTTGATGGCGACCGGACCGGGGATTCCCTCCTCGTAGAGGACTTCCCACGCCGCCATGCGCAGGATGGTCAAATCCACATGCGGCATCCGGCTGATTTCCCAGCGCGGACTGGCAGCCTGAATCGCTTCATCCAGCTCGTCGAGGTGCGCCAAGACGCCGTCGAGCACCTCGGTGATGTACGCTCGGTCGGATTCGCTCGGCTCGTTCTCCGAAATGCTGTCCACACCGGGCAGCCCTTCCTTGCGCAGCGCCTCATAGACCATTTGCAGCGTTTCTTCGCCGCCTTCGCCGCCCGCCATATGTTCAAAAATCATCTGCATGACCGCCGCACGCGCAGTCGTCCGTGCCATATTGTTTTTCTCTCCTATTCCACACTAAAAATGCGTATTGTTGTTATTCTGCTGATTTTTCGCCGTCGTCTGCCGCGTCCACCGTTTCCTCGGCGGATTCTTCTGCCGCAGCTGCTTCTTCCGCCGATGCTTCCGTTTCTTCCGGGGCATCCTCGGCAGCCTCGACTTCATCCGCTTCGGGCGCTTCTGTCACCTCCGGCGGCGCGGGCACAAACGCGGGCTGCTCCGGCGTGCCGAACAGGCGCTGATGCAGCGGACGTTCGTCGTCCTTGTCATCCTCCGGGGAAATGAACGTGTCCGGCACTTTCGGCTTCTGCTCCGGCTCGGTCGCGGGAATCGCAACAGGCTGTGCCGGGAGCGTGACCATCGGCTGTTCCGCCGTTTCCTCCGCCGACGGCAGAGGCGTCACGTCCTGCACCTCGTAGGTGGACGCAACCGGAATGCTTGCGTCGTTCTCCACCATCACGCGGATTTTGTACACATCCACGCCCGTGCACGCCGTCACATACTGCTTAATCTGCTTTTGCAGCGCCCCGACGGACAGCGGGATATTCACGCCTGCCGCCTGAATAATGTGCAATCCAATCGCAATGCCGTCGCGGCACTCCTCGACCGTGATGTCCGCCTTGGCAATCGCCTCATGCTTGTCAATGCAGGTGCGAATCAGCCCCTCGATAGCGCGAATTGACACCCCGATGGAGCCATTCTCATTCTTCTGCATCACATAGCCGCGCTGGCTCGCCGTGCGGTGCGGGAACACGCGCCACAGGCACATAAGCGCCAGCACCAATGCCAGCACCGCCACGGCGATACACGCTATGCCGCCCCATACGCCGCTGCCTTGCAGCCACGCTGTCAGTCGGATCAGCTGCCACTGTTCACCCCGCACGGCTTCCACGCCGACCAGCGCTGTTTCAGCAGAGAGCGCCAGCAGCACCAAAAAGGACAAAATCATCACCGCAATATCGCTCACACGACGCTTCATTCCCGGTTCGCTCCTTTCGTTTCCTTCGCTTGCCGTTTTCACTTTTACATTGGATAGCAACTTCAAAACCGGCAAGGCAAACACCCTGCCGGCAGTATGAAGGCATCAGTTCTCCTTGCCCTCTTCTTCAGGCACTTCCGCGGAATCTTCCACCGCTTTTTCCTCGCTCTCAGGGGCTTCCACCAGCGGCGTTTCCTTCTTATCCTCTGCCAGCGCCTTCTTTGCACCGGCGTTCAGCGCGTTGTTCTCTTTTTCAAAGCTAACGCCCTGTACATGCACATCCACGCGCACCACATGCAGGTTCGTCATCGTTTCGATGGCCTTGCGGACGCTTTCCTGCGCGTCATACGCCGCCTTCTGGATGGGCGTGCCGTACTCCATGACGACATACAGATCCACGCTGGCTTCTTCGGTGCCGATTTCCACCTTCACGCCCTTGGTCACGGCGCGGTTCTTGCCCAGCAGATTGCCGGAGACATTGCACATACCCGCAATGCCCTCCACCTCGCTGGCGGCGACGCCCGCAATAATCGCGACCACTTCATTGGCGTAGGTGATGCTGCTCCCCTGCTCCGTATCCACATCGACATTCACGGGCAGATTATCCTTCTTCAGCGCCATAACGAAATGCACCTCCTAATTTCAATCCAAACTCCTGCGCACAAAAAGCACATGATTTCGCGCAGGAAATGGCAAAACGCAGTCTACTGACTTTGTTTCATCCCATTATACCATAGTTTTGCCGGATTGACAAGCGTTCAATCCGGGTTTCTTCCCGTTCGGCAGAAAAAAGGCGGACGAGGATTGTTTCCTCATCCGCGTGCGGATTATTCTTCGACTTTCGTGCAGGCGATATGCAGTTCATCCAGCTGCTTCTGATCCACCTTGCCGGGTGCGCCCATCATCACGTCCTGCGCGTTCTTGTTCATCGGGAACGGGATGACTTCGCGAATCGTCTCTGCGCCCGCCAGCAGCATCACCATGCGGTCAACACCGGGAGCAATGCCCGCGTGCGGCGGCGCGCCGTAGCAGAAGGCGTTGTACATCGCCGGGAACTTCGCCTTCACGTCCTCTTCGCCCAGGCGGACGAGTTTGAACGCTTCAATCATGATTTCCGGGTCATGGTTGCGGACAGCGCCGGAGGACAGCTCCACGCCGTTGCATACCAAGTCGTACTGGTACGCCGTGATGGTCAGCGGGTCAACCTCGCCCGCTGCCGCCTTTTGCAGAATCTCCAGACCGCCGTTGGGCATGGAGAAGGGGTTATGGCAGAATTCGAGTTCGCCGGATTCCTCTCCGATTTCGTACATCGGGAAATCGACAATCCAGCAGAATTCGTACTTTTCGCGGTCAATGTGCGCCGGGCAGAGGTCAGCGACCAGACGGCGCAGCACGCCCGCGGTCTTTTGCGCCGCCAGCTTCTTGCCGCAGGTCAGGCCAACGAACGTGTTCGGCTTCAGACCCAGCTTTTCGACCAGTTCATCCTTCTGCTCCTTGACGAACTTCGCAATACCGCCGGCGATTTCGCCCTTCTCATCCAGCTTGAACCAGTAGACCTTATTCGCCGTCACGACCTCGACATCCGCGCAGAGCTTGTCAATCTGCTTGCGGGTCGCGGTCATGTCACTGACGACAACCGCCTTGACGGTGTTGCCCTCGAAGGGCTGGAAGCCGCAGCCGCCGATGAGGTCGGTCACATCCTGCACTTCCAGATCAATGCGCAGGTCGGGCTTGTCCGAGCCGTAGCGCTCCATCGCGTCGTTGTAGGCAATGCGCTTGAAGGGCGCGCTGGACGCAGTGTTGTATGTGCCGTACTTGGCGAAAATGGGCGGCAGCACGTCTTCAAGGACGCTGAACACGTCCTCCTGCGTCGCGAACGCCATTTCCATATCCAGCTGATAGAACTCGCCCGGGCTGCGGTCGCCGCGCGCGTCTTCGTCGCGGAAGCAGGGGGCAATCTGGAAGTAGCGGTCGAAGCCGGAGGTCATCAGCAGCTGCTTGAACTGCTGGGGCGCCTGCGGCAGGGCGTAGAACATGCCCGGATGCTTACGCGCCGGAACGAGGTAATCGCGCGCGCCCTCAGGGGACGAAGCCGTCAGGATAGGCGTGGTGATTTCGAGGAAGCCGTGCTCGTTCATCGCCTGGCGCAGGGCTGTGACGACGTTGCAGCGCATGACGATGTTCTTCTTCACATCGGGATTGCGCAGGTCGAGATAGCGGTACTTCAGGCGGATGCTCTCGTCCGCCTCGCGGGAGCGGTTAATCTGGAACGGCAGCTCATTGTAGCGGCAGCGCCCCAGCACGTCGATTTTCTCCGGCTCGACTTCAATGTCGCCCGTGGGAATCTTCGGATTCTTGTTGTCGCGTTCGCGCACGATGCCGGTCACGGAGATGACGCTCTCCTTGTTGAGGCTGCGGATGATTTTCATCTGCTCCTCGTCATCAATAACGACCTGCGTCGTGCCATAGAAATCGCGCAGGATGACGAACGCGAGATTCGCGCTGACGATGCGCACGCTATCCATCCAGCCGGACAGCTGCACGCGCTTACCCGCGTCCGACAGCCGCAGTTCGTCGCATGTATGAGTACGGTTCTGCATATTTGCAGCTCCTTTCTTAGTAGCGAAAGAGAGACGCGAGGGGCGCTGCCCCTCGACCCCGCCAAAGGGTCTTCGACCCTCTGGACTCCCTTTTTCGCGATTGAGTTGGTGACTTCTTCTTACTTCTTCCGCGTGTTGATTGGGGGAGACGCAAGGGCGCTGCCCTTGACCTGCCAAAGGGTCTTCGACCCTCTGGACTCCCGTTTTCGCGATTGAGTTGGTGACTTTTTCTTACTTCTTCCGCGTGTTGATTGGGGGAGACGTGAGGGGCGCTGCCCCTCGACTCCGCCAAAGGGTCTTCGACCCTCTGGACTCCCTTTTTCGCGATTGAGTTGGTTGCACTTTCATGCAATTTCCGCGTGTTAATTGGAGGAAGCGAGCATGTTGCGGATGCCGTCGGCGATATTATCCAGCGCGATGGTCTGCTCTTCCTTCGTCGCCATGTTCTTGACCTTCACCACGCCGCTGGCGATTTCCTCGTCGCCCAGCGTCGCCGTCAGCGTTGCGCCCATCTTGTTGGCATACTTGAACTGGGCTTTCAAACTCCGTCCCGTATGATCCATATCCGCCTTGAAGCCCGCGTCGCGCAGTTTCTGCACCAGCGAGAACGCTTCCACCTGATGCGCGCCCATGTAGGTGACGAACACATCGTAGAGCGTCGGCTTCGGGATGACCACGCCTTCGCTGTCCAGCAGCATCAGCACGCGCTCGATGCCCATGCCGAAGCCCACCGCGTGCAGCGACGGACCGCCGAGCTCCTCCACCAGATTGTCATAGCGCCCGCCGCCGCAGACGGTCAGGTTGCCATTTTCAGTCTTGGTAATCAGTTCAAAGACGGTCTTGGTGTAGTAATCCAGACCGCGGACGATGCGCGGGTCAATCTGGTACGGGATGTGCGCCGCGTCAAGGTAGGACTGCAGCTGGGCGAAGTGCGCCTTGCAGTCGTCGCAGAGCAAATCCAGCATGGACGGCGCATCCGCTACAAGTTCCTGACAGTGCTTTTCCTTGCAGTCCAGCACGCGCAGGGGGTTGCGGTCAAAGCGTGTCTGGCAGGTGCTGCACATTTCGCCAATGCGCCCAGACAGGAACGATTTGAGCGTTGCATGGTACTTCGGGCGGCAGTTCGGGCAGCCGATGGAGTTGATGTTGACGGACAGGTTCTTCACGCCCAGTCCGCTCAGCAGACGGTACGCCAGCAAAATCAGCTCCGCATCCGCAGAAGCATCCCGTGCGCCGAAGCATTCCAGGCCGAACTGGTGATGCTCGCGCAGGCGGCCGCTTTGAGGCGCCTCATAGCGGAAAATCGGGGCGTTCAGGTAGTACATTTTGCAGGGCAGCGTGTCGGCATAGAGATTATTCTCCAGCAGGCAGCGCGCCGCGCCCGCCGTGCCTTCGGGTTTGAGCGTAATGGAGCGGTCGCCCTTGTCCTTGAAGGTGTACATTTCCTTCTGCACAATGTCCGTGGTATCGCCCACGCCGCGCAGAAACAGTTCCGTATGCTCAAACACGGGCGTGCGGACTTCGCGGAAACCCGCTTCCGCCGCCGCTTGGCGCATCTTGCTCTCAACGTACTGCCAACGGTAGGAATCAGCCGGCAGCACATCCTTTGTGCCGCGGGGTGCTTGCGTCAGCATTGATGGTATTCCTCCTTCTGTTTGGGTGATACAGGACACAAAAAGCCCCATACCAGCCGTCAAATGCTGCATGGGGCGAAAAGATTCGCGGTGCCACCCATTTTCGCGCGGAAAAACCCGCGCCTCATTCTCCCCTGTCACGCGAGGAACGCGCCCGACTCTCGCCGGGAAGCTCCGGATTGTCCGGCGAACGGTTTTCGGCGGGAGCTTTCAGCCGATGACTCCCTCTCTGACAGCCGCTGTCCTGTTCGCCCTGTCCTTCATCGCCCAATGACAACGCAATTATACCAGTCCGCCGCCAAAATGTCAATTGCATTCGGCAGGATTTTGCCCCTTTCGCGTCGTATTCTATGAATCGAACCCGAACACATACGAACAGGAGCTGTTTATGGCAACTTTCCATTCCGGCAGCGAAGGGCAGACGCAAAAACTGCAAGCTCTCCGCCGCCGACAGAAGCGCTTGGCATTCCGCGCGGTGATTGTGCCGCCTGTCTGCTGGGGGATTTGCGCTGCCAGTGCGCCGTGGTGGTTTCCGCCGCTGAAGGAGACGCTGGGGGTGCGCTTCGACGCGCAAACGCAGGGCTGGATGCTGCTGGCGCTGATGCTGCTGATGATTTCCCTGCCCGTGCTGATTTCCCTGCACCTCAAGCGGCGGGCGCGCGGCGCGAAGTACGCGGCGACGCTCGTTTCCTCCGGCATCCGCGGAGAAGAGGACGCCCGCGCGCTGCTCAGCCGACTGCCGGGGCGCGTGCACCTGTATCCGAACCGCATCGTCCACGCGGGGAATCGCAGCGAATGCGATTTGGTGGCGCTGTGCCGCCGCGGGGCAACGGTCATCGAGGTGAAAAATCACGCTGGGACGGTCACGGGCGATTTGTCCGACCATGATTTGCTGCTCACCCGCAAAAACGGCACAGAGCTGACGTTCTACAACCCCGCCATGCAGGTGACGACCCACGCGCAGACGCTTGCCCGCGCTTTGGCGGAGGTGGGTGTCCCCTGCCCGGTCAAGGGGTGCGTGCTGTTCATCCGCGAGGGCACAATTGTCCGCCTGTCCGACCGCTTCCACCGCCGCCGCGTCACCCCCGTGTTCACCCGGCGAAACCGCTTCCGTCTGCGCTGGTACATCCTGCACCGCGGAAAACGCCTGCGCCGCCGGGAAGTCCGCGCGCTCCGCCGCATTCTGGAGGATATGAAATGAAGCAATTCGGTTTGATCGTCTCTGACCCGTCGCAGGATTCTGCCCTGCGTCAGTCGATTTCATCCCTGCTGTCCGCGCAGGAAATTCCCTTTTTCGGCTTCACGGACGCCCCCGCGCCGCTGTTTGCGGACTGTCCGGACACTCGCGCCGCATTCCTTTTCCGCGCGGCGTATGCGCTGATGCAGCCCGGTCAGCCGCTTCCGGCGGATTTGCTCCTGCGTCATCTTTCCGGCGACGCGCAGCCGGGCAACGTCATCCGCAAATACACCTGCCTGCAATTATCGTTCCTGCCATACCTGCGCCCCGGACGCGCGATTCTCCCGCTGGACGGCGGCGTTCGCATCGGGGATGACCTGCTTGTGCTGTGTCTGTCCGACGAAGGCACGATTGATGCCTCGCTCCCCGACGGGCTGTGGGCGGAGTTGTCCGGTCTGTGCTGGACAGGGCGCTGCCGCCAGATTCGCGGCTACAACGCCCTGCCCGTGCTGATTCGCGAAAACGCGCTGTTCCCCGTCGGCGTGAACGACCGCACAACCGACGCAGACGATGCCGACCGGGTCGTCCTGCACTGGTTTCAGCCGGATTTCACGACTGAATGCACGCTTGCCGATGTCCGAAACGGAAATGGTTATTGCCGCCTGGGTGGAGTATTTGTAACCCTGTGCCTTGATCGCGTCAAGCACTTCGGAGGTTCTTGTTATGCCGTGAACACGGATTGAACGGTCTATGATCTTGCCGAGAGTTTTCTTTGTTACCACAAACTTGATTTCGGGGTCAAATTCATGCTCGGGGTCGCTTCTGTCAACAAATCCGAGATCCTGCGGAACGGGATTGTTGAAGATTATAAGTCCGACCGTGGTCAGAACGTTTTTCCGTTTCTTTTCGCCGTTGACGGTCTTTTCCATACGGATCATGACGGGTGCATGAATGCCTATTGCACCGGCATCGTAAGCAACCATTGCTTCGTCAACGTTTCTGAACGATTTACCTCTTTTGACGGGTTCGCCGTTTTCGTCAAGTTTGACGATGAGAGAATCGTTCTTGTCTTTCTCGACCGCCCATGCTCCCGCTTCGTCGTCGCGGACGATGGTAAGATAGAACGAACCGAGGATCATGTCCTGTGTCGGAACCGCAACCGGCTTTCCGTCCTGAGGACGAAGCAGGTTGTTTGCGGAAAGCATAAGGAACCTTGCTTCCGCCTGCGCTTCCGCCGAAAGGGGAACGTGAACCGCCATCTGGTCGCCGTCAAAGTCCGCATTGTATGCGGTGCAGACAAGGGGATGAAGCTTTATCGCCCTGCCTTCAACCAGAACGGGTTCAAATGCCTGAATGCCGAGCCTGTGCAGCGTGGGTGCACGGTTGAGAAGAACGGGATGATCCTTGATAACATCTTCGAGAACATCCCAAACCTCGGGCTTCACGCGCTCAACCATGCGCTTTGCGGACTTGATATTGTGGGCATAGCCAAGCTCATTGAGCTTTTTCATGACAAAGGGCTTGAACAGCTCCAATGCCATCTCTTTGGGAAGACCGCACTGGTACATCTTGAGTTCGGGACCCACGACGATAACGGAACGGCCGGAATAGTCAACACGTTTGCCGAGCAGGTTCTGGCGGAAACGTCCCTGTTTGCCGCGCAGCATGTCGGAAAGGGACTTCAGCGGGCGGTTGCCGGGACCCGTTACCGGGCGCCCGCGCCTGCCGTTGTCGATAAGTGCATCCACAGCTTCCTGAAGCATGCGCTTTTCGTTGCGAACAATGATGTCCGGTGCGCGCAGCTCAAGCAGCCTTTTAAGGCGGTTGTTGCGGTTGATGACCCTTCGGTAAAGGTCGTTAAGGTCGCTTGTCGCAAACCTTCCGCCGTCCAGCTGAACCATGGGGCGGATTTCCGGCGGAATAACCGGAACAACATCCATTATGATCCATTCGGGCTTGTTTCCGCTCTTTATGAAAGCTTCGATGACTTCAAGGCGTTTAATCGCATTCACGCGCTTCTGTCCGCCGGAATTTGCGATTTCTTCACGAAGTTCTTTTTCGGTTTTTTCAAGATCGAGCTGCTGCAAAAGCTCCTTTATGGCCTCTGCACCCATGCCCGCTTTGAAGCTCTTTGCGCCGTAATCACGCTGCGCCTGACGGTATTCAACATCGGTGAGCAGCTGCTTGTATTCAAGCGGGGTGTCACCGGGATCGGTAACGACGAATGCGACGAAGTAAAGTACCTTTTCAAGATTGCGTGGGGACATGTCCAGCAGCATCTTCATGCGGCACGGTATGCCTTTGAAGTACCAGATATGGGATACGGGAGCCGCAAGTTCGATATGGCCCATGCGCTCTCTGCGCACCTTTGCTCTCGTAACTTCAACACCGCACTTTTCGCAGACAACGCCCTTGTAGCGCACCCGCTTATATCGTCCGCAGTGGCATTCCCAGTCCTTCGTCGGTCCGAAAATACGTTCGCAGAAGAGGCCGTCCGCCTCGGGTTTAAGGCTCCTGTAGTTTATGGTTTCGGGTTTTTTAACTTCACCGTGGGACCATTCTCTGATCTTTTCGGGGGATGCAAGACCGATTCGGATTGCATCGAAATTTGTCAGTTCAAACAAGTTCTTATCTCCCTTCCGACTTTACTTTATTCCTCGTAGTTACCGTCGGCGTCCTCGAAGGTGAAGCCGTCGAATTCATCATGCTCGTCTTCCTCATAGCTGTCGTCGTCATCCTCACCGTCGTCGTCGCCGAAGTTAAAGTCATCGACATCATCGTCTCCGAGCATGCCGCCGGGTGCATCTTCATAACCGGCAATATTGACGCCCAACTCTCTTACATCGTCATCGTCCGTAAGCTCTCCGATAACGATTTCTTCATTATTTTCGGACAGAACCTTGATATCAAGACCAAGGGACTGCAATTCTTTGATAAGAACCTTAAAGCTCTCGGGAACACCCGGCTCGGGAACGTTTTCGCCGTTGACAATGGCTTCGTAGGTTTTTACGCGGCCCACGACGTCATCGCTCTTGACGGTCAGGATCTCCTGAAGGGTGTTTGCCGCACCGTATGCTTCAAGTGCCCAGACTTCCATTTCGCCGAAACGCTGTCCGCCGAACTGTGCCTTGCCGCCGAGAGGCTGCTGAGTGACCAGTGAGTACGGACCCGTGCTTCTTGCATGGATCTTGTCGTCAACAAGGTGGTGCAGCTTAAGGTAGTACATATATCCGACGGAAACACGGTTCTCAAAGGGTTCGCCGCTGCGGCCGTCGTAAAGCACGGTCTTTCCGTCCTCGTGTTTGTATGCCTCGCGGAATTTTTCACCGACAACGGGGTCGGAGTCCGCAAGTTCAATCAGCTTCAGCACGTCGCCCGCAGTCATTTTCATAAGATCCTGCATGGGCTTGTTGGACTTGTTTGACATTGCAAGCAGCATTTTGATATCGTCCTCGCCCGCGCCGTCAAGAACGGGAGTTGCAACCTTCATGTTAAGTCCCTTTGCGGCCTTGCCGAGATGCAGCTCGAGGATCTGGCCGATGTTCATACGCGACGGAACGCCCATCGGGTTCAGAACTATCTGAAGCGGAGTGCCGTCGGGCAGGAAGGGCATATCTTCTTCGGGAAGGATTCTTGAAATAACACCCTTGTTGCCGTGGCGGCCCGCCATCTTATCGCCGACGGAGATTTTGCGCTTCTGTGCAATATAAACGCGGACAAGTTCATGAACGCCGGGAGAGAGTTCGTCCTTGTTTTCGCGGCTGAAAATGCGAACGTCAACAACAACGCCGCCCTCGCCGTGCGGAACACGCAGGGAGGTGTCGCGAACCTCGCGCGCCTTTTCGCCGAAAATTGCCCTGAGCAGGCGTTCCTCCGCGGTGAGCTCCGTCTCGCCCTTGGGCGTGACTTTGCCGACAAGGATGTCGCCGGAATGAACCTCCGCACCGATTCGGATGATGCCGCGTTCGTCAAGATCCTTCAGTGCCTCTTCGCCGACGTTGGGGATATCGCGCGTGATCTCTTCCGCACCGAGCTGCTTTGTGTCGCGTGCCTCGGTTTCGTGTTCTTCGATATGGAGTGACGTGTAAACATCGTCGCGAACAAGCTGTTCGCTGATGAGAACTGCGTCCTCGTAGTTGTAGCCCTCCCAAGTCATCCGCTTTTGTGATGTAGGAGGGCTTTACGCACCATACATCCGGTATGCTCAAAGTATTTGTGTCCGTCGGAAGGTATGTGTCATAGGTAATGATAGATTTCATTCCCTGACCCTCTTCGCGGACAAGAGTTGCAAGGTCGGGTATTCTTGTTGTGTTTACCCAGTCTGCGCCCTCCTGGTATACGGGCTCATCTGCAATTATCGAATAGAGTTTGCCGGGAAGTTCCGTATTCAGATACGAAAGCATTTCTCTGAATTCGGAAGTGAAACGGTATGTTCCGTTGTCGTTGTAACGTCTCATACCCGCGATGTCGAGCATAACGGTGTTGATGAGATCCGATTGCGCATGACCGATAACAGCTTTTGTTGCGTTAAGCGTAACGAGCTTGTTTTTGTCTTCGCTCCACGAAAGATCCGCTTCGATTGTCGGCAGATATGTGGAATTCAGTCTGTACTGTTTAAGGAACTCGTAATACTGTTCTCTCTGTCCGTCGTAATCGGTTAATTGATAAAGTGCATACGAATTTTTGAAATGCGATTCTTCGGGGATAGCAAAGTCGTATACTTTTACATTGAGCGGAATATAAAACTCACCGTCTCCCGTTGTTACCGTGATTTTGCCCGTATAGTTTCCCGCTACGGTGTTTTTGCCTGCTGTAAGTGTAAACCAATAACCTTGGTTTTTGCCCTTTGCAACGGGAAAGCCCGACGAATAATGTGCCTTATCGTATTTTATCTCGATAAGAGCGTCGGGGTAGTATGCGTTCGGATAGCCGGTATATGTATAGTAGTGAACGTCAACATACATATAATGCTGTCTGTAAACGGTTATTGCAGATGACGGAATAGTGTTTCCGCTGCCGTCCGTCAGGTCGCTGACTGTAATATCTTTAACGGTGAATGCCTTGGACTCATTTTTCAGAATGAACTGCCCACCTTCCGATTCGTTGGAGGCAAGAGACATATCTATACGCTTTATCGGGGTTTCGGTGCTGTACGTTCTGTCCTGATAAACTTTCGTTGTGTTGTCAACCGCAACGGCCTTTGTCAGTCCGTTCGCGTCCGTTATATTGAACGTCTTTGTTACGCCGTCCACGCTTGAACCGTCTGGCGTTATCCAGTACGGCGTTACGCTGAATTCGGATACAAAAAATTCAGTCGGTACATTTCCGATAACAAAAGTCATGAAATACTTTGATTCGGAACTGAATGCCGTCGGCTGATATGTCAGAACCGTTTGACCGTTTTTCGCTGTTATGCTGCTGTAAACGGTGCTGGTGTTTACGTCTATTTCTTTGCCGTTGTTGAGCGTTATTCTGAATCCGACAGCGCGGTAATCCGTTCCGTCAACTGTCGTCACAAAGCGCAGATTCGTTTTTTCGCTTGCGCCCGTGAAGCCCGCATCGCACTGAACGCGAACGGAAAGAACTTTTTCGTCAACGAATTTTGCATAAGCCTCGCCCGAATCGAGAAGATACGGTGTTGTGAAAGTTTCGTCCGTGTACCAGCCCGCAAAAACGGAGTTTGCTTTAAGCGGAGTTTTTCCTTCCGGTTTATAGTCGGAAACTTCGTATTTTCCGTCATTCGGAAGCATAGCCTGCAATGCCGTTTTAAAGGTTTCGAAGCGTTGTTTCTGCGCTTCGTATCTACCGGTGTCAGCACTTCCGAACGCTTTGTCGTAATGACAATTTCTTGTGTAGTCGCCGAGCGCGTTGATTGCCGCCTGATACAGATCGGGATGATATATCGTCTGCGAATCGGCGGTGACATACATAAAGTAGTTTGCTTTTGTCCTGATGAGTTTTACGGAAGAATCGACCGTGCTGTTCCACAATTCGTATGCAAGTTGCTTTCCGCCGTCAAACATATAGAAAGCCCTGCCGAATACGGAATCCGCATAAGCGGTCAATGTCTGTCCCGTAGAAGTTGTTACGGAGTCGTAGTTCGGAGATGCTCCGTCCGCTATTTCGCCATAGGTCGATTTTGCGCTGTCAAGCGTTGCTTTCAGTACGGCATAAGGTGTTCCGTCCGCACGCATCGAATCATAATCCGAAGTGCTTGGTATGGAATTCAACACATTTTGCCATCCTGTCCAGCCGTGTCCCGTAATCGGCACGGTGCTTTGAAACGGATATGACGCGGGGGTGGCGCTTGCGGAAAGTGCAAAACCGGCAATCAACGACACCGCGAGAACCGTGACAAGAAGCATGGATAAAAATATTTTTTTCTATCCATTTTCATATCCATTGAAATTTCACAATTAAAAGCATTCCCTGCCATTATCGCATATTCAATCGCTCTTTTATTTATTCTCGGAAGAGTTCCCGGGTGTCCTAAACAAGTTGGACAAACATTCGTATTTGGAGGACAACCATATTCATTTTTACAACCACAGAACATTTTTGTTTCAGTTTGTAACTCAACATGAATTTCAAGTCCTATTATAGTTTTTAAACTCATATTAAAGCCCCCTTTCAAAATTCATTGCAAGATTTAAAAGTTTTTCATCATCAAATCTCTTACCTATAAATTGAACACTTCCACCAATTTTTTTAAGATTTAAAGGCACAGAAATAGCAGGAAGTCCGGCAAAGTTTACAGGAACATTAAAAGTATCTCCTGCATAAGCACTTAAAGCATTCTCCTTTTCATCTCCAATTTTTCTTGGAAGGCAAGTTGTAGTCGGAGTTAAGATGAAATCATAACTTGAAAGCACTTCATTTACTTCCTTACTTATCAACTCTCTAACTTCCAAGCCTTTTTTGTAAAGTGCTTGATTGTTTGAACTTGCAAGGTAGAAAGTTCCCATTGCAATTCTTCTCTTAACTTCTTCCCCAAAACCTTCACTTCTTGTATTTGTGAAAAGCTCTCTAGTTGATTCATAATTTTCAGTTCTGTATCCATATCTAATACCGTCAAATCTTGACATATTACTTGAAACTTCAGAACTCATAACAACATTATATACATTTGTAGAATGTTTAATATATTTAAAATCTACTTCTTCGATTATCGCACCTTGATTTTTTAAATTTTCAATCGCCTTTTTATAATCATTTAAAACAACTTCATCAAGTTCGTATTGTTCCAAATTAGAAACTGTCGCAATCTTAATTCCATTTAATGAAAATTCACTATCTTCTTTGAAATTTACAGCATCTCTCATAGTAACAGCGTCCATTTCATCAAAACCGCCAATTACATTTATAATAGGTAAAATTGACTTAACATCATTTGATAAAATTCCAACTTGGTCTAAACTACTTGCCATAGAAACAACACCATATCTTGAAATCATACCATAAGTTGGTTTATATCCAACACAGGCGCAAAAAGATGCAGGATTTCTAACAGAGCCACCAGTATCTGAACCCAAACTAATCATAGCAAGATCGGCACTTACACTACTTGCAGACCCGGAAGATGAACCACCTGGAATTAAACTTTCATCAAGTGGATTTTTTGTTGTGCCAAAATATGAAGTTTCTCCTGAACCACCCATAGCAAATTCGTCCATATTTACTTTACCTAAAATAACAGCATCTTCTTCTAAAAGTCTGTCAATAATTGTAGCATTAAAAATCGGAGAAAAATTTTCTAAAATTTTTGAACCACAAGTATTTTTATAACCCTTAACTAAAATATTGTCCTTAACAGAAACGGAAATACCAAAAAGTGAACCTAATTTTTCACCATTTTTTAATTTTTCATTTAAAAAATTAACTCTTTCCATAACTTTTTCTTTAGAAAAATCAAGAAAAATATTCAAATCTTTTTTATCTTCAATTCTTTTTATAACATCATCGTAAAATGAAACTAAATCCACCTTACCACTGATAAAATCTTCTCTTATACTTAAAATATCCATTATTTCACAACCCTTTGTAATCTAAAATATCCATACTCTTTATCACTAGCATTTAAAAGTGCATCTTCCCTAGAAATACTTTCCTCCACAACATCTTCTCTCAAAGGACTATTGTGCTCAACAACTATTTCAAGACCACTACAACTTGAAGTATCAAGTTCCATAATTTCATTTGCAAAAACAAGAACATCATCAAACTTTTTAGCAATGCTGGAAAGTTCTTCTTCCTTTACATTCAAGTTCGCAAGATAATAAATTTTCTTTACTTCTTCCTTAGTAACCATAAAAATCTCCTATTAAAATTTTATTATTTATCCTTGTAAATGAGATTAGAACATTATTTCCGTCTTTATTTTAATCAACGAAATTTCTGTTAAAATCTTATCCAATAAACTTATATATAAAATTATAGCATTTTTAGACCCAAATGTAAAAAAAACTTGAATTTTTTTATTTTCAAGTCTTTTTAACATTAATACATATAATTTAAAAATTTTTAATACAATTAATATTTATTCTTTTAATATGGATTTTCTATAATCTAATAACTTAATCTTTAAAATTAATAATACAGTTACCATAATAATACAAAAAACTATCATCTTTCTAACAGTATTCAATAGTAATGGTATCGTCAATAAAATAATTCCGAAAAACAAACACAATTTACCAAATTTTTTCATTAAATCATTTTTTAAATCTTCTGAAATATCATCAATCTTATAGTAAGGAATTATCTTTTTTTGACATTTATTATTCAAGTATAAAACCCCCATAATTATATTATATAAACCACAGATTAAAAGCATTATTCTATACAATAACAACATAATCAATTCACAATCCTTTATATTTAATTATTTAAGTTAAATGAGTTAAATTTATATTTTTTTTTGCAAATAAATCATATTACAACTAAAAAAGTTAAGAACATTAAATTTCTCAACTTTTTAATTTTTTTATTTAGGCTCGCCTTTTATATATTCTGTATTTGTTTCAGTATCGACTATTGTCTTTTCATCTTTTATCCAAAATTTTCTTTCAGGGAAGAAATCAGCTGTTAAATACTTTTTTCCGCCTTCTTCAAAAACTTTCGGTTCTAAAAAATTTCCGTCATCCGTAAAATCACCACGAAGTTTTTTAACGGACTCTTTTGAACAATTATCAAAGTCTATCGGCTTAGCTTTGTAATACAAACAAGGAACTCCATAATATTCCCCATTATCTATAACAATTTGCGAATCAGAAGCATAATAATATCCACAAACTTCTTGCACTTCCTTACTTGCTTTTTTAACAATATGCTTTTGTGCTTTTGTATTGTCTTCATTAACATTAGAACTCTTAGCGCAACCTGAAAGAACAACGAAAACAGGCAAAATCAAAATTAACTTTTTAAAAAATTTTTTCATAAATTACCTCCTTGAAAATTTTATGTAAATTATATAAATCTTTATGTATTTTTGAAAAATATTATTAATTATCTAAATTATACTAAACAAATAAAAATACGTCAATAGCTTTTAAATAAATATTTATTAAATTATAGTTTAAAACATAAAAGAGTCGCGTTAAACGACTCTTTTATAAAATATTTATTTATTTCTTTTTTTATTTGCAACAAACATAACACCTAAAAGTAATGTTGGTAATATAGCACTTGCTCCTGCAATAGAAGTCTTTACTAATTTTGATTTTTTAACTTCTTTAGTGGCTTTCTTTTCAGTCTTGTACTCAACGGCATATTTTGAGAAATGAGTTGTTGTGAAAGTTACATTTTTATCATCTTGTGTAAATTGTAATTTTTCTAAACTTCCTTCTTTATTTACAAAATAAACAGCACTTACAATTTTACCATTTTCTTTTGGTAATGTTACTTTGTATTCTTGCTTTGGCATCTTAACTGAGTTTTTATTTCCTAATGAAAATGAAATATCATATAAATCAGCATCTTTATTTTTTAGTGCATCAACAGTATTTTTATCCAATTTTTTAATCATTAATTTTAAATCGGAATTCATATCTTTTGACTCAACACTTGCTTTAAATTCCTCATTTACGATTTTATTTGTTGTTTTAACTTCAGGCACTTCGTTATTATTTTCTTCAGGTTTAACTTCTTTACCTTTTTCTTTGTTATTTTTTTCTTTATCCTTATTTTTATCTTTGATTTCAGGTTTTACTCCATTATCTTTTTCTTCCGGTTTAACTTTCGGTTCTTCTTTCTTTTCTTTAGGGTCAACAACTTTATCTTCTTTTTTAATAATTGTTGGTGCTCCTTTTGTATCAGCATTTTTCAATACTTTTTCTTCCGGTGCTTTAACTCCTGTCCAATATGGAGATTTAAGTTTTTGTTCTTCAGTTGGATTCATAATTCCGTCTTTTGCATAACCAACAGTTTTTTCAGAAATTTTTACATTTTTCCCATAAGGCTTTCCAACTTTATGATTTTTATTAAAGGCATTTCCACCTTGTAAATAAGCCTCAGCAGTTGCAATAGTTCCTTCTCCAACGACAGCATCTGCACCATCTCCAGCAAGTTGTCCATCTCCACCAACGGCAATTAATTTTCCTTCACCTTCAACAGAACTTCCTTTTCCTAAGCATAAAGCACTTCCACCGAATGTAGTTGTCGCATTACGACCTCCACCAAAAACTCCAAGTTCGGA
>OLOW01001218.1_pt1 | contig 17892 bp, 15 predicted proteins | sample 1672801 | NCBI WGS metagenome assembly OLOW01 (sample SAMEA3136725, study PRJEB25190) | human gut metagenome | biome: human gut; feature: human-associated habitat; material: faeces | place: Austria | collected 2013 | reverse complement strand
GAGACCAGGCCCAGGGAATGGGTACTTCTTCTCCGATAGGTATTTTATTCGCAATGGACCCGACTGCTCCGGTAAAGAATGAAGATGGTTCATTCAATGGAAAGGGGAGAAATACGCACTTGTGGCTGGAGTTGTGAATGAAGAATACGGTGCTGTGCATTTATATAAGACTAATGATTATCGGCATTGGACTTATGTGAGAGAATTTTTCAGAAATTCCTGCAAAAAAGAGGTGATGGAATGCCCCAATTTAATAGTATTTGGAGATAAAGTTTTGTTTATTCATTCAATATGGGATATTCGAGTATTACGATGGTTTGTAGGAACTTTGGATGAAGAAATGGGACTTCATGTGTTAAATGAAGGCAGTGTGGATTTTGGAGATTTTTTTGCCTCACAGATTTCTTTTGATGAAAAAGGCAGAACATTAATGTGGGGATGGCTTAGAGAAGATCCAAGACGGGGATTACTGACGGATGGTGAGTGGGCTGGTGCACAGGCAATTCCAAGAGTAATCTCTATTAATGAAAAAAATGAACTTATAGTGGAGCGGCTGCCTGAATTTGAAAATCTGAGAAAGAACCAGGAAGAGATAAAATTTTCTGATCTGACAGGTGTGAAAAAAATTACAACAGAAAGTTTAACCGCGGAAATTTGTGGATGTATCCAGTCAGATGATGTTTTTTCTATTAAGGTGTTAGGCGACAAGCAGGGAAAAGAATATACGCAGATTGTGTTTAATCCCAGAGAAGGCACTTATTATGCAACAATGGAAGAAAGCAGTCTTTTAATGGATGTCGATAAACGGCCAATTTTGGGCCAGTTTGAAAAAAATGAGGAACATAAGGTTGATTTGGATATTCTGATTGATTGTTCGGTAGTAGAAATTTTTGTAAATAAAACTTCCTGTATGACATTAAGAGTGTATCCTACTCTGGAAGGTGGTTGCATGTCTATAGAGACAGATGGTATAATAAAGAACATAAATCTGTCTGTTTATGAAATTGCTTTATAAACAGCAGAAAAGTTATGCATCAGTGCAGTTTTTACAAATACAGCGAAAGGGTGAATTGACATGAAAAACTACCGAGCAGAGCTTACAGGTGTTTTTGGAGATCCGGTGGATGACAATCCCACCTGTGTGGTTGAGGAGGCTGCATTTGCAGCAAAGAACCTGAATTATCGTTATCTGACGATCCGGGTGTTTCCAGAAGATCTGGGGAAAGCCATGGACAGTGTGAGAATATTTGGTATGAAGGGAATCAACCTTACCATGCCACATAAGATTAAAGTAATTCCATATCTGGATGAACTGAGTCCGGCAGCAAAAATTATTGGCGCAGTGAATACAGTTGTCCACAAAGACGGAAAATTAATTGGAGAAAATACAGATGGAAAGGGCTTTGTCACAGCACTGAAAAATTCTGGTGAGATTCTGGAAGGAAAAACAGTGACGATGCTGGGAGCCGGTGGAGCCGCCAGAGCTATTGCAGTAGAATGTGCATTAAACGGAGCTGCGCAGATCAATATAATCAACAGAAACCCTGGGAGAGGGGAAGAATTGGCTGCTTTGATCAGAAATAAAACCTCCTGTGGTGCCCGGTATTTGAACTGGGATGCGAATATCAGGATTCCGGTTGATACGGATATCCTGATCAATGGTACATCTATTGGCTTTTCGCCAAATGTAAATGACAGACCAGATGTGGATTACACTACGGTTACAGATAAAATGTGTGCATGTGACGTTGTCTTTTATCCGGAACACACACAGTTCCTTCAGGCAACAGCTGCCAATGGCGCAAAAACTCTTACCGGCCTTGGAATGCTGGTGCAGCAGGCAGCGCTGAATTTCACCCTCTGGACAGGCGAAGAAGCTCCGGTGAAGGTGATGGAAGAAGCACTGAGGAAAGCGTATGAGTAATCAGATACATTTATCTGGTATTCATCATATTGCCATTATTGTATCAAATTATGAAAAAGCAAAAGATTTTTATGTAAAGAAGCTTGGATTTGATATCATCAGGGAGAATTATCGACCTGAGCGCAGAGACTGGAAGCTTGATCTGCGGGTAAATGAGTCCACGGAGCTGGAAATTTTTGCTGAGGAAAATCCACCCAAGCGAGTGAATCGGCCGGAAGCATGCGGACTACGTCATCTTGCTTTTCATGTGGAAAATGTGGAAGAGACGGTGAAAGAGCTGGCAAAGGTGGGAATTCCATGCGAACCGGTCAGGACAGATGATTATACGGGAAAGAAGATGACGTTCTTTTTTGATCCGGATGGATTGCCATTGGAATTGCATGAATAAATATAAAAAGAGCTGTTGAAAACGCGGCAGCCAATAAGAGTGTTTTAGCGTATGCCATACGGTGCAACTCGGAAATGAGTTGCACCGTTTTTGGAATAATATTCGCTCTGGGCATTATATATTCATCGTTCCGTCTGCGAGGTCTTTTGCAACAAACGGGATAAAGTAAAAAGGTACAGTGAGAAGCTTTTGTTCGGAATTATAACCGTAATTATTTTGGGAAACCTTAATAGCATACTCAAACTTATTATGGTTTGAAAATTTTTCAAGAGAATTAAGCGTGCCTTTGCTTTTTTTTACATCAAGTGGATATAGTTTATTATTGGACTCAATAATAAATTCAAGCTCGGCGGATGTCCTGCCTCGCCAGTAGAACAGTTTATGCCCTTTTGCAATCAATTCGTTGGCGACAAAGTTTTCAAAGAATATTCCGGATAAAGTGTTATCTCTCTCGTTTGACACAAATGATGCAGCGTTGATACCACTTTGATACGAGAACATACCGATATCTCCTAGAAACAGGCGAAAATTGCTTTCGCTATCCGGCATAAGCGGTGTTGTTATGTGTTCTTTTAACTGGAAAGACTGATTTACAACGTGAGCCATTGTAAGCCACTGTATAGAAGTGACATAATCTCTTGTTTTACTCTTTTCCGCAATAAGTCCAGGAGAAAAATTTTTTGATTCTTTATTCAATTCTCTGTAAATATTTTGGAACAAAACACGGGAACGCAATACGGCTTCCTGGCTTGCCTGATAAAGTTCCATATCTGTAAGGTAATTATCATATAAAACCTTAAGAATTTCTCTTGATTCGAGAAGACCATCGCCCTCAATATAGGCTTCGACTGCTTCGGGCATACCACCTACAAGCAAATATTTATACACTTGCTCCATTGCCAGATTATGAATTTGTCCATCTAATGGGCTTTTTTCTTCATAAGCTTTTTTTACGGCAGCATAGAGCATCTTATTGCTATTCATTAAAAACTCATCAAAGGTCATCGGATAGAGTGTTATTTGGTTTATTTTCCCAACTGGAAAAAGAAATTTATCGCTTTCTTTTGCCCCTCTTTTATGTGTTTCTCTTTGGAGCTTGATACGAACCATTGAGCCAGTTGCAATAACAGGAATTTCTCTGAAGTCCTGACAAAAATATTTGAGGGAAGAAATAATGTTAGGACATTCCTGTACCTCATCGAAAATCAGTAAAGTCTTTTCACTTATCTGTTTTCCTTTACGCAACGAAATATATTCGATGATTTTCTCGGCATTGGCAGTCTCAGAACAAAAATTACGAATTTCATCTTCTTTTTTGCAGTCGATATAGATGTAGTTGTTTTTGTAATATTTTTTTGCAAAAAGTTCTTCTACAAGATAAGTTTTGCCAACCTGTCTTGCACCCCAAATAATCAAAGGCTTTTTGCGTTTGCTATTGTTCCAATCTATCAATTTTTGCAATGCAATTCGTTCCATAGATAAACCTCCAATCATATGATATGTCTATTATATTATAATATGCACCAATTATCAAATAAAAACAACAATTATTTGTACCTAAACAATAGTAAAAACATTAATTATTTGCACCTATACAATGACAAAAACACTAATTATTTGCACCTAAATAATAGTAAAAACACTAATAATATGCACGTAAAGCTTGAACTATCATACAAACTATCAGAAAAACCATTGCAATTCCCCCCGCAGTTTCCTATAATAAAAAGCAATAAGAAAAATCAGAAGAGGAATACAATGAAGAAAGAATACAGAGAATTAAAAGACCTGCTTGATTATATCAATGCCAGCAGAGAAGAAAAGGACGAGATCAAGGGAAAAATCAATGCAGTGCTGTATAATCAACTTGATTATGATTTTCCATATTTGGAAAGAAAAATGTATACAGGCTGGCAATATGGCGGAGAGTATTTAAGTGCCGGAATGAAATACAGGGATGCGAAAGCAGAAGGTAAAGCAGAACAGGAAAAATATTTCGGAGAAGCTGCCAGTATTTTCGTATATGCAGAAAAAGAAGGTTCGGCAGAAGCTGTAAAACAACCGGAAGGTGTATCCGCATCGGAAGGTGCAGCTGAAAATGCATGTTTGATCGTAAGCTTAAGTGCAAGTCCGGATAAAATGAAAGAGGAAGCTGCTCGTCGGAAATTTTACCGTTTTTTTGATCTGGAGCTGGATCCTGAAGGAAAGCTGCAGTATGTCCTGAAATATAATGCGGGACATATAAATTTTGTAAACAAAATTTACCATAATTCCAATATTCCAGATGTTATAGATAAAGAAACAGCCTTTGCACGTCTGGAAGCGGAAAAGAATAACAGCACACCGGATGCAGAAAATTCAGATGAACCAAACTGCATTATGGAGCTTTGCTACATCATTCATGATCCAAAGCGGAGCAAGACAGAAGATCAACTGCGCCAGGAATTTAAAAAAGCTGTGGAATTGCTGATGCCGTATTATAAATATGTGCTGGAAATCCCGGATCCCAATTGTCCGAAACTTCGTAATCCACAGATAACTACTGCGACAGAGGAAAAGACTCCATTTTTGCAGTCTGAAGAAGAGGAAAAAACCTCCGTTTCCGATTCGACAGATGAGTTACGGGATAGTAAGGAAAAGCCAGAAGAGCCGGCTCCTAATTTTGACCACAATCTCATCCTGTATGGCCCTCCTGGAACAGGAAAAACTTATAAAACAGCAATCTATGCGGTAACTATCTGTGACGGGGAAGAGGCAGCCGCAGCGCTTTTAAAAGCTGGTTACTCTCACATCATGGAGCGTTACACAGAACTGAAAAAGCAGGGCAGAATTGGCTTTACTGCCTTCCATCAATCCTATGGGTATGAAGACTTTGTAGATGCAATCCGTCCGGTTCTTGATGGAGCATCTGCACAGATCGGATATGAGAAAAAGCCAGGTATCTTTCGTGAATTCTGTGAAAATGCAAGAAGTAAAAAGAAGCCCTGTGTCTTTATTATAGACGAGATCAACCGTGGAAATATTGCGAAAATTTTCGGAGAACTGATCACACTTATCGAGGAAAGTAAAAGGGATGTGGCTTCTGTGATCCTTCCAAATTCCAGAGTGGAATTTTCCGTACCGTCCAATGTGTACATTATTGGAACTATGAATACTGCAGATCGTTCAATAGCTATGATGGACACTGCCCTGAGAAGAAGATTTCGCTTTGAGGAAATACAGCCCTCCCCCCAGGCTTTACGGGAAATGAAAGCGGATAAGGTTTTCGGAGATCCGGATGAAAATGGAAATCAGGTGACTATTGATGTAGCTGCAATGCTGGATGTGATAAATTGCAGAATTGAAGTGCTGCATGACCGTGAGCATACCATCGGACACGCTTATTTTACCGGGCTGACAGGTGAAAATGCCACATTTGAAAATCTTCGGAAGATTTTCAAAAAATCGGTGCTTCCTCTTTTACAGGAATATTTCTTTGATGATTATTACAAGATCCGTCTGGTGCTTGGAGACAATGGAAAAGCACCGGAGCAGCAGTTTGTTCAGGAAGAGATGATAAACTACAGCAGCCTCTTTGCAGGAAAGCCAGACGAAGACCGGGTTCTTCTTCCGGAAATCAGATACATTATCAACGAAAAAGCCTTTTCGGATCCGGAAAGCTACATAAAGATTTATGCAGGATTTGAGAATACAGATGAATAAGATACTGGAAGTAAAAGAGTACGATCTGCTTACCTGTTCTGAAAAATATCGGAATTCAAAAGGGGAAGGAAAGAAATACCATTTCATAGAAAAAGAAAATTTTGAGGGGCTTGTTCATTTTATTGATAAGATGACAGGAAGTAAAAAAGAGGATGATCAGAAGCCCTTTTTGCGGGTCTATTGGGAGACCGGAGTGGGAAGGGTGATGAAGGTTGGCAATTATGTGGGACTGATTCAGCTGAACAATGGTTTCAGGCTTCAGATCCTGCCCAAGCTGACCTTTGGAGATGCAGAAGATAAGACAAAAAAGGTACTTCTGGATATGCTTGGCTGTATGAGAAATTTTTCCGGCTGGAAGCTTTCCACTGCCAATGTAGCAGATGGTCCTGTGAGTCTTTACGATATTTTTATAGAGATGTATGTGGAAGAAGCCAAAATGCTGGTAAAAAGAGGACTTCGCTCTGCATATGTGGAAAAAGAGGATAATCTGACCTGTTATCGTGGAAAATTACAGGTGTCACGCCAGATCCGGGAGAATATGACCCACAAAGAGAGATTCTGTGTAACCTATGAAGAATTCAGTCTGGACTGTGCGGAAAATCGGATTATAAAGGCTACTTTATTGAAGCTTCAAAAAGCAGTTTCGGATCTGAAAATTGCAGCAAAAATCCGTTCTCTTCTTATATATTTTGATAAAATCCAGGTTCCAACAGATGTAAAATATGAGTTCTTGAAGGTACGGGTAGACCGAAATTCCAGATCTTATGACAGGCTGATGCTGTGGTCCAAAACCTTTCTGGAAAACAAAAGCTTCACTTGTTTTTATGGAAAAACAGAGGCAAAAGCTTTGCTTTTTCCAATGGAAGAGGTTTATGAAAACTATGTGGCATATAAGCTGAAAAAGCATCCGGAAAATACCTGGGAGACTTCTGCTCAGGACAGGGAAAAGTATCTGTTTGATTCCCCACAAAAGTTTGCCATACGACCGGATATTGTCCTTCGGAAAAGGGACGAAAAACGCTGCATGATCTTGGATACCAAATGGAAAATCCTGAAAGATGATCCGGTTCACAATTACGGGATCAAAAGTGCAGACATGTACCAGATGTATGTCTATTCCAAGCGCTATAAAGCTACGGATATCTGGCTTCTTTACCCTATGACAGACTGGCTGGAAAAGAAAAAAGAGATAGTATATGATACTGGAAAAATGGATGCAGGATTTGCTACCAAAATCCACATTTTCGGTGTGGATGTGACAAATATTGGGAAAAGTATCCAGAAACTTCTGGAAAAGTTTGAAGCAGAGGGAGTTGTCTGATGGAAGAAAAGAACAAATCAGAATATGTTCCGGTATCAGAAAGGCTGAAGCTTTTTCGTCCGGGAATGATAAAGACAGTGGAGCACTATCCAACTGGAATCCAAAAGCTGGATCAGATGCTGGGAGGCGGGCTGTATGCAGGGCTGATTTTTCTTGGGGCACGTCCCGGAATGGGAAAAAGTACCCTTGCCCTTCAAATTGCGTCAGAAGTGGCGGCAGGAGGGACACCAGTACTTTTTTATTCCCTGGAAATGCCTGCTATCCGTCTGGAATCCAAGATCCTGAACAGAGCCATTCATCTGGAGCAAAAAGATTTTCCCATCACTTCGGACTGGCTGCTTTGTGCGGAAAATACCGGGAAAAGTGAAGAGTGGGAAATGGTGGAAGAAGTAGGGGAAAGGATAAGCTCCAGGTATTCTCAGTTGTATATCAAAGAGAGAAAGCAGATCTCTTTTTCAGCTGAAGACGTGATCGCTGACGTAGAGCGTTTTATGGAGCAGACCGGGAAAAAACCGGTAGTATTTGTGGATTATCTGCAGATTTTATCTGCCTGTGCTTTTGGCAGAAATCTGGCAGATAAGCAGCGTACAGATGAGAACATCAATGCCTTGAGCAGTCTTTCCAATAAGCATGATATGGCGGTATTTGTGATCAGTTCCCTGAACCGTGAGTCCTACAAGAATACCCAGAAACCTCTTCAGATGGATTCTTTTAAAGAAACCGGCGGCATTGAATATTCTGCCAGTGTGATCCTGGGGCTTCAGTCCAGAAAGCTTCAGAGTGAGAATTATGATCACGAAGCAGAAATGTCAAAAGATGTGCGTGAGTTGGAAATCGTATTTCTAAAACAAAGATATGGAAGAACCGGACAGAACGCAAATGTGCCGGTGGATTTTTATCCGGCATACGATCTGTATATAGATCCTTCTGCAAAAAGCCATGTGGAAACACAGACAGTTTATGTCACAAAAGAGCGGCCTGTGGAGGGAGTTACAGGGGCTTTGGAAGATGTTCCGACATTTGCGGCTTTGGACAGGAAAAACAGTCTGCTGTTTGAGAAATTTCAGCAATTACAGAAGAAATAAAGGAGCGTATTCTTTGAATGTGGATTCCGGAAAATACATATATTAACATATGCAAAGTAGCCCAGGAAATATATAAAAATTATTATCAGGAGGACCGTTTGAATACCATTTCTGTGGGAACAGCACATCGTCCCATGAACTGCAGTTATATGCTGGAGATACCGGAAGAATACCGGGCACAGGGCTTTTCCTATTATGATAATGTGGTGTGCGATGCTATTTATACACTGTATAAATATGAGCAGTCCAGAATAACCCCAGGGGATATTTTGCAGATCATGACCATGGATGAAAAAGCCAGATTCTATTATACAAAAGGGACGGTTCAGAAAAGGGAAAAGCGGCTTCGGGAGTCTTTGAAAAAGCTGATGAACACCAGAATCGTGATCGATTTCAGGGAAGAAGTGCGGCTTCGGGAGTTAATTGATGAGTCGGGCAACCTTTTGGAAGGACTGGCTGGTGGAGCTTTGCTTCCGTTGGAAGAGGCAGAAGAGGGAAAAGCTTATTATTTTCAGGAGGGGAGAGCTCTTCCGGTATATCAGTATGCTGAGACGATCAGGCAGATCATCCGGGTGCCGAAAGAATTGATCAGTCCATATGGAGTGCTGGAAAAATTGGAATTTTCCAGCACTGATGAAGTGATCCAGCTGAAAAGAATTTTGATCCAGCGCCTGGAAATAATGGGAAATACCAGAAATAATACAAATGGACAGCGTATCCGCTATTATGGAAATGGAAAAGAAGATGGAATCCTTCCTCTGATTGGGATCCGAAAAGAAAATTTCAGCATGGAATCCACTGTTTCTGCTAAAACCGGAAGAGAAAAAATAGAAAGCAGAGGATGGAAAAATAAAGTCCACGATGTGGATAAAAAAGTCTGCCAGATACTGGATGCATATAAAGAGTGTGGATATATAGAAGATTACACACAGCTCCGCAATGGCGCCAGAGGACTGGTAAGGGGAATCGAAATCCTTGGAAAAGTAAACCGATTTTCGCCGAGGACTTAGATTATGTTTGAAAAATCGTTCCCGCAATGTGCTGGTTTCAGTGGGAACAAAATACATCATATAAAAAGAATGGCCCGGATATCGGATATCCGGGCTGTTCTGATCACTTCAAAAACAGATGGATCAGTTTATCGTGTATTCTACGGTACGGCTGGTAACGCATGGGCAGATCGATCCATGTCTTTTTATCTACAATACTCTTGTAATGGGAAAATGTTTCGAAGCCTTTTGCGCCGTGATAGCTTCCCATGCCGCTTTCTCCAAATCCGCCGAATGGCATTTCGCTGGTGGCAAGATGGATGACCACATCATTGATACATCCGCCGCCAAATCCACATTCAGAGATAATCTCCTGTGCCAGGGCTTTATTCTGTGTGAAGATATACAGGGCAAGAGGGTGAGCCATGGAATTGATTTTCTGGATCACTTCATCCATGGAGGTAAAGGTGAGAATCGGAAGTACCGGTCCAAAAATTTCTTCCTGCATCACCGCATCTTCAAAGGTAACATTGTCCATAACAGTAGGCTCGATCTGAAGGGTCTCCTGGCGAACTGTTCCACCGCATGCGATCTTATCCGGATCCATCAGCTTCTGGATTCGGTTAAAATGCTTCTCGTTAATGATCTTTCCGTAATTGTGGTTGTCCAGGGGAGTCTTTCCAAATTGCTTGCGGATCTGTTTCTGGACCAGGGAAAGGAATTCTTCTTTTACATCCTCATGGCAGTAAATGTAGTCCGGTGCCACACAGGTCTGCCCACAGTTCAGATATTTTCCGAACACAATACGTCTGGCCGCAAGCTTCAGATTAGCAGATTTGTCTACAATACAGGGGCTTTTTCCACCAAGCTCCAAAGTGACAGGTGTGAGATGTGCGCTGGCCTGCCGCATTACTTCTTTTCCCACGGCCTGGCTTCCGGTGAAGAAAATATAGTCAAAATGTTCCTGGAGAAGACAGGCATTTTCCTCACGGCCACCCATGACAACTGCTACATACTGCTCCGGAAAGCATTCTCGGATGATCTCGCAGACGATCCTGCCTGTGGCAGGGGAGTAGGCACTTGGCTTTAAAACCACAGTATTACCCGCTGCAAGTGCTTCTACCAGAGGATCGAAGGTGAGAAGAAATGGATAATTCCAGGGACTCATCACCAGCACCACGCCATAGGGAGAGGGCTTCTGATAGCTTCTGGAATGAAACTGTGCAAGGGGCGTGTGTACGGTCTTTTCTTTGGAAAGGGAGCGGATGTGCTTCAGCATATAGGTGATCTCGCTGAGAACCAGGCCAGATTCACACATATAGCTTTCGAAGCTACTTTTTCCCAGATCGGATTTTAATGCGGCGTTGATCTGTTCCTGATGTTCCAGGATGGAAGCCTGGAGTTTTTTCAGGGATCGGATGCGGAATTCAATATCAAGAGTGTTCCCCTTGTAAAAGAAACTGCGCTGTTTACGTACAATTTCCTGGATGGACTGCTGTGTCATGATTCTTCTCCTTCCGGCATTAATTGGTAATAGAATTTCTCCAGTTCCCCGGCATCCATCAGCACAGGTACCGGATACAGTGGATTGGCTTCTTTGTCCGCATAATGGGACAGCTTGGGAATGTCTTCTTCTTTGATCTCGGGAATGGTATTTCCAATCCCGAAGCGTGCCTTCATATCTTTGACTGCCTGGATAAAGCTTTCTGCGGCTTCGTCTGTGGGAGTCTCTTTTGTGGCAACACCTGCGGCTACAGCAAGGGCGGCCAGCTTTTTGTGAATGGTTTTTCCATAGGCTTCCAGAACATAAGGAAGCAGTACTGCATTTGCAAGACCGTGGGGAACATTATACTGCCCGCCAAGGGAATGGGCCACTGCGTGGACATATCCCACATAGGATTTGGTAAAGGCACAGCCTGCAAAGTAGGAGGCGCGGAGCATATTGCGTCGGGCTTCCTTATTCGCACCATCTGCGTATGCTGTTTCGAGATTTTCAAAAATCAGTTTTACGGCATCCAAAGCATTCTTTCTGGTACCGGGGGTGGTGGAATTGCCAATATAAGCTTCCACTGCATGGGTCAGCGCATCCATGCCGGTGGTGGCTGTGATAAAAGGCGGCAGGCTCAAGGTTACCTTGGGGTCTAGCACTGCATAGCGTGGAATCAGCGGAAAATCGTTGATAGCGTATTTATGTCTGGTAGCAGAATCCACGATCACAGCTGCCAGTGTGGTTTCGCTTCCGGTACCGGCTGTGGTAGGTACGGCGATGAGGAGGGGAAGTTTTTTGTGAACCTTCAGGATTCCCTTCATCTTTGCAAGAGACTGGTGAGGTTTTGCCACTCTGGCGCCTACTGCCTTGGCGCAGTCCATACTGGAGCCTCCGCCGAAGCCGATGATAGCTTGACAGCCCTTATTCTGATAAAGCCAAAGAGCCTCAGCTACATTGTCTGTGGTGGGATTGGCTACGGTTTTGTCATAAAGGATATAGGAAATTCCACTGTCTGTCAATGCTTTTTCCAGACGTGTGGTAAGCCCCAGTCTGTGAATGCCGGAGTCTGTGATGATCAGCACTGTCTCACATTTTTTCTTTTTTAGTACATCGGGAACCTCCTTTAAGCTGCCGATGATCTTCGGGTTCCGGTAAGGGAGAAAGGGAAGTGCAAATTTAAAAACATTCTGAAAAATTCGGCAATATAATTTCTTTAATGGATTCATAGATAATTCCTTTCTGTTAAAAATAAAGCAATTGGACTGTTTCACTCTGACATAGATCTGTATCCGATTATATCATGCAATCAAATATTGTAAAGATAAAATATTTTTATAATAAAATAAAATGCACTGTGAAATTCGCTGTAATTTGTTTTCCATTATCGACTGAAATGCATTTGTGTGCTATGATAAAGAACAGGTGTGAAATGATTACTTATATAGAGAAAGGGGTATTTTCCGTGGCAGAGACCTTTGGAAATAATCCGAAAAAGAACCTGAGTATAGGAATTCTGGCACATGTGGATGCAGGTAAGACTACATTGTCAGAAGCACTTTTATATTTAAGCGGAAAAATAAGAAAGCTGGGAAGAGTAGATCACAAGGATGCTTATCTGGATACTTCGCCTCTGGAAAAAGAGCGTGGGATTACGATCTTTTCCAAGCAGGCGATCCTGGATTTTGCCGATACAAGGATCACACTTCTGGATACGCCGGGGCATGTGGATTTTTCAGCAGAGATGGAGCGCACTTTACAGGTGTTGGATCTGGCAATCCTTGTGATCAATGGTGCAGACGGCGTGCAGGGGCATACTGTAACTTTGTGGAAGCTGCTGGAGCGCTATGAGATCCCCACCTTTCTTTTTATCAACAAAATGGATCAGGAGGGCACAGACCATGATGCCCTTCTTGGAGAACTGAAGAAACGGTTAAGTGAAAACTGCATAGATTTTGGGATTTCCCAGATTGAAGGGGCACAGGAACGTCAGGAGAAAGAGGCATTTTGGGAAAGTCTTGCCATGTGTGATGAGATTCTTCTGGAGAAATATCTGGAATCCGGGGAAGTGGCAGATGATGAGATTGCAGCCTTGGCGGCACAGCGGAAGGTTTTTCCCTGCTATTTTGGCTCTGCCCTGAAAATGACAGGTGTGGAGAATCTGATGAAGGGACTGGAAAGCTACACTGGTCCTGCCGTATATCCACAGGCCTTTGGTGCGAAGGTTTACAAGATCGCAAGAGATGATCAGGGTAATCGCCTTACCTATATGAAGATAACAGGCGGATGCCTGAAGATAAAGGAGATGCTGACCACAAGCAAGGGAAATGTGGCAGCTGGAGAGGAAGTGTGGGAAGAAAAGGCAGACCAGATACAGCGACTTACAGACGAGAATCAGCAATGGCAGGAATTAGCACAGAAATTAAACAGCGAGAACCGATTATTACAGAAACAGAACAGCGAATTACTGACATTGAACAGCAGATAGAGAAAGCGAGGGATATAGATGACAGAATACGAAAACTCAAAGAGCGACGATCAACTGGAAGAGTTGCTTCTGCTGACGGAGCAGATGCAGGAGGAACTCGACCAGAAAGACCGGACTATCGAGAAAATGAAAGTGCAGCTCGACGAATCGCTGACCTTGAACGAGAGGTTAAACAGCGAGAACAGAGCAGGGAACATTCAAGCCTTAAAGAACGACTTGAGGAAAACAAAAGAATTATTGCAGAGCGAGAAAGAGAAAACGCACACCGTTCAAGCCATGATAGAGGAATGTCGAGATAAGCTAAGGCAGGCAGAACAGGAACGGGATTATGCACTCTCCCATCAGAAAAAAGTAGAGATACCGGTTGAAAAGCCGGTGCTCTATCAAAAGTGTCAGAATTGTAACCAGACAGCTTATCTGAAAGCGAAGGAAAGGTATGATACACAGAGAGAAAAACTGGCAGGCAGATATAAAGCAAAAACAGTCATGTATGAAGCATTGATATTTCTGTTGATATGGTATTCCGTATCAACTACTCTTTTTCAGATGATACAGTCAAAGGTATTTATTTCTGATTGCAGAATATTCTTTGATGCAATCGGAACTTTCACACAGACTATTGCTGGCTGGATTGCACTGATAGGAAAGAATGTGGCACAGATTAGTAATGGAATATCCAATCCAGTCATTGCCGGAATTATATACTGGCTGATAAGAATATTGATTTGCGGTGGATGTCTGGTGGGGGTAGGAATACTTGTAGTGTTTATAGAGATAAAGATTGCAGGGTTATATAAAAAATACTGTTGGGACATAATTACCGTACTGGTGATACTTATAAGCATCGCAATAGCAATCTATTTCGCAGATTGGATAAGGACAATATTACCAGTCAATCTACTGTTTCTATTGTTATTGGTACAGGTAATATATGTCGTGATAAGATGGTATGTGAAAGGCTGGCGGGAAACAAGGGGATATTACTAAAACATACTATACCATGCCTAAAACTGTTAAACAATAAATCGGCATAATTGGTCATTTCATGATGCAAGATAAAAAGACTGATTATGTCGATATACAGATTCTGTGAGTGAATGAAAGTGGATAACTTGTTTTGTCCGAGCAAGGGAACTATAATGTTTTGGTAGAAGTAAAAAAGACAACCATTTGGTTGAGAAAAAAAGATGCAGAAAAACCTATTGACGGAATAATAAAAAATCAAGGAGTAATCATGATAGAAAACAAGATAATATTGATTGAAGATGATAAAGAAATAAGAGGAATGATAAACGATTATTTATCAGGAGAATTTGAAGTGACAGCTTTTAATGATGGTATGTCAGCTATCCAGAAAATTACAAGCTATGATGAATATGCGCTTGCGCTTATTGATCTTATGTTACCGGATATAAGCGGGATGGAGATTATTAAGATAATTCGTAAAGTCAGCAAGATACCAATTATTATTATTACTGCTAAAGACAATGATATAGACAAATCATTAGGATTGAATTTGGGTGCTGATGATTATGTGGTAAAACCTTTTTCACTCATTGAGCTTACTGCTAGAATAAAGGCTAACATCAGACGAGCAAGAACCTACCAGGCGTTACCGAATAATTCAATTATCAAAATTAAAGATATAGAAATCGACCCTCATAGTCACATGGTTCAGCGCAAAGGAGTAACCATAGATTTAACGCCAATTGAATTTCAAATTTTATACATTTTAGCAAGCCATCCGGGGCAGGCTTATTCAAAGGAAAGGCTATATGAACTGATTTGGAAAGAACCATATTTTGGAAATGAAAATGTGTTGAATACACACATCAATCGTCTTCGCTTGAAATTGAAGAGCAATGCAGAAGACAGTACAGCCTATGTTAAAACTTTATGGGGCATTGGATATAAGATGGAGGAGAAATAGATGATGATTTTATTTGTGGTTCTTTCATTTGTTATGGTTTTTATATTGATCTGGCAACAGATACAGCATAAAAAATTAGTACGAGAAATTGATTATATTACAAGTAGGCTTGATACTATTTCTGTCATTTCTGAAAATGGTTTTGTACTTGTACCTACAGATAATGATAGTATCAAGAAATTAAGCGCTGCACTTAATAAGCTGCTTCAGGATTTTTATACAAAAAAGTCACAATTTGAGCAGAGTAAACAGGCAATGGCGAAAGTCCTTACAAACATCTCTCACGACATCCGAACTCCACTCACTGTTCTAAAAGGAAATAGTGAAATGCTTTCCAATATAACAAACACTTACTCTGCATCTGAAAATGTTCATGCTATGGCTGTTAAAATAGACCAAAAGGCTGATGATTTAATCTCAACAATTAACGACTATTTTACAATGTCTAAAATAACTTCTGGAGATTTTTCTATTAAAATGAAAAAGGAAAATATATCAAGGATTTGCCAAGACACAATTTTGGACTACTATGACCTTCTTGAACAGAAACAATTTGAAGTCAATATTCAGATACCGGATACACCGATTTTTGCCTATACAGATAACGAGGCGTTACAACGCATTTTAAAAAATCTGATAGACAATGCCATCCGACATGGTGGTGATGGTAAGTATATTTCTTTAAGGCTCACCACATCAAATGGAAAAAACATTATTGAAATAGAAGATCGAGGAGATGGGATATCACCACAGCAGCAAAAACAGATCTTTGAAAGGAATTATACAACAGCCCGAAAAACTTCCGGCAGTGGTTTGGGGCTTTCAATTTCAAAATGTCTTGCTGAACAAATTGGGGCAGACTTAGAAGTTTATAGTGTACAAAATGAGCAAACTATTTTCTCAATCATCTTGAAAAAGTTAGAAAATCGTTAGATTTATGACAGAGAAAAGAGAAGTCCATTTTGTATAATGGCAGCTATAAAGGAGGCACACAAAATGGATTATATTATGGAAACCGTAGGTTTGCGAAAAGCCTACAAAGATAATATTGTTGTAGACGATGTAAATATGCATATATCTAAAGGGGCAATATATGGCTTTGTTGGTCCAAACGGCGCAGGAAAAAGCACGGTTATGAAAATGATTTTGAGTCTTATCCAGCCAGATGCTGGAGAGGTTCAGCTTTTAGGCGAAAAAGTTACCAGTCACAGTTATGAAATATTCAAAAAGGTTGGTTCTATTATTGAGAATCCATACTTTTACGATAAAATGACTGCCAGACAAAACTTAGAGCTGCACTGTGAGTATATGGGATTTCCCAACAAGGAACGAATCGATGAGGTTTTGCATTTGGTGGACTTGCAGAATGTCGAGAAAAAACAAGTTTGTCATTACTCGTTGGGTATGAAACAACGACTTGCTATTGCAAGAGCTATTCTGGCAAAGCCAGAATTTTTGATTTTAGACGAACCGATCAATGCTTTAGACCCTGAGGGTATTCGTGAAATGCGAACCCTTTTTCAACGGCTAAATCAAGAAGATGGAACAACTATTTTTATATCCAGCCACATTCTATCCGAAGTGGATCTTCTTGCTGATACGATTGGAATTATTCAACACGGAAAACTCTTAACAGAATTACCTATCGAAGAAATCCATAAGCATCAAACAGATTATATCAGCTTGCAGGTTGACGATGTGACTCGTGTTGCTGCACTGCTTGAAAACATGAGAATCACGAATTTTAGTGTATTAGATAAAGAATTTATCCACATTTATGATTCTGATATTTCAGGTAAAGCTCTGTCAAAAGCCATCATTGAGAACGGGATTGGTTTGGAGAGCATGGGACGCAAGCAAGACACACTGGAAGATTTCTTTTTCCAGCTTACAGAGGAGGAAAAATGAGATGACACATTTGATCAAACTGGAACTGAAAAAATTTGGTATTGCACAAAATATTATCTTTATGTTTGCAGCAATTCTTTTCAGCATCCTTTTCATTACAATATCTTTATGGGATAGCATGACAGACCCCAAACAGGTCAAAGACACATTTGAAAGCACATACCTTGTCATTGGCTTATTGATGTCATTCATTTTTCTTGTGTACTCGTCGGTCTTAACGGCAAAGCTGGTTATTGGAGAATATAATCATCGAACAATTACGATTATGTTTTCTTATCCTTTAAACAGAATAAAATTGATTGCCAGCAAATTAACTATAATCATGGTTTATACAGCGATTTCAATGACGATTGGATATATCTGTTGTAGCAGTTATATTATATTTGCGGATAAATCCTTTAATATGCTGGAGGGAACATTTCAACCATCAATGCTCCGAACATGGATACCAATGGCAATAACCACTGTGATTATATGTATGGTGCTGTCTCTGTGGTCATTTATTATTGGCATGATCAGAAAATCTGTTCCTGCAACAATCGTTACTTCTTTGATTGTTATTGTGTTACGGCAAGTTATTATCACCAAAAACACAACCAATCAGGAGTCCATAATGCAAGTTATCTTAGTTGCTATTGTTACCGTCATTGCTACACTACTTATCTTTAAAA
>OLOW01001215.1_pt1 | contig 17926 bp, 16 predicted proteins | sample 1672801 | NCBI WGS metagenome assembly OLOW01 (sample SAMEA3136725, study PRJEB25190) | human gut metagenome | biome: human gut; feature: human-associated habitat; material: faeces | place: Austria | collected 2013 | reverse complement strand
AGCCGTATCTGGCCCTGCTGCGGCTGCTGCGGGACAAGGACTATTTCGTACTGACGACCAACGTGGACCACCAATTCCGGCTGGCGGGCTTCCCCAAGGCGCGGCTGTTTTACACGCAGGGCGATTACGGACTGTGGCAGTGCGCCGCGCCCTGCCACGACGGGACCTATGACAACGAAGCGGCGGTGCGGGCTATGGCGGCGTCGCAGCGCGGACTGCGGGTCCCCGCGGCGCTGCTGCCGCGCTGTCCGGTCTGCGGCGGGCCGATGACGATGAACCTGCGGTGCGACGAGCGCTTCGTTCAGGACGAGGGCTGGTATGCGGCGGCGGGCCGCTGCGAAGCGTTTCTGCGCCGTCTGCGTACGTCATCCAGCGTCCGTTCGTTCTGGTCACCAAGGACGGCACGAAGCTCTCCGAAGCCGCACAGAAGTTCTTCGACTACGCCCTGTCTGCAGACGCAGCCCCCATCATCGCAGCTGCCGGCGCAGTTGCTGCCAACTGAAAACCCACGGCAAGGGCGGTCGGGCATCCCGACCGCTTCTTTCCGGTCTGTCATGAGGACAACATTTATGAAACAATATCAGAAAAAGCAGGCGCTTGAAACCGCCATCGGCGGGGTGTTCTTGCTGCTGGGACTGGTGAGCGTCGGCTGTGTGCTGCTGATCTGCATCTACCTGATCATCTCCGGTATTCCGGCGATCCGGCAAATCGGGCTTGTTCCGTTCCTGTTCGGAAAGGTCTGGGCGTCAACCGCGAAAACAAATCCGCAATACGGCATTCTGCCGTTCATCCTGACCAGCGTCTACGGCACGGCAGGTGCAATCGTCCTCGGCGTGCCAATCGGCTTTTTTACCGCAGTGTATCTGGCAAAGCTTGCCCCGCCGCGCATCAAAGCGCTGCTTTCCTCCGCGGTGAGCATGCTCTCGGGCATTCCGTCGGTTGTCTACGGTCTGGTCGGCATGCTGGTGCTGGTTCCGGGTATCCGCAAGCTCTTCGGTGTGCCGGATGGCGCAAGCTTACTTGCCGCAATCATCGTGCTGGCGATCATGATCCTGCCGTCCATCATCAAGGTCTCGGTCACGGCGCTCGAAGCCGTTCCGAAGGAATACGAGGATGCTTCCCTTGCGCTCGGCGCAACACCGGTAGAGACCTATCTGCGCGTGTCGGTTCCCGCGGCAAAAAGCGGCATCGCGGCAGCGGTCGTCCTCGGCGTAGGCAGGGCAATCGGCGAGGCAATGGCAGTCATGATGGTCTCCGGCAACGCCTGCAACATGCCCTCGCTCTTTGAAAGCGTGCGCTTTCTCACCACCGCCGTCGCCAGCGAAATGTCCTATTCCTCCGGACTTCAGCGGCAGGCGCTGTTCTCGATTGCGCTGGTGCTGTTTCTTTTCATCATGCTGCTGAACGCAACGCTCAATTTCTTCCTGAAACGGAACAAGGAGGGTTAATATGAAGGGTTCCGCGTTTTCCTCCTCCCGCAAAATCTGGATTTCCTGCATGAAGGCGCTCATGTATCTCTGCTCGGGTCTGACGGGTGCGCTGGTGCTGTTTCTGATGGGCTATGTTCTCATCAAGGGCATCCCCAACATCAGCTGGGAGCTTCTTTCCACCTCCCCGAGCTATCTGTCCGATCGCATCGGCATTCTGCCGGATCTGATGAACACGCTCTATATCGTCCTGGCAACCATCGTCATCGTCCTGCCGCTCGGCGTGGGCGCGGCGATCTATCTCACGGAATATGCAAAAAACAAGAAGCTCGTCGCCGTCATGGAATATGCCGCTGAAACACTCTCCGGTATTCCGTCGATCATTTACGGTCTGGTCGGCATGCTGGTGTTCTGCGAGGTGCTCGGCATGGGCACATCGCTTTTAGCCGGCGCGCTGACGCTTGCGATCATGAATCTTCCGACCATCCTGCGCACAACGCAGGAGAGTCTCAAAACGGTCCCCCAGAGCTACCGCGAGGGCGCGTTCGGGCTCGGCGCAGGCAAATGGCGCGTGGTGCGCACGGTGGTGCTTCCCGGCTGCATCGACGGCGTCATCACCGGCTGCATCCTGAGCGTCGGGCGCATTCTCGGCGAGTCTGCCGCGCTGCTGTTCACCGCCGGCTTTGCCCACGCGCTGCACGGCATTTTCGACGGGCTTTCCAGCCCCGGCGCAACGCTCACCGTCGCGCTCTATGTCTACGCCAAAGAAGAGGGCGAGTTTGACGTTGCCTTTGCCATCGCGGCAATTCTGATGGTCCTGGCGCTCGTCATCCACCTCGCCGCCGAGCTTGTCTCGCGTCACTTCCAGAAGAAAAAGGCGCAGTAAGCGCCGCAAATTCCGATATTTTTTCCGCCGCTCTTGCCATGACGGCAGATTTTTGACATAATAGAAGAAAGGAACGCAATATGCCAGCTATTTTATCTGCGCAATCGCTGAACCTCTGGTACGGCGCGCATCAGGCGCTGCACGATATCAGCATCGACATTCCCGAAAAAAGCATCACCGCGCTCATCGGTCCGTCGGGCTGCGGCAAATCCACTTTTTTGAAAACGCTCAACCGGATGAACGATCTGATTGACGGCGCGTCTCCATACTTAACTGAAGCATTTCTCGCTGACCAATCAGATCGCGATTTTCTAAAATATAGTCTTTCATTTTCTTGAAAGTCTTCACAAGCGCGCGACTTTGCTTAATCGCAAGATCTCCATGTAAAACGGTCATAAGCATGTAAACACCCTGTTCTGTAAACACATACGGCTTATACTTTATATTGGAACCTCTCCTTGCTTTCAAGGTGAAATTTTTGCACCTTGAAAGCTTTTCAACCTCTTCCGCAGTCAACTCAAACATAAAATCATCACCCTCGAATTTTGCAATGTTATGATTAACCTGCCGTTTAAAATTCTTAGTCTCGTACCCATAGATTTCTGCCAGATCTGTATCGAGCATAACTTTTCTTCCTCTGAATTCATAAAGCCGATCCTTCATATATTCTTCTGTAACATCAATAACTGTAATTCCTTCTTTCTTCTCTTCTTTCATATAGTCCCTTCCTGCTTTTTTGCCGCAAACGAAACGCCGTTTGATGTTTACGATAAAACCGATTCGAACACTCACGACCATTTTTATGAAAACACAAAAATGCTCTACTCTCCGCTGCCCTTCATTTTTTCGTATTCTTCCTTATATCTGTAAATGGTTCTCTCGCTGACTCCATTTCGTTTCGCGATCTCCAGCATGGTCATGCCTGTTTCATAGCACACGATAAAGTCATTGTAAATTGCCATCCATTTCGCATTATGTTTTTTTCTTCCACTCGTTTTTCGACTTTGGTAATATTCCAATTGTACGCGAAGCTGCGCATTTTCTTTTTCTAATTCTTCAATTCTTCTGACGGCTTCTTCAAGGCTCATCATATTTTCCATCTCATTCTCCTGACTTATTCTACTGACATTCTCATTTTGTCTTTATTATAAACATTTTCAACGCATCTGTCAATTTGATTTTGACAGGTTCCCGCGGGATCCGGGAGCAAAGATGCGCATAACGAAATACTGATTTCTGTGGACACATGTCACTCATGAATGAACGCTGCTTCTCAAGATGTTTCGTCATTATTCCGCAAATATCACTGCACAATATTTCCGACATCATCAAAAAAACCGGTGCGCGAACATGTATCTTCTGTTCGCGCACCGGTTTTTCGCACATATTTAATGATCCGGATTCTGCGTCCCGACCTCCTCCAGCACGCAGTTTACCACAAAGCGTACATCGTCGCGGCTGTCGTTGGTGCAAGTCGAGAGGGTCAGAAGTCTGTCCGCCTCTGCATCTTCCGTACTGCGGGGCAAATCATAGGTTTCCCCGTCAATCGCTGCCTGTCCGCAGTCGAGCACGCGATACTTCTTCCATCCTCCCTCTGCCAAAAGAATATAAACATACGGATGCTCCGCGAGATAATCGGCCTTTTGATATCGATCCAGTTTGCCGAACATCATGCCATTCTTCATATTGTGTCCGTATATGACCGTTCGCGCGTCTTCAAAATCCGCGCCGCAGCGGTAATCCAAAAAGATACTGCCCGCGACTGTATATTTTTTTTCGTAGGACTGAAAGAGATACTGTTGATTGTTCACGCCCAAAAGTATGGGATAATTCACCTCTGTACCCTCAATGAAAATCCAACCGATCACATCTTTGTTCACCGCCTGCAATGCCTCAAAATCTATCGCTGGCGGTATCCTTTCCGTTTCCGCTTCAGTCTCGTCGCGCGATACCGGTATCAGATATGCTCTTTCGGCATTTTCGTAGACCGCTTTCGCCTGCCTGTACCCATACAAAATTCGCAAGGTTTGGTACAAGGAAAAAAGAAACACCGCGAGCAGAAGCAGCACCACGATCCATCTCGCAGCGCTCCGTTTGCGCGTTGATTGTTTCTTTTTGATTTCCATAGATAAACTCCAGATAAACTCCGCTTTTAGCCGTGGTGCGCGAGTCTTTGCCGTCCGCTCCGCGTTTCAAACCGCTATGCGAACTACCTACCGTCTAAAGCCAGTGGATTGCGATAGTTTTATTTCAAATTCCAAACAGCCTCGGCTCTGGCCTGTGAGCATTCCAGATGTCTTGCCATCGCCGCTACCGCTTTTTCCTGATTCTTTTCGCGAATTCCTTCCAAAATCGCGCGATGCTCCTTTAAGATTGCCTCTAAATAGGCTTGCTCGTAAAAAATCGATTTGCGCGTCTTGTCAATATAGTCCTTGTAGGAGCGCAGCACCTGTGCCAAAAAGCGGCTTTTCGCAGACGCGTAAATCACTTCGTGGAAGGAGGTATTCATCTCCATGACCTTTTTTTTATCCTTCTTGCGCGTATAAAACTCCATCAAATCGCACTGCTCTTCCATCTCCTTGATTTCATCCTCGGTAATTCGCGCGACTGCCCACCGAACAGCCATCTCCTCCAGCGCTTCTCTGACCGCGTAAATATCCTCGACGTCCTGCTTGGTAAATCCCTTGGCAAAGCAGCCGCGATTCGGTATGTAGTCAATCAGTCCCTCGTTTTCCAAGAGCTTAAAAGCCTCTCTGATCGGCGTGCGGCTGACACGAAGTTCCGTCGCGATTTGGTTTTCTTTGATTTTTTCACCGATTTCATATTCCCCTTTTAAGATTCGCTCTCTGACGATATCCGCGATTTCATCGGTTAAGGAAAAGGAATTGGAAAATTCTTTGATGCTCATTTGCTGTCTCCTAATAAGAAAGATAAAGTGTGCCGCCGCCCGCGAGCAGCGACACCCTTATTATATACTATAAAATATAATTTTCCAAGACCTGCGCGTCAAAATCAAAATCCTCAATTTGCAAATAATATTCCGCGCAGTCCACGAGCGCCTTCATCGGGCAGAGACCGACGACCTCGGTGCCGATGACCTGCACGCCGTATCTTCTGGCTTCTGCCTTGACCAGCTCTGTCACGCGGTACAGCGGGGTCACACGATAGTCCGTCATATTGATGGAAACCTGCGCGATGCCGCGATCCTCCAGCATGAAGCCCATCGCTTTGACGCATCTTAAGCCTCCGTCCTTTTCACGAATGATCTTCGCGATATTCTTGGCAATCTGTACATCTGAAGTATTGAGATTGAGGTTGTAGGCAACCAGCGGCGGTCTTGCGCCGACCGCGACTACGCCGCCCGTCGGGTGGATCCGTCTGCCGCCGAAGTCCGGTTCCCATTCCTCCTGCTGTACTTTTTCGGCCATGCCCTCGAACTGTCCTTTGCGGATTGTCGCCAGATTCTTTCTCTCCGGACGGGTCGCGGACATTTCATACAGGAACACCGGCAGGTCTGCCTCCTCTGCGATGCGCTTGCCGACGATCTGTGACAACGCGATACATTCCTCGTTCGTTGCGTCTTTCACCGGAACAAACGGCATTACATCCACACAGCCCATACGCGGGTGCTCTCCGGTATGTTTGGTCAAGTCGATCAGCTCCACCGCTTTTTTTGCCAGCTTCACGCTCGCCTCTTCCACGCCCTTCGCGTCACCGATGTAGGTAATGACTGTCCGGTTGTGATTCGGGTCGGAAGAATAGTTCAGCAGCGTGCAGCCCGGCGTCGTGCGGATCTGATCCACGCAGGCTTCGATCACGTCCTGTCTCCTGCCCTCAGAAATATTCGGAATGCTTTCAATAATCTGTGCCATTTTCGTTCTCCTTTTCTTTTCCCGAGAAAACATCTCCTGCCGACTTTTACGGCTTTTCGTGAGATTTCCCTGTTTTCGCTGTATGTGTATGCTATGCGCGGCATGCGGCGCGCCGCTGAACATCTGTGAAATCCGGCATGTCAGGCGGCATGCGTCATGTTCCGCGCTACAAATTCTCATTTTGCCTGCGCGGGCCTATAACGAAGCCTTTACGCTCTCGTAAATATCTGTCGCCAGCTTCTCCGCTTCCGCAACCATCGCCGCGCCGGCTTCAAAGCCTGCCTTCGCTGCTTCGTCCTTGACGCCCGGCAGATTGATCAGCACATTCAGCCATGCGCCCTTAATGCCCGCCAGCAGATTCAGTGCTGCCACGCCGAGGTCAGAGGCGGCATTCGGGTTCGACTTGCCGACCAGCTTTGCCGTTACTTTCAATCCCTCCAAACAGAGTGTCAAGGTTTCGAACGGAACCTCGGTTGCCTTGAGCGTCGCGTCCGCAATTGCCTTACTCCTTGCTGCTTTCAGTTCCTCGGTGTCCTTCGGCAGCTTATATGCCGCGGACACCAGATTGAAGGCCTCCGTATCCTTATCGATGGCGAGCGTCAGCTTTTCGCAGAGCGCGTCCGCCTCCGCTTTTGCCGCGATGCACACCGCTTCAAAATCCCGGTAGCGCTCCTTGCCGATGGTCAGTGCTGCCACCATACCGACCAGCCCGATGCCCTGCGCCGCGGTCAGCGCGCTCACAGAACCGCCGCCCGGCGCGGGCGCGTCCGATTTCAAAAGGTCTAAATAATCTTTGACTGTCATATCTGCTAATTTCATGTCTATACCAAAATTCCTTTCTTAATTGTCGCGAGAGCCATGTTAGAACCGAAGCGGTAGCAGAGCATCTCCATGTTCGGCGCGTTCCAGATGACCAGATCCGCCTGTTTACCTGCCTCCAGCGTGCCCACTGTCTCGCCGCGGCCGATGCCGCAGGCAGGATTGATGGTTACTGCCGTCAAAATCTCCTCCGGCGTCATCCGGTATTTGAGATAGCCGAGGTTCATCACAAATTGTAAATTCAGCGATGGACAGGAACCCGGATTGAAATCTGACGCCATAGCCACCGGAATCTCAAATTCGTCGATCATCCGGCGAGCCGGCGCGAAGGTTGCTCCCAGATAAAACGAAGTCGCAGGCAGACACATCGCAATCGTGCCGCCCCGCGCCATAGATGCCATCCCCGCATCATCGATCACGATCAGATGCTCCGCCGAGGTCGCGCCAAGCTCACCCGCCAGTACGCTGCCGCCGATGGCTTTGATCTCGTCCGCGTGAATCTTGAGCCCGAATCCCAGATCTCTCGCCGCCTCCAGATATCTGCGGCTCTGCGCCGCATCGAACACAGAATCTTCCGTAAAGATATCGATAAACTCCGCCAATTCATGCTCTTTGACATACGGCATCATTTCGTCGATGCAGAGCTGAATGAACTCGTCCTCTCTGCCTTTCCAGTCTGCCAGCACGACATGCGCGGGCATGAACGTGGAAACCACATCCATCGGGTGATTCTGATCCAGCGCCTTGAGTACCTCCAGCAGCTTGACCTCTGTTTCAAGATCAATGCCGTAACCGCTCTTAGCCTCGCAGGTCGTCACGCCCAGCTCCAGCATTTCATCCAAAAAGCCTTCGGTCTTTGCGTATAAAGCCTCAAAGCTTGCCGCGCGGGTCTTTTGGACGGTATCGTTGATACCGCCGCCTGCCCGCAGGATATCCAGATAGCCCGCGCCCTTGAGCTTGAGCGGGATCTCATTCTGTCGATAGCCGCCGAACACCATGTGCGTATGCCCGTCCACCAGTCCGGGCGTCACGAGGTTGCCCTCCGCATCAATGACCGTATCCGCCTCATCTTCGCTGCAAGGCAAGGTGCCGTCCGCGGTAATCGCCTTGATGATGCCGTCCTCCGCGAGAATTGCCGCTTGATGCAGCTTGCGGTTTTCGCCCTGCTGTCTGCCCTTGTGTGCGAAGCTGCCGATCGGCGTCTGCAAGGTGCCGATATTTTTTATCAGTAAGGTTGCCATACGATTTCCTCTTGTTTTTATGTTTTTCAAATTTTTGTACTTCATGCCGCGGCGGCTTCTGTCCTCGCGCGATTGCTCTGACTGTTCGTGGCTTGCGCGAGACACAGAACCCTTCCGAATCCCCTCGCAAAGCCGCACAGTCCGGTCCGCCTCGGCTTTCCCTTATACTCTATTTTACAAATTTATCTACGGTCTCATCTACCAACGCATCATCCGCAATAAACGGAATGGTGATATGACCCTTACCCGCGTAATTCTTGTTGTAGGCAACAGAGGTTTCGACCGCGTGATCGTTTCTCGCCCAGTTTCTGCGGGCTACGCCGCCCATAACGTCCCACATCATCGCGGAACGCAGGATTTCATCAACGCGCTCGGAGCCGTCGAGCAAGAGACCGAAACCGCCGTTGATCGCCTTGCCGATGCCGACGCCGCCGCCGTTATGCAGCGCGCAGAGCGACATCCCTCTGGCGGCATTGCCTGCGAAGCACTGCACCGCCATATCCGCCATCACATTGGAGCCGTCTTTGATGTTGGAGGTTTCCCGGAATGGAGAGTCTGTACCGGATACATCGTGATGGTCGCGCCCCATCATGACCGGACCGATCTTGCCCTCCCGGACCAGCTTGTTGAACGCCAGACCGATGTCGCGCCTGCCCTCCGCATCCTGATACAGAATACGCGCCTGCGTACCGACGACCAGTTTGTTCTTTTTCGCGTCACGAATCCAGATCCAGTTGTCTCTGTCCTGTCCGCGGCGGTTCGGGTCGATAACCTCCATCGCGGCCTTATCGGTCGCATCCAGATCCTCCGGCTTGCCGGACAGGCAGACCCAACGGAACGGGCCGTAGCCGTAATCGAAGAGGATCGGTCCCATGATATCCTCTACATAGGACGGCCAGATAAATCCGTCCTTATCGTCATAACCGTTCTTGGAGATTTCCTTCACACCGGCGTCGTACATGGCCTTCATGAAGGAGTTGCCATAGTCAAAGAAGTACGTTCCTCTTTCCGTCAGCGTCTTGATCGCCTTGTAATGTCTGTGCAGGGTCTTATCAACTTCCTTGATGAAGTTGTCGCGGTTTTCGTGCAGCTCCCGGGTTCTTTCTTCAAAGCTCATGCCAACCGGACAGTAACCGCCATTATAGACATTGTGGCAGGAGGTCTGGTCGGAAAGCAGGTCGATATGGAAATCTTTTGCCACCGCTGCTTCGAGCAGATCGACGATGTTGCCGTGGTAAGCGATGGAGATGGACTCCTTTGCCGCGAGCTTTTCATTTGCCAGCTTGAAAATTGCATCGATATCGTCCATGATCACATCGACCCAGCCCTGCTCGTGTCTGGTCTGTATCCGAGAAAGGTCGACTTCCGCGAAAATACCCACAGCATTGGCGATGTTGGCTGCCTTTGGCTGTGCGCCGCTCATACCGCCGAGACCCGAAGATACGAAAGTATGTCCGGTCAGGTCTCCGTCCTCCGGTACGCCCAGCTCCTTACGTCCGGCGTTGAGAATCGTATTGAAGGTGCCATGTACGATGCCCTGCGGCCCGATGTACATCCAGCCGCCCGCCGTCATCTGTCCGTAGTTGGCAACGCCCATTTCCTCGGCGATTTCCCAGTCGTCAAGATTGTCATACATACCGACCATGATGGAATTGGTGATGATGACACGCGGCGCGGTTGGTTTGGACGGAAACAGTCCCAGCGGGTGTCCGGATTCCACAACCAAGGTCTGATCCTCCGTCAGTTCTTCGAGATATTTTTTGATGAGCCGATACTGCAGCCAGTTCTGGCATACCGATCCGGTCTCACCGTAGGTAACCAGTTCATATGGATAGAGTGCGACGTCAAAGTCGAGATTGTTGTCGATCATCACCTGGAAAGCCTTTCCTGCCAGGCATTTGCCTTTGTACTGGTCGATTGGCTTGCCGTAGATTCTTTCCTTCGGTCTGTAACGGTAAGCGTAAATTCTGCCGCGGGTCGTCAGTTCTTCCATGAACTCCGGCGCCAGCTTTGCGTGCAGTTCCTCCGGTACGTATCTTAATGCGTTTTTGAGCGCGATTCTGGTCTGCGCCTTGGTCAGCCGGAATCCTCTGTCCGGCGCACGACGGATGCCTTCCGCAAATTCCGGATAGTCCGGATATTCGTTACCAAGCTGGATTGTCATTGCGCCTCTGATTTCTTCGTTTTTGAGCATGATATCAGTTCCTCCTGTTCCTTTCTGTCTATCCTTCTGCCATACGGTCTTTTCCTGTGTTTCTGTGGTTTTTCATCGGTATGCCTGCGCAGAGGCAGGTAAGCGGCGCTGTCCGAGCCTCCTCGTCCGCTCTATACACACGCACTCCTATTTCCCGAAGCACCATCTGTCCTTTGAGCAGTCTCCGCTCCGTCTTGCCGCTTCGGACACCGCAGTTTCTGACCTTACTTCAAAGCTGCCACTTTTTCCACCGCTTCCAAAATGGAATGATCTTTAACCATCTCATCGAATTTTGCCAGATAATCGATCATCAGGATATCCTTCTCGACCGGATCTGCCTTGCTTCGAATAAAATCATACGCCGCTCTGGTCGCCGGAGCCAGATTATCGATGCCATGTTCGCCCATTTCCTGACGCAGCCAGATCGCCTGCGCCGCGGCAGCTAGCTCGATGCCGATGACCTTCTGCGCATTGTCGAGTACCATCGCAGCGGTTCTGGCTGAGGTCGCGCCCATGGATACGTGATCCTCCTGATTGGCCGATGTCGGGATCGAATCCACGCAAGCCGGGTGGTCGTACACCTTGTTCTCGGAAACCATCGACGCGGCGGCGTACTGCGCGATCATAAAGCCGTTGTTCAAACCGCCGTCCTTGACCAAAAACGCAGGCAGCCCCTCGGACATCGCCGGATTAACCAGCCGCTCGGTTCTTCGCTCCGCAACATTCGCCAGCTCTGAGATCGCGATCTTCAGGAAGTCGAAGGCCAATGCCATTGGCTGTCCGTGGAAATTGCCGCCGGAGATGACCTCGTCCTCGTCCGGAAAGACGATCGGATTGTCCGTAACCGCGTTAATTTCCCGCGCGACAACGCCGTATACATAAGCAATCGCGTCTCTGGACGCGCCGTGAATCTGCGGCAGACAGCGCTGGGAATACGGGTCCTGTACCTTTGTATCGTGCAGCGGCAGCGCGTTCTTAGAACCCTCCAGCAGAGTTCTCATATTCTCCGCCGCGTCCATCTGCCCCTGATGCCCTCGAAGAAGATGGGTTTTTGGATCATAAGCCTTGGCAATGGCATGCAGCGCCTCACCGGTCAGTGCGCCTGCGATATCCGCAATCTTCATCAGGTTTATCGCATCGTACAGCGTATTCAGACCGACGGCTGTCAGCATCTGCGTACCGTTGTTGAGCGCCAGCCCCTCTTTGGATGCCAGCACCACCGGCGTCAAGTCTGCCTGCGCGAACGCATCCTTTGCCTCAATCACTTCGCCTTTATACTCTACCTTGCCTAAGCCGATTAAACCTAGCGCAATGCATGAAAGCGGCGCCAAATCGCCGGAGGCGCCAACTGAGCCCTTCTCCGGTACAATCGGATGGATACCCGCGTTCAGCATATCGAGCAAGGTCTGCAGGGTTTCCAACCGAATGCCGGAATTTCCTCTCGCCAGAGAATTCGCTCTCAAAAGCATCGCTGCTCTGACGTACTTCTGTTCATACGGCTTGCCCATCGAACAGGTATGGCTGATAATTAAATTCCGCTGCAGCACCGCTGTTTGCTCGGTATCGATCGCAACATTCGCAAACTTGCCGAAGCCTGTGGTCAGCCCGTAGACAACAGCCTTCTCCGCCACCTTTTTCTCGACATAGGCCCTTGCCTTTTTTACAGCCTCCACAGCCTCCGGCGCGAGCTCCACCTTTTCGTGATGCCTGCACACGCTGATGACCTGCTCGATCGTGAGGTCACGACCATTGATGATTACTGCCATTTTTCCCTCCCCATTTTCTTATAAATATCCACTTTTATCGTATTTTTATGCAGTATAGCATACTACATGTCCTTATCTCATATTATAATATTTTTGTGAAAATTATGCTATAGTTTTTTTGTTCAAATCTGCAAAAATCAAAGATCTGCTTAGATTTTGCCAAGATCCCACCGTCAAACCATCCAACATTTTGTCGTTTTATCACATCATCGCTTTATCACTTTATAGTGTATATTTATAAAACCGCACAAATTTATATTTTGAAATTTTACCCCCCTTGCCGCGCTCTGCGCCGTATGCTATGATAGGTTTACACAGCAAAACGCAAAACGCGTATCAAACGCTGCTTGTAGCAGAGCGCAAGCTGTTTTCGTGAGAAGCTCTTTTTAAGATATGGAGGTGTCAAGTATGAAAATCATCCCTTACCATGCAGCATATCAAGCAGCCCTGCCGGAAATTTCTCTGGCCTGGCTCAAACAGTACGACATTTTAGAGGATTTAGATGTCGAAATGGTCAATCACCCGGAGCAGATCCTGGACAGCGGGGGTCATGTCCTGCTTGCAGTCAACGATACTTTATCTGCAGCGCATCCCGCACAAGATGTGCTCGGCATGGTCATGCTCGAAAACAACGGCGATTCCGGTGAGGTTCTGAAACTCGGTGTCCGGGAAAACGCACGCTGCCGGGGCATCGGCAGGGCACTGATGGAAGCTGTTGTCGAAATTGCAAAAAAAGAAGGTAAGCATAAACTCACCCTCTCCTCGAATCACCAGTTGACATCTGCCCTGCGCCTTTACGAAAGCATGGGATTTACTTATACCACCTGTGATACACCGCATTTTGAACTATCGGATATTTACATGGAGCTGCTTCTGTAAATCTTTTGTTTAAAAAATAAGACCGGACGACTGTCCTCGCTGCATCCGGTGTCAGTGAGTTGTCGTCCGGTCTTGGTGTCGGTCATATCCAGTGCTTGGCCTCCCTTAGCCCTATCTTTAGCTGACAGTCACAGGAAAATTCAAGCAAAACTTTCGCTCGGCGGTATTTTTCTTTTCCTCCCCTTTACTACAATATCAACCATTTGGCGGACAAAAATCTGACACACTTTTTGAAAAACTTATTTGTTCAACTTGAACAAACAAGTTTTTTGTTGTACAATTAATTTGGAGAAAAGGAGTAATCAAGAATGATTCAAGTAAATTGTGACTATAATATTACAAATGATATTGGCTTCTTTATGGATGCTGAACACATTAACCATATTGAATTTGCCAGAAGAACAAAGGTATCTCGTACTACATTGGATGAAATAATGAAAAGAGGATGTGCCCGAAGTGATGTGTACGAAAAAATTTATTCTTATGCATATGAAAAGAATTACCGTATTAACTCCGTCAAAGAGGAATTGATTAAAGAAAAATATCAAACAGTTCTATTTCACGGTTCCAAAGATGGCCTTTCTTCCATCACAAGCACCGGCTCAAGAGACAATTGTGATTTTGGCAATGGCTTTTATCTTGGAGAGACCTATGCCCAGGCATTATCCTTTATATGCGAGAAACAGAACTCCTCTGTCTATTCTTTTCGCTATTCTTTGGATGACTTGAAGATAAAAGAATTTGAATGTAATTTGGAATGGATGCTTGCAATCTGCTATTACAGGGGAACCATCAAAGAATATGAATCTCATGATAAGATACGCAAAATAGTGTCAGAGATTGAAAATGCAGATGTGGTAATTGCTCCAATTGCAGACAACAAGATGTTTTATATTATGGCACAGTTTACGGAGGGAGATATCAATACAGATGTTGCATTACATTCTCTATCCGCATCCAAATTGGGACTTCAGTATATTTTTAAAACAGAGAAAGCAATTGAAAAATTAATTCCAATAGAAAGATATTATATAAGTATGCCCGAACGAGAGGATTGTCGAAAATCCTTAATTGAACGGGGTTTTGAAATTGATACAAAGTTAAAGCTCGCAAAAAGAGAGTTCAAATCAGGTTTATATATTGAGGAAATATTAAAATGAGAGAGTTTGATCATAATGGATTATTGTTAGCTGAATTTCAGGGTAAGCTGTTTGAAAAGTCGGAGGAACTGAACTGTTCAAGTCCAATCTTTATCAGAAGATTTTTACACTCGGATTTACTCAAAAAACTTGACGACGGCAATAGCGCAATGATACCTCTTGATGTAAATGAAGGCATTCAGAATATCCTGCAGCAATTCGGGGATTCAAGCTATGGGAAAGAAAAATATTCAAAAAGTGCGTTATTTTGGATGGGTTATATGTATAGATATATTGCTTATACCCGAGAACAGACAACCGGCTATATTATGGAATTGTTTAAACATAAGCAGATGAATGCCGTATATTATTCCTTTCACACTCAGGACCCTGAATGGTGTATTCGCAGTTTGCTTGACTTAAACAATTTGAGCGAAGATGTATTTGACAATAATAGCAGATTAAAAAAAATTATTAAAGAAAAAGGAGACTATTAGAAAAATAGCCTCCAAAACATTTTTAGAGACTTGGGGATGGCTGAACTTATTTGTTCAAGTTGGACAAATAAGTTTTTTTGTTATCCTAATTGTTGTCAAAAACTCCTCCGCCATCTGCACGCAGCCCACGCCGTCGGCCGCTGCGACATGACCACCGAAGCCGCTGTCACCAAACTGTACTACCTCTTCAGCTGCGGTTACTCGAAAGAAACCATCAAAAAACTGATGACTACCAATCTGTGCGGCGAGATCAGCGTGTAAGCCGCATTTTGAACTATCGGATATTTACATGGAGCTGCTTTTATAAATCTTCCGTATTTTAAAAAAAGACCGGACGACTGTCCTCGCTGCATCCGGTGTCAGTGAGTTGTCGTCCGGTTTTCATTACATTACTTTTATTTTGCAGTCATAGCAAATACTGTTTTCCTCGCATTATTGGTTCTGTCATTCACATTATCAACCGATGTGAAAAGCAGCTGCTTGTATAACTTATTGGAATTTGCAAGCTGTTTTGCGGCATAGTTCTTAGCGATCTTGGTTGCGTAAGCACGTCCATCCTTCTTACTCTTCTTGTAAGCTTTTTTCAGAGCTTTGACGTCTTTGATCGTGCTCTTATACATGGAAGTCTCCTGTGCCTTCCAGTAATCCTTGACACCCTGGCTCAAGAACTCTCTGTCCTGCTCCGCGATGCCGCAGATACGTTTGCATGCCCAGTACATATTGTTTGCGTTGTAGTTGTTGCTGTCGATCTTGTAGGATTTGTGTGTATCCGTGATGCCGCTGAACGCCGGAATGAATACCGAATGCTCCGCATTACCCATGGCCAGCCACTGCAACTGGCAGGTGTCAGCCGGAAGATCATAGAAAGTTTGAATGATATGGATATCCGAAGAACGTGTTACGCCGATCGGACGTCTGCCAACGTTCTCAGCTTTCATCATATCATATTCCGTTCCTTCATAACGGTTACGGTAAATATCCATCACTTCCAGAACCGAAACCTTCTTATCCGGTGCATAGAACAGCGGATAAAGCTCTGTATCACTGTATGCGCCAACGCTGGACGGTGCCAGAATCTTGTGTCCGATCCAGGTTCTCATGTTGGAATATTCTTCTCTAGTCAGCCCGCTGATAGACTTGAGCAGATTGTACTTTCCGTCATCTTTGACTGCGCCGACCTTATCGATTGTTTCAAACAGGTTTTTAGAGAACACGAAGTTTTCTGTATCGTTTTCGTCTACCACATCAATCATGAATTGGTTGCCGAAGACAGCGACTTTATCCGTCGGCATCTTCATAGCCGCATAAGTCGTACCACCGTAAACTTCAAAGATCCATGCTTCCTTCTGATCGGTAAAGAACAAAATATTGCCCTCTTCAGAGCCATATTTGTCCAGCAGTGCAGCCAGCTTGTTGACAGCACCCTTCGCGGTCTTCGCCTGACACGCGATCAGCCCCGGCAGAATTGCTTCTCTGAGACCTGTCCCGGTCTCTTTGAAAGGGTCCGCTGCCTCATAGGCCTCGGAAGGACTTGCGGAAACCGTTCCTACGACTGCCAAGCCATATTCGTTGGTGCAGCTTGCAGGATATTCTCCGTCTCCATGTGTGGATACATCAGGCACATAAGTATACTTATAGGTTGTCTTAGGAAGCGGTACCTTGAAACCCTTCTGATCCTCTCCCTCGTCCACATAATAGCGACCCGCCTTGGTTACACGAGGCTGCACCTTAAACATCTTGGCATAAGCCCCGGTTCCCTGGTCTTCACTGCGTGCAATGATCGTAGTACCGTCCTCACTGACGTCCTTGCCGACGTATGCACCGGTACATGCGAAAGCACTTGCCGTAGAAATCACCATAGCCAAAGTCATAACGAGTGCAACTAATTTCAATCTCCTCATCTTCATCTTCTCCTCCTGAATTAAGTAAGATCTGCAATATCGTTCTCCTTCATTATAAAGGATTGCCCCTGCACCGTCAACAAAACTTTGTTATTTTTATATCATTTCCCAAGAAAATATCTTCCTCCTGCTTTACTGCAAACCTCTGCCTTTCGTGTCACTCGATGCCGCCAAGTAAATGATGCAGGATCCGCTTGCGGTCGTCGAGAAACAGCTTTGTGATCCGATAGCTATCTGTTTCTTCATACGCGCAAGGACGGATGCCGTTTGCATCAAAACACAAAATTTCAGCCTCCGGCATCGCCAGTAAAATCGGCGAATGGGACGCAATGATAAACTGAACAACTCAAATCGACTTAAAATTCTAAGCTATTCGCATTCAAAAGGAAATACTTCATTCCCATGATGACAAATCCTTCATCATTGCGCCATGGTTTCTTAGTTCCATTGACAATGACAATCTTCTTGAAAGAATCCGGGATATTACGCAGAGAATTGAACTCCTGGGTCTGTTTTTCTTCCGAAGTCATGTCATAAGCAACCTGAATGTAATACCTCTGGTTGCCTTGATTCACCACAAAGTCAACCTCCAGCTGCTTACGAACACGCTTGCCCTCTTTATCCTTATCGAAGATATCCACGACACCCACATCAACATTGTAGCCACGGATCAGCAGCTCGTTATAAACAATGTTCTCCATGATATGAGTAGGCTCCTGCTGTCTGAAATTCAGACGGGCATTTCTCAGTCCCAGATCAGTAAAGTAGTATTTCAGATTTGCACCGATATATTTTCGTCCCTTAATGTCGTAACGGTTTGCCTTGGAAATCAAAAAGGCATCTGCCAAATAGTCGATATGATTGGAAATCGTTTTGTTGGTATAACTCATCTGGCGTTCACTGGTGAAAGTGTTTGCAATCTTTGATGGGTTAGTCGGTGCGCCGATTGCAGATGCAAGCACATCGACTAGAATGCCAATCTCGTCCACACTTTGAATCTTATTTCTTTCGATAACATCCTTCAGATAGACATTTGCAAAGATCTTCTTCAGATAGTCCGCTTTCTGTCGTTCGCCCTGGAAACTTACGATCTGCGGCAATCCTCCATAGGTCATATAGTCATCCCAAGCATCATCATAATCACCGTCATAGACAGAATAAAACTCTGCAAAGGAGAGGGGATAGATTCTGATCTCATCACCTCTGCCACGGAACTCGGTCACAATATCGCTGGATAAGAACTTCGAATTGCTTCCGGTAACATACACATCAATATTGCTCATGCGGAGCAAGCTATTCAACACT